>CXWL01004094.1_pt1 | contig 22278 bp, 22 predicted proteins | sample 590931 | NCBI WGS metagenome assembly CXWL01 (sample SAMEA3498368, study PRJEB10139) | groundwater metagenome | biome: water well; material: biofilm material | place: Germany | collected 2015-04-27 | reverse complement strand
AGATTTCGTTCGCGATATCTGCCTTTCGCATGCGTTCCCCTCCGACAACCGCACAAACTTCTTGAATGACCGTCTCTGTACCGATTACGAACGATTAGCAGTTTTGCTATAAGTTACGTGAGGTTATACGACCTGTCAAGAAGAAAGATGTCGGATCGGATGTCCCGCTCATTCGTCTTTGACAAGCAACTTGTACTCAATGCTGTCCGCCAGCGCCTGCCAGCTCGCTTCCATGATGTTCTCGGACACGCCAACCGTGCCCCATTTATCCTTATGATCGCCTGATTCGATCAACACCCGGACCTTGGACTCCGTCCCGCGATTGGCCGACAGTACTCGCACCTTGTAGTCGAGCAGTTTGACTTCTTGGAGTTGAGGGTAGAACTTTTCCAACGCTTTCCGTAGCGCATGATCGAGCGCATTGACCGGACCGTCTCCGACTGCTGCCGCATGTTCCACTACTGCGCCGACCTTGACCATCACTGTGGCCTCCGAGGAGGAGGTTCCATGATCTTGTTTTTTTTCGACAATGACCCGAAAGCCCAAGAGTTGGAACGATGGCCTGTGTGTTCCCATCGCTTTCCGCATGAGCAACTCAAAGGAGCCTTCCGCCGCCTCAAACTGGTAGCCCTCGCTTTCACGCTCCTTCAAGGTATCGATCAGTTCTTGCAACTTGGCGTGCCCCTTGTCCAATTTAATTCCATAAGCCTCGATCTTCTCCCGCAACCCGCTCCGGCCCGCCGCATCCGACACCAACACACGCTGGCGGTTGCCGACCAACTCCGGGGTCACATGTTCATAGGTTGCGGGATTCTTGAGCACCGCATGGATATGAACCCCACCCTTGTGGGCAAATGCCGAATCCCCCACATAGGGCTGGTGCTTATTGGGCATGAGGTTCGCGATCTCGGTCACGAATCCCGAAACCCGTTTGAGGTGGCTCAAACGGTCTTTCAACGCCGGACGTTTCATCTTCAGTTCAAGATTGGGAATAATCGAACAGAGATTGGCATTGCCGCATCGTTCGCCGATCCCGTTAATCGTCCCCTGCACTTGCACGACCCCGGTTTCGATCGCCACCAGCGAATTTGCGACGGCCATTTCGCAATCGTTGTGAGCATGAATCCCCAAGGGCACNNGGATTGGTCTTGTATCCGTCGAAGAAATGCTCCGCATCGTAGAACACCCTCCGGCCTTTCGAACGAAGATGGGCCACGGAATCGCTGATGAGTTCGAGATTCTTTACCAGGGAAATGCCGAGCGCATCGGTGACGTGCAACGACCAGGTTTTTCCGAAAAGCGTGATGATCGTGGTCTCCGCCTCAAGCAATGCCCGGATATTCGGATCCTTCTGCACCGCGTTGCTGGATTTTCTCGTCGCCCCGAATGCCACCACCGTCGCCGTCTGCAACGGGACGGTTTTGATCATCCGAAAGAACTCGATGTCTTTCGGGTTCGCCCCGGGCCATCCGCCTTCAATGAACTGCACACCCAGCCCATCCAACTGTTGGGCGACCCGAACCTTGTCTTCAGCCGAGAAACTGACATCTTCGGCCTGGGCTCCATCCCGTAAGGTCGTGTCATAAATCTCCAGCGTTGCCTGGAGGGCAGCTGACGAGGACGCGCCGGACGACGCAGCATGAGCCGGCTTGCCCTGAGAAGATCGTGGTGGTGTAGATTTTCGAGCCATAGAGGAAACGATACCAGGAGCGGGACAACCCTGTCGAGACTCACCTCGCCGAAATCCGCTATTTCACACTCCGGTCCCCTGCCGGCAACTGATCCAATCCAAATGCGTTATGGAGCGAGCGCATCGCGAGTTCAACATACTTTTCATCGATGACACAGGAGATCTTGATCTCCGACGTGCTGATCATGAGAATATTCACGCCTTCCTGCGATAAGACCTCGAACATCTTGGCGGCGACTCCTGAATGGGAACGCATCCCGACGCCGACCAGCGAGACCTTCGCAATCGCCTCAGTGACGGCAACCGATTTGGCCTCGACACCTTTCGCCACATCCTGGATCAGCGGCAGAGCTTTCTTGATGTCCGCCCGTGGAATCGTGAAGGAAATGTCCGTCAGGCCCGACTGACTCATGTTCTGGATAATCATGTCGACATTGATGTTGGCCTTGGCCACCGGCCCAAAGAGTTTGGATGCAATGCCCGGTTTGTCCGGCACACCCACAATCGTAATCTTGGCTTGGTTTCGATCGCCGGTGACTCCCGATACCGCAACCGCTTCCATATCCTCATCTTCACGTGTCACGAGCGTCCCCTTTCCTTCTTTGAAGCTGGAGTTCACCTCCACCGGCACGTTGAACTTTGCGGCAAATTCGACGGAGCGGCTCTGCAGAACTTTGGCGCCCAAACTGGCCATTTCCAGCATTTCCTCATAGGAAATTTTTTCGATTCGCCGAGCCGCCGGCACAATGTTGGGGTCCGACGTGTAGACACCGTCGACGTCGGTAAAGATGATGCACCGATCAGCCTTCAGCGCCGCCGCCAATGCGACGGCTGTGAGATCGGAGCCTCCGCGCCCCAACGTCGTGACATCCGATTGCTCGTTGATCCCTTGAAACCCGGCAACCACTGGAATGACCCCGTTGAGCAGAGCCTCGCGGATTCGATCGGCGCTCACACGGGTAATCCGGGCTTTCGTATGGGCGCTGTCGGTCATGATCCCGACTTGGCGTCCCGTAAAGGATTGGGCATCGAGTCCCCGCGCCCGCAGGGCCATCGCCAGCAAGGCGATGGTCACCCGCTCTCCGGTCGACAACAACATGTCGAGTTCGCGATCGTCCGGCAGCGGCGCGACTTCGTTCGCCAGCCGAATCAATCGATCCGTTTCTCCGCTCATTGCTGAGAGGACTACCACAATGCGATGGCCATCTTGATGAGCCTTCTCGACGCGGTCCGCTACACGGTGAATCCGTTCGACCGTACCCACCGATGTCCCACCATATTTCTGGACAATCAGCGCCACGACCGTCAGGTTCCTTTTGCGAACAGTCGCACGACGAACTTCGTCGCATCACGAGGAGGCACGACCGAGGCTCTAGCATCGGCTTCGATAAATCTCCGTGCGGCCTCGACAGAGGGGGCCGCCGCACTATCACGATAGGCAAAGAACCCAGGACCTTCTGCCGCCTGACCATGATGCACGTTACCCGAGTCGCAGACGGCCACGATGCGATAAGTTCCTAATTTGGCCAGTCCTTCGAGTAGCGGCCCCACCAGCTCGCGATCGACCGCTTCGATCCCCTTCACCTTGGCCGCGACATCCTCCCCGTAGACCACCTCGTCCGGTAACTTCACATGGATGTAGGCAAAATCCTTTTTCTTCAACTCTTCCAGAGCGACCGCCGCTTGCGTGCGAAGATCCGCACCGGCCAATCTCGCGCCGTCCACGGCTTCGAGCCCGGCCATGATGCCGAGTCCGCGATGGACATCGTTCGGTGAAACCACCACACCGGACATTTTCAATCGCTCAGAGAGGCTTGGCCAAAGAAGGGCCTTGCCTTGGCCCCAGAGCCAGAGACAATTGGCCGGCTTCTTCCCAGCTCCAGACCGTTCCTCATTGAGGGGATGGTCGCGCAAAATCTGAAACGAAGCGTCCATGAGTTTCCAGAGAAAGTCGGCCCCATCCCCCGCCGGCAATACATCGGCGATCGGTCGACCAACCAATAACTGTGGATCTGTACAAACCGCTCGCGACTTCCCGCCGACCCATACCATGAGATGTCGGTGGCCCAAGCCTTGGTAGAACTGAATCATCTCAGACCCGAGCTGCTCATTGATCACCTCAATCACCTCGCGGGCCTCTTCTGTCGAGATCAGGCCCGCGGTCGCATCATCCATGACCATGTGCGGTCCGAGCTTCTTGATCTCGTTCAATCCGCCTTTACTCATAGAGTGGGCATCCGCCCGCAGCGTGACCATCGTACAGCGATAGACCACATCATGCTCGCCGATGGCCACCCCCAAACTGGCGGCTTCGAGCGGACCGGGCCCCTGGTAGTATTTCTTGGGATCGTACCCGAGTATGGCAGTCCCCAGCAGACCGTTCCCTTGCCGCACATTCTCAGGCGCCGCGGCCAAGAGCCCAAACTCCCCTCCTTGCGCAAGGCGATCCAGGTGCGGGGTCGAAGCCGCCTCTAGAGGAGTCCGTCCGCCCAATTCCTTCCGAGGATGGTCTGCCATCCCGTCGGCATGGAGAATCACATGTTTCATAAAGGCCCTGCGCTCATTGTGTCTACACCCTTAAAAGACGAGCGACATCCTCCCGCGTCGCTCTAACGGTTTTCGGTTGGGTCGATACGCTGATGGCTGTGTCGGCATCTTTCAATCCATGGCCGGTCAAGGTGCAGACCACTACCTCGCCTTCACGCAACCCACCCTGCTTGCTCAACTTCATCACGCCGGCAACCGAAGCGGCCGACGCCGGCTCGCAGAAAACCCCCTCCGTCGCCGCCACCGCCCTATAGGCCTGGAGAATCTCTTCGTCGGTCACCGAATCGATCGCGCCCGCGGATTCCTTCACGGCACTCAAGGCTGTTTCCCAGCTGGCAGGATTGCCGATCCGAATCGCCGTGGCCACAGTCTGCGGATTCTCCACAATGCGGCCAAGCACGATGGGCGCGGCGCCAGCCGCTTGAAATCCAACCATGCGAGGCAGCCGCGTGGATTGATTGGCCGCACGATACTCCCGGTACCCCTTCCAATAGGCGGTAATGTTGCCGGCATTCCCCACCGGCAACACATGAACCGTCGGGGCATCGCCGAGCTGATCGCAGACTTCCATCGCGGCGGTTTTCTGCCCCTCGATCCGATAGGGATTGATCGAGTTGACCAGCTCGATGTGGTAGGACGCAGACAATTCTTTGACGATGGTCAAGGCCTGGTCGAAGTTTCCTTCAATCTGGATCACTGTGGCTTGATGCATCATGGCCTGTGACAGTTTCCCCATTGCAATCTTCCCGGCAGGAATCAATACATAGACCGCCAATCCCGCCCGCGCGCCATAGGCTGCTGCAGAGGCGGAGGTATTCCCGGTCGAAGCGCAAATCACCGCCTTGGCGTCGGACTCAACAGCCTTTGAGATGGCCATCGTCATGCCACGATCCTTGAAGGATCCCGTCGGATTCATGCCTTCGAATTTGAGATAGAGATCGATGCCCGGGGCGATCTGCTGAGCCAACCTTGTCGCTTTGATGAGCGGCGTGTTGCCTTCTCCGAGCGTCACCACGGGGGTTTGGTCAGTCACCGGCAGAAACTTCCGATATTCTTCGATCACACCATGCCAGCGCTTCATCGCATTACTCGTCCTTACCCTCGACCCGGATCAAGGTGGTGGGCTCGGAAATGAAGGCCATGCGATTGATTGCGCGCAATGCCGTTTGGACATCACGCTCCATGGCGGTATGGGTCTTGATCACAACCGGAACCGTCTGCCCTTCGCGACGCCCCTGTTGGAGGACGGACGAGATACTGATGCCACACCGGCCCAACTCCCCTGCAATTTGTGACAAGACGCCGGGGCGGTCCAATACCATAAACCGGAGGTAGTAGAGCGAGCTGATTTCTTCCATCGTCCGCATCCGAAGCGGCCGACGCTGGTCCTGCCGGAACGAAGCAGGTGGCACTCGCCCAACCGCGCCTTTCAACAGATTACGCGCAATGGCAACAAGATCGCCGACCACCGCACTGCCAGTCGGCATAGAGCCGGCGCCCCGGCCATACAGCACCACGTCGCCCACGGCATCGCCGACCAGTTGAATCGCGTTGTAGACTCCTTCGACCTGGGCGATTGGAGACGAGGACGGCAACATCGTGGGATGCACTCGGGCTTCGACTTCGTTGCCAACCAGCTTGGCAATGCCCAGCAGCTTGATCGTACAACCGAACTCTTTGGCGTAGGCGATGTCGAGCGGCGTGATGTGGGTGATCCCCTCGGTGTATACCTCTTTCACATTGACCGGCGTTCCATAGGCCAATGCCGCAAGAATCGCCAGCTTGTGCGCCGAATCGATACCGGCTACATCGAATGTCGGATCCGCTTCGGCATACCCAGCCTGCTTCGCTGCGTCGAGTACCGCCTCAAAACTCTGGCCTTCATGGGTCATGCGCGAGAGAATGTAATTGGCCGTCCCGTTGATGATCCCATAAATGGATTGGATGGTGTTGGCCGCCAACCCTTCCCGCAAGGCCTGGATGACGGGAATCCCTCCGCCCACGCTCGCTTCGAAGCCGAGGTCGACGCCCTTGCTGGAAGCCGCGGTAAATATTTCTTCTCCGTGTAACGCAAGCAAGGCCTTATTGGCAGTCACGACATGTTTGCCTGCTGCAATGGATTCCAGAATGATGCGTTTGGCAATATCGCAGCCCCCGATCAACTCCACGACGATGTCGATCGACGGATCGGTGAGAATCTGTTTCGCATCGGTCGTGAGGAGTCCTGGCGGCAGGGTAAGACCTCGGTCCCGTGTCACATCGAGATCTGCAATCCGGACAAGTTCGATCGGCACACCGACCCGGCGGCTGATTAACGCGGCATTCTCCAAGAGAATCTTCGCGACGCCCGTTCCGACCGTTCCGAATCCAATAATGCCGACGCCCACGCGCGAAATCACTCTTCCGCCCCCTCAAGCTTCAGCGCCTTGCGAATGCCTCGCACGGCTTGTCTTGTACGATGTTCATTTTCGACGAGGCCGAACCGCACATATTCATCTCCGCCTTCACCGAATCCGATCCCGGGAGACACGGCCACTTTCGCCTCGCGGAGCAGGAGCTTCGAAAACTCCAACGACCCCGAAGACCGATAGGGCAACGGAATTCTGGCCCAGACAAACATGGTCGCCACAGGCTTGTCCACCTGCCATCCAATTCGATTCAGCCCGCTCACCAACACATCGCGACGCTTCTGGTAGCGCAACACCGTCTCCTTCACACAATCTTGCGGTCCATTGAGGGCAATGACGCTGGCAATCTGAAGAGGCTGAAAAATACCGTAGTCGAGGTAACTCTTGATCTTCGCCAGAGCTCCAACAACCTCGCGATTGCCGCAACAAAATCCCACACGCCAACCGGGCATGTTGTAGGCCTTGGAAAGAGTATAGAATTCGACGCCGACATCCTTCGCCCCGGGAACCTGCAGGAAGCTCGGCGCCTTATACCCATCGAACACCAAGTCGGCGTAGGCCAGGTCATGAATGACGATTACGTTATGCTCTTTGGCGAAGGCGACGATCTTCTTAAAAAATCCGAGATCCACCACGGCGGTGGTAGGATTATGCGGAAAATTGATGACCAAGATCTTCGGCCTTGGGAACGTCTGGCGATAGACCCTCTGTAGATCGTCGAAGAAGTCACTGTCCTGGCGTAACTCGACCCCGCGGACTTCTCCGCCCGCAATGATGAAGCTATACATATGAATGGGATAGGTCGGCGTCGGTGTCAGAACGACGTCGCCGGGGCCGATCAAGGCCAGAGCCAGATGCGCCAATCCTTCTTTGGAGCCGATCGTAACAATGGTCTCGGTCTCAGGGTCCAGATCGACATCGTAATTCCGCTTGTACCATCCCGTGATCGCATGCCGCAGTTTCGTAATCCCGCGCGAGGCCGAATAGCGATGATTTTTCCCCTTCCTCGCTGCCTCGATCATCTTCTCGACGATATGGCTCGGCGTCGGTTGGTCAGGGTTTCCCATTCCGAAATCGATAATGTCTTCGCCCTTCTGACGAGCCTCAAGCTTGAGGCTCTGCACCTGGGCAAACACATAAGGCGGCAGCCGTTTGATGCGATAAAATCCGTCGCCAAATCCCACGAGATCCCCTGTCAGTCATCCTCACGCGAGCAGAAGCAATCGAGTGATTGCCCTCCACCGTATAGGGGGCCTATTCTAATGGCGCAGAGCATATCTAGTCAAATTATGTCGTGATTCTGTGGGGTTCGGTATCTCGACCCTTTGGAAGGACCAGAACAACCGGTCACCACTCCCCCGCCCAGTCCTTGCCCCTCCCAGTCAATTTCTGTTACAACTGCAACGCCTTTCGCACTCATCGCGCCGCTCAGTTTCTCCTTGCTCCACATGACAGAATGGAGGGTCCGTGCCACGACTTGGGGTGAACATCGACCATGTGGCCACGTTACGGCAGGCCCGTGGTGGAACAGACCCGGACCCCCTTGCCGCCGCCGTATTAGTGGAGCTAGCAGGCGCCGATGGTATCGTCGTCCACCTCAGAGAAGATCGGCGTCATATTCAAGACCGCGATCTTCGCCTCTTGCGGGAACTGATCCACACCAAGCTCGATCTGGAGATGGCCGCCGACGAAACGATGGCCAAAATTGCCATAGCGATCAAGCCGGACCTCGTCACACTCGTCCCGGAACAGCGTCAGGAACTCACGACTGAAGGGGGCCTGGACGTAGCCGGCCATAAAGATCGTATCCAGCAGATCGTGAGCATGCTCCACGAGGCAAGCATTCCCGTCAGCCTCTTCATCGAGCCGGATTTGGCCCAAGTCAAAGCTGCGCACAGAGTCTCAGCCGATTTCATCGAACTCCATACGGGCCGGTATGCGAATGCCAAACGTTCGAAAGATGCCGACGACGAAGTCGAAGCGATTACACAGGCCGCGAAACTCTCCTCCAAACTCGGCATGGGCGTCAATGCCGGACACGGCTTGGACTATCGCAATCTGACGCGACTGACCCATATTCCGGAAATCGTCGAATACAACATCGGTCACAGCATCATTGCCCGGGCGGTTCTGGTGGGCCTCGACCAGGCCGTGAGGGAGATGAAAGCGTTGCTAAGTTGAACCATCACCTCAGTGCGGGCGCCCTATGTCCTTCCATGGGTAACGCGATTCGCCCTTGTCATGACATTGCAACGTAAGCAACAGACCTCTGTTCTCCCTTCGCTCACCCGATTCCTCTTGCGGGATCGATCCCGCACCCAAGGCCACCGATGAAGATCGTGACTGGAACCGAGATGCAGACGCTCGATCGCCGCACGATCACCGAAGCGCATGTCCCCGGTACCGTCTTGATGGAGCGGGCCGGTGAAGGAATTGTCAGGTATCTGGAGGAACACTGTGGACCAGTGCGAGGCAAGACCATTACTATCCTCTGTGGAAAAGGGAACAACGGAGGAGACGGATTGGTTGTGGCCCGACTGCTTCACCGCCGACACGCGAGGATTCACGTGGTCCTCCTCACCCCGATCACCGACCTGAGTCGCGATGCCGCGACGATGTATCGCCGGCTCGTTCGAGTAGCCGGGAAAACGGCAATCGTTCGATTCCGGTCTGCCGCCCAAGCGCAGGCCCTTCTTGCCTCCAGCGACATCCTCGTCGATGCCCTCCTGGGCACCGGATTATCCTCCCTAGTGACCGGAGCCTATCGTGAGGCCATCGAACTCATCAACAATGCCGGCAAACCAGTCATCGCAGTCGATATCCCATCCGGCCTCCATGCCGATACCGGCGCCGTCCTAGGGAGCGCGATCCACGCCACATTGACGATCGCATGCGGCCTCCCGAAGCTCGGCCTCTATGTCGGTGCAGGGATCGACCAGGCCGGCGTGATCCGTGTCGTCGATATCGGCATTCCACCGGCCTATATGGATGCCATCGAGAGCCAGACCCTGTTGCTGACAAGCGACAGCGCGTTTCAGTCTCTACCGGAACGCCTACCCTCCTCCCATAAGGGAACGTTTGGCCATGCGGGGATTATTGCGGGGTCTGTCGGGAAAACAGGCGCGGCGGCATTGGCGGCCCGAGCAGCCCTCCGCGTTGGAGCCGGCCTGGTGACCGTAGCCACCCCCAGCAGCGTCAATGATGTATTGGAAGCCAAGCTATTGGAAGCGATGACGATGCCCATGCCTGAAACGAAGGCACGGACGTTGGCCCGCTCAGGACTCGACCGTATCGTCGCCTTTATCCAGGCACGCACGGCGATCGCCATCGGCCCCGGGCTCTCGACCCATCCTGAAACCGTTGAACTCGTTCAGTCGATGATGAAACATCTGGATCGCCCCTCGGTTCTGGATGCCGATGCGCTGAATGCCTTGGCCGGACGAGCCTCATTGCTGACGGAATGTAAAACTCCCCCCATTCTCACTCCGCACCCAGGTGAAATGGCCCGGCTCGAAGTCGATGCCACTACGCAGAGCGTCAACGCAGACCGCATCGGCACAGCAAGACGATTTGCCAGAGAACGCGGCGTGTTCGTCGTCTTAAAAGGCGCACGAACCGTCATCGCACGCCCCGATGGGCTTGTCGCCATTTGCCCGACCGGCAATCCCGGCATGGCCACGGCAGGAACCGGCGACGTCTTGACCGGCATGATCGTCGGGTTACTGGCGCAAAGAATTCCCGCATGGGAAGCCGCCTGTGCCGCAACCTATTTCCATGGATTGGCTGGCGACTTGGCCTCCCGGCATCTTGGTCAGCCCGGGATGCTCGCCGGCGACCTGATCGCTCAGATTCCTTATGCGCTCCAACGAACGACAACGGCTTAGCATGGCACGGCCAGCCAAAACGAAACAGCCTGCCGCTCGCCGGAGGGCCTTGTCGAACCGGCCCTGGCAACTGCTGTCCACATCGCACCGGCACACCGATCGGCTAGGCCAAGCGATCGGCCGCGCGCTCCGCGGGGGGGAAACGATTGCGCTCTACGGGCCGCTCGGAGCCGGCAAGACAGCGCTCGTTCGCGGAATCGCACAGGGGCTAGGCGCATCGCCGTCGGCAATCAGCAGCCCGACATTCGTCGTGATTCACGAATACGATCAAGGACGCCTGCCGCTTGCCCATGTAGACCTGTACCGTATTCGCTCGCCACGCGAACTTGAATCGACAGGACTGACAGAATATTTCTCCGGCCAAACCGTGACGGCAATAGAATGGGCCGACAAGGGCCTGGCGGCGCTTCCGCAGGACCGGATCGACATTACGCTGGACCATCGCGCCGCGCGGAGCCGGACGATTCAGTTTCGCGCAACGGGGCCGAAGTCTGACGAAGTCATATCTCTTGCGCGCATACAGTACGGCAAGACCGAAAAGGTGCATCGAACGCCGCCACGCCGAGATGTAAAAAGAGAGGCGCCGACGAGGTCATGATTAGGCTGATTCTGGTCGGAGTGCTGCTGCTCCTCTCCCTGGCTTTTTTCCTTCAGAACCAGGAGCAGGAAGTCACGCTCCGATACTTCTTTGGACTCTTTGAAGCCTCGACGCCGATCTATAAACCCATCTTGGCTGGGTTTGCGGTGGGACTGCTGGTCTCCGGCATTCTGCTCTTTCCACCCTGGGTGCGGAGCCGTATCGAACTCCGCCGAAAAACAAAAGCATTGCAAGAGGCCGAAGTGGACTTAGAGCGACTACGCCTCTCGCTCGATAAAGTGTCCGGACGAGTATCCCCCGCCCAGACCGGCGAAACACATCGAGACCAACGCGATGAATGATGCAGATGCCTCACCCTTGATGCGGCAATACCGCGAGATCAAACGCGGCTATCCTGACGCCGTNNCCGGTTCCACTCTGCGGAGTGCCCTACCATGCGGCACAAGCGTATATCGCCAAGCTGCTCAAGGCCGGGAGGACTGTCGCCCTCTGCGAACAGGTGGAAGACCCGAAACTCGCAAAGGGTCTCGTGCGCCGAGAAGTCGTTCGTTTATATACGCCCGGCACGCTGATCGATACTGAACTTCTCTCTCCGGGAGAATCGCATTTCCTTGCGGCTGTCGCCTTCTCCGACACGACAGTCCCCTCTGCCAAGGGGCAATCCGTCATTGGTCTGGCCTGCCTGGATATCTCCACCGGGGAATTTTGGATGACAGAGTTCCAGGGGACACGGGCAGAGGTTCAACTCATGGATGAACTGGCTCGGCTGGAACCACGGGAGTTACTTCACCCGGACTCCCTTGCAAATGCCGGATCGTGCTTGGCTCGTCTGCATGGGCCACGCCTCTGTGCGCAACTCTCGGCCTCCTTCAATCCCAAAGATGCAGCACAATTACTCCAGACACAATTCGCCGTGCATTCGCTCGACGGATTCGGCTGTCGCGGTCTGAGCGCCGGGATTGGAGCCGCCGGAGCGATCCTACGATATGTTCGTGAGACCCAGCCAACCGCCTCCCTCGCACACCTTCGCCACATACAGACCCGGTGGAGCGGCGACGCCATGCATCTGGATAGCGCCACGATTCGCAATCTCGAGCTTGTGCGGCCATCGGGAGCCGGTGAGCAGCGATTGGGTCAAGAACAGCCGACAGTCTTGTCGGTGTTGGACCGCACCGCAACGGCCATGGGCAGCCGCTTGCTACGCGACTGGCTTGTCAGACCGCTCCTCAATCGCGAGGCCATTCACGCCCGGCTCGATGCGGTCGGGGAGTTGAAAGACCGGATTCAACAACGTGTGTCGCTCAGGACTCTGCTCCGTGATGTACAAGATATCGCCCGTTTGAGCAGCCGCGTCACACTCGGCGTCGCAGGGCCTCGCGAGTTACTTGCATTGAAGCAGTCCATGAGTGCCTTGCCGGAGTTACGAGCCCACCTCCAGCCCTTCCGCGCCTCCTTGCTGGTNNGGCGCTCCGCGACGGTGGCATGATTCGCGAGGGCTACCATGCCGGGGTCGATGAACTGCGCAAGGCGAGCACGGAAGGTAAAGGCTGGATCGCGTCGCTGGAAGCCAAAGAGCGGGAGCGGACGGGGATCGACTCGTTGAAGGTTCGCTACAATCAGGTCTTCGGCTACTATATCGAAATCACCAAGACACACTTGGCCCGCGTCCCTGCAGATTACATCCGCAAGCAAACACTGGTCAACGCCGAACGATTCATGACGCCTGAGCTGAAGGATCTGGAAGAGCGCGTCACGGGCGCTGAGATGAAACTGCTGGCGCTCGAGCAGGAACTGTTCGAACAACTGCGTGGGCGCTTGGCGAACGAAGTGCCTCGTCTTCAAGCCATGGCTCAGACTGTCGCGTTGCTCGACGTCCTCGCCGGGCTGGCCGAGACCGCCGCATTACATCGCTACGTTAAACCCCTTGTCGACGAGAGCAGCGCGATCCTCATTCGGGAAGGCCGCCACCCTGTCGTGGAACAGCTCAGCAGCGATCTGATCTTCGTACCCAACGACACAAACCTTGATTGTGAAGACAGCAGGCTGGTGATCCTCACCGGACCTAACATGGCGGGTAAAAGCACCTATCTCCGCCAGGTCGCGCTGATCGTCCTATTGGCACAGATCGGAAGTTTCGTGCCTGCGGCCGAAGCTCGCATCGGAATAGTAGATCGGATTTTCACGCGCGTAGGAGCTTCGGACAACCTGGCAGCCGGACAGAGCACCTTTATGGTGGAGATGATCGAATCCGCTCACATCCTGAACAGTGCCACCGTTCGCAGCCTGATTCTCCTGGATGAGATCGGCCGGGGAACCAGCACCTACGATGGGCTGAGCATCGCCTGGGCGATTGCGGAACATATCCAGGACCGCCGATATTTGGGAGCCAGGACACTGTTCGCCACGCACTATCACGAGATGACGCAACTGGAAGGGTTACGCGAGGGAATCAGAAACTATTGCGTGGCGGTCCAGGAACGGGATGGAGACGTGGTCTTCTTGCGTAAAATTGTACCGGGCGGCGCCGACCGGAGTTACGGTATCCATGTCGCCAAACTGGCGGGGCTCCCTCCGACGGTCATCGCCCGGGCACAACAAGTTCTGGCCCAGTTGGAACAGCCGGATACCACCATCGAAAACGCAGCCCTGTCTTCGAAAGAAGAGCCGCCTCCTACTTCACTTCCCCATCCCCATCCGATCATCGAGGAAATGAAACAGATCGACCTCTTCTCCATGACGCCCCTCGATGCGCTCAACCGCCTCGCCGACCTCCAGCGCCGGATCGGTCCAACCGCTCAAGACGATCGCGGAGAATAAAAAAGGCGGCATCCCCTTTCGGAGATGCCGCCTTTTGAAGTCTTAGCGTACCGAATCTTAGCTCAATGAGCAGAGCCCTTGTTGTACTTTGCGGTCCAGGGAATCAAACCGGCGATGGGCGCTCCACCTGGAAGCAACACATCGTATTGCATGGATACAGCGGCCCCGTCAGGAGACTTCGGTGAGGTATTGAGGCCTTGTTTCGCTGCTGCACAACCTGCCTCAACTTCGCTCTTCCCCGCGCACTCCTTCAACCGCAGACCGGAGATGCTCAGAGGCTTCCCCATAGAGCCTGCCACTTCCTGAAGTTTCTTGACTGAGGAAATGACACGATGATTCTGCTCCGGTTCTGTCGCGACAAACTCGATCAAGTCGGTCGTGCTGGAAGGCGGCACTTCTTTTGCGGCAGCCGGTCCCGCATGGGGACGGCCCATCTTCTTGAGTTCATCCCAAGCACCCTTGTCGGCATAAAACTTTAGGGTCTTGCCAGGATGAATCTTCTGCCAGTAGAGACCGCTTTCAGCGTTGCCGCCGAACACGGCCACATTGATCCAGACCGCCTCATCGTACGGATCGAGCACGATCACCCGACCCTGTATGGTGGTCGGCTTGCTCATATCGCCCCACTCAAAACGCTCCTGGAATGATTCGATTGCCAGTGCGCTGGAAGCTGCAGATGCGACCAACGCTACAGCGGCCATCACGGCCCAGCCTTTCGTATGAAGCTTCATCATCGTGTCCCCCTTAACAGAACATGAAAGAATTATCGCTTGTTAAGGCCTACTCCTTAATAACCTTAAATCCGGTGATCGTCCGACCATCCAGATTCACTTCCATGGCAACGAGCTCCTGGGAAGCCTTGATGATCTGGTCCATAAGAGCCTTGTCCTTCACCGCCAGCCGGACGGTCGTCGCGGCATGGTACCATCCCGAATAGGGGCTATTCTTATCCGTTCCACCGACGAAGCCCCAGCCACAACAAGTCAGCAATGGATCCGGCGGCTTCACATCGAGATCGGAAGATGAACGGCCATTCGGGGTTCCGGATGCCGGCTCGCCGCTGTTCCAATATTGAATTCCGAAGAGCAACTCTCCATCCGGATTGTCGGCCCATTGTGACCATACCCGGCCCTTGAGCGTCTTGGTGACTTCACCCTTCATCGGCTTTCCACCGGCAATGTTGTCAGTTGGACCAGCTCCAGGGGCATCTGCTGCAACGGCAAACTCCGTCGTCAGCATGCCGAACATGAAAAATACTGCCACGGCGGCGATAAGTATGGCCTTTGGCATACCTAGTCCCTCCTTTATTAAATTAACAGCCACAATAAACGAAAGATGCGTATTTCTAATGACGAAGAACGTTACAAAACTGTGTCAGTATTATGAGCCACGAATGCAGGCATTCCGCTGAATTTTCCTTGCTCTTCCTCGCGCTGCATCCCACATTGATAGTCTGACAATCGTTGTCAGAAATTTTCGCCATGGTACTGAAATCATGAAACGCTGTCAAGAAAATGTTTGCCCCATCGATTGCATAGAATGTTATTCAATAGGCGATGAATAATCAACATCTTACATCAATCTTCCCGGACGTGTTTTTACCACTCTTTGAGGGCCTGACGAGATTCGATGAGAGAGTTTTTATCTATAGGCCTGCAGGCTACGCGGGGCGAGAGGCCCGAGCCCGGTGATCGCAAGGGAATCCAGCTTGAAAAATTGACGGCTCACATTGAAGACCTGCTCCACATTCACGCGATCGATATGAGCCAGCATGTCGTCCAACGACGTATGCCTGCCATAGGTGAGTTCGTCCTTCGCCAATTTGCTCATGCGGCTGTGCGAACTCTCCAGGCTCAGCATCAAGCTGCCCTTCATTTGAGTTTTCGCCCGTTCAAGCTCAGCGCGTTCGACACCTTTGATCCCGATCTGTCGAATCTCCCGGCAGACAAGATCCACGACGCGATCCACCTCTTTCGGCCTTGTCGCCGCATACACCGTGATCATGCCGCCATCCGAATAACCGGACAGGAAGGAGTAAATCGAATAGGCGAGACCCCGCTTCTCTCGAACCTCCTGGAATAGTCGTGAACTGACACTGCCGCCCAATACGCTGTTGAGCGCATACAACGCATACCGATCTGGATGTCCNNGCCCTTGCCGAAATACCGCACAACCAGCCGGTCAAGTTTGGCCTGCTCAAAATTCCCGGCAATCGACACCACGGTCTGCCCCGGATCGTAGTAAGTCTCGATATAGTTCAGCAGATCCCGGCGTCGCAGCCCTCTGATCGTCTTCTCTCGGCCTAGAATAGAACGACCGAGCGGATGACGTCCCAGCACTTGACCCATGTGCAGCTCTTGCACGAGATCTTCCGGATCGTCCTGGACCATGCGGATTTCTTCCAGGACGACCTGTTTTTCTTTTTCAATTTCTTTGGGTGCGAAACGGGAATGATGGAACAGGTCCGAGAGGAGTTCGAGCGCTCGCTCCAACTGCTGATCCAGCACCTTCACGTAATAGGTCGTCGTCTCACGAGAGGTGAAGGCATTCATCTCTCCGCCGAGCGCGTCGATTTCGCGTGAAATTTCCGCGGAGGAACGATTGCGCGTCCCTTTGAAGAGCATGTGCTCGATGAAGTGGGAAAAGCCGGCCTGAGATGGCTGCTCGTCCCGCGACCCGGCGTTGACCCAGACACCGACGGTGACCGACTTGAGCGTCGGCATCCGTTCGGTCACCACCCGCACTCCGTTGTCCAGGACGAGCTTGCGATACAAGGCAGCTACCTGGCGGACGGATCAGGCGCACCGGCCCCGGCCGGTGCCGGCATGGCTTCTTTGCGGCTGAGGCGGATCTTTCCTTGCCGATCCACTTCCAAAACCTTCACCAGGATTTGATCGCCTTCCTTCACCTCGTCGGACACCGCTTGGACTCGATGGTGCGCCAACTGCGAGATATGCACCAGCCCATCGGTTCCCGGCAGAACTTCGACAAACGCCCCGAAGTCCATGATCTTCCGCACCGTGCCCATGTAGATCTTCCCAATTTCGACTTCTTCGGTAATCCGGCTGATCATTTCCTTGGCCTTCTCGGCCGAGGCTCCGTCGACCGACGCGATCGTCACGGTTCCGCTGTCGTCGACATTGATCTTGACTCCGCAATCCGCGATGATGCTGCGGATCGTTTTGCCGCCCGGACCGATGATCTCGCGGATCTTGTCCTGCTTGACCTTCATCGTGAAGATCCGTGGCGCGTAGGCAGACAACGTGGTCCTTGGCGCTTGGAGCGCCTTTTCCATACAACTCAAAATGTGCAACCGTCCGGCTTTGGCCTGCTCCAGAGCCTTCTGCATCAAGGCCGACGTAATACCGCCGATCTTGATGTCCATCTGTAGCGCGGTCACGCCCTGCTTGGTGCCGCAGACCTTAAAGTCCATGTCGCCCAGGTGATCCTCCAGCCCAAGGATATCGGAGAGGATCATGACCCGATCGCCTTCCTTGATCAGCCCCATCGCGATCCCGGCAACGGCTTTGCTGACCGGCACGCCGGCATCCATCAACGCGAGGCTCCCGCCACAGACAGTCGCCATCGAAGAGGATCCGTTGGATTCAAGGATGTCGGACACGATACGGAGCGTGTAGGGGAAGGCTTCCTTGCTCGGAATCACCGGGGCCAACGCCCGTTCTGCCAATGCACCATGACCCACTTCCCGGCGGCCCGGCGAGCGAAGCGGCCGCGCCTCGCCGACGCTGAATGGTGGAAAATTATAATGGAGCATGAACGTCCTCATGTACTCCCCTTCCAACGCATCGATCCGCTGTTCGTCGTCTGAGGTCCCCAACGTGACTACGGCCAAACTTTGAGTCTCGCCCCTGGTGAAAATCGCGGAACCGTGTGTCCGTGGCAGGGCGCTGACTTCGCAGGTGATCGGACGAATATCGGCCGGGCCACGTCCATCCGCCCGCGATCCCTTCTCCAAAATCATGTTCCGCACTTCCGTATATTCCAACTCGTGGAACACCAGCTTGACGTGCCGCTCTCGATTCGGATCATCCGCGTTCTTGAGCTTTTGGACAGCGTCGTTCTTGACCTCATCCAACCGCTCTTGCCTGGCCGCTTTGTTCGGGATCATGATGGCATCCCGAATCCCTTGCGCCACGAGCGTCTTCACTTGAGCCGCAAGCGCGGAATCGATCTGCTCCTTCGCCACCTTCCGCTTGGACTTACCGGCAAGGGCTTGCAGTTCGCGAATCTTGGCTACAATCTTCTTGATCTCTGCATGAGCGAGTTCGATCGCCTCGAGCATGATGGCTTCGGACAATTCGTTCGCCCCTGCTTCGACCATCATGACCGCGTCAGCCGTCCCAGCCACCACGAGCTGCAACTCGCTCTTCGCTACCGTTTCAAGATCCGGATTCACAACGAACTTGCCATCCAGCCGACCGATCCTCACGCCTGCGATAGGATTGTCGAAGGGGATATTCGAGACGGTCAGGGCAGCAGAGGAGGCGATAATGCCGAGGATGTCGGACGAACCAGTCTGGTCGGCCGAGAGGACTGAGGCAATGACCTGCGTTTCGAAGTAATAGCCTTCAGGAAAGAGCGGACGGAGCCCCCGGTCGATCTGCCGGCTGGTCAGCACAGCTTTTTCCGATGGACGCGCTTCCCGCTTGAAATACCCGCCGGGAATTTTCCCGGCTGCAAAGGATTTTTCCTGATAATCGACCGTGAGAGGAAGAAAATCGATGCCCGGCTTGGCAACCTGCGACGCAACGGCTGTCGCCAACACCACGGTGTCGCCGTACGAGGCCCAAATCGAGCCGTCTGCTTGCCGTGCGACACGGCCTGTCTCAAGCCGTAAGGTACGCCCTGCAACCTCTATTTCGACTGTGTGTACCATCTGAGTCTCCTCTGGTTAGGCCCCACAGATGCCCACAGAGATGCGCTCTAATCGAATGGTCAATGGTGGATGTTTAATGATGAATTTGACGCAATTCTCGCATTGAACATTCATCATTGACCATCGAACATTGCACTGGCAGAGCGCATCTCAGTGTTCACCTGTGCGACTGACTACTGCCTGCTGTTGTGCCCCCTGGCGCAACAGCGAGATGGGATCCTACTTTCTGATGCCCAATCGCTCGATCACTGCACGATAGCGTGCATCGCTGACGCCACGAAGATAATCAAGTAAACGCCGCCGCCGCCCGACCAAGAGCAGCAGGCCACGCCGCGAGTGATGATCCTTCTTGTGGAGCTTGAAATGCTCCGTCAAATACGTGATCCGGTTCGTCAGCACCGCGATCTGAACTTCCGGCGAACCGGAATCCGTCTCGTGCTGCCGGTACTGCTTGATCAACTCGGTCTTTGCTTCCTTGAGTAATGCCATGGGCTTCTTCCTTCCTCTTCCTTTCCTTCATCCGCAACAAAGTCTCATACGTCTTGATCGATCAACACCTTCTGAATTTTGAGCACATCTCCCGAATTGCCCGGACACTTCCCGATCGCCACTAGACACCCCCCTGTATCGTGAATACGAACCGGCGCCTGTGACCTGAGCTTGACATCGGCTGCCCCCTCCCAACGAAGGATCTTGTCCGCAGGCACCGGAGCCCCGTGTCGCACGTGGTCTGCGGTCTGTTCATCCACTACCGCAATCCCCAATTGATCCAACGCACGATCCAGCGACAACAGATCATCTCCCAACCGACCGAGAGCATGACGGGTAACCACCTGATCAACCGTCAACGCTTGATCGATCGTCAAGGGACCCACCCGCCTTCGCTCCAGTGCCAACATATGACCGCCGACCGCCAACGCTTCTCCGATGTCAGCGCAGAGCGTCCGCACATAGGTTCCCTTTGAACAGACGATGCGTAAGGTTACATCCCGCCCCTGAATCCCCTCCACCTCAAGGGTATGGATGACGATCGTTCGCGCGGCCCGCGCAATCGTTTTGCCCGCCCGAGCGGACTTATACAGAGGCACGCCCCCGACCTTCACCGCCGAATACATCGGAGGCATTTGTTCGATCGGCCCGCGAAATCGATCGACCGCCGCATGGATCGCCTCCGGCGTCACGGAGTCCGTCGTGCAGTGCGCCAAGACTGTTCCCGTCGCATCCTGCGTATCCGTCGTTTCGCCGAGGCGCAGTACGGCGCGATACTCTTTATCCCACTCAACAAGATATTCAGCAATGCGGGTTCCCCGTCCGATCAGCAGAGGCAAGACCCCCGTCGCGGCAGGATCGAGCGTGCCGGCATGACCGACCTTGACTCCGCCCAGAAGATGTCGAATTTTCGCGACGACATCATGGGATGTCCACCCGGATTCTTTCTTCATGGTCAGCACGCCGTCAATGGCGGCGCAGCTCTGTGCGAGGTCCATTATCATATTTCCGATGTTACGAACTCGCCTGCTCTTCGGATGACTCGCCCTCGGCCTCCGTATCGACATGGAGGTCGTCCAATAACTTCAACACACGATCGCCTCTTGGCCCGCTGATATCCTCGGCAAAGACAATCTCCGGCAGATACCGGAGCGAGAGCCGACGGCCCAGTTCGCCACGCACGAACCCGCTGGCTTGGGCCAGCCCGGCGAAGACGTTCCGCTCTTCCTCTTTCGTCCCCATGGTCGTCACGAACACGCGCGCAAGCCGCAGATCGCTGGTCAATTTGACGTCGGTCACGGTCACGGACTGCACGCGCGGGTCCTTGATTTTCCGCATGAGGATATCGGCCACTTCCATGCGGATTTGATCGGCTACACGATCGGCCCGATGATATCCTGTCTTGGCCACCGCACACTCCACCTGGACAAGCCGCCGTCACAACAATTCCACTCGCGATTGGACGATTTCCACCGTGGGGATGCCCCGAATCAGGTTCAGCGCCTGGTCACATACTTGGTTGACATGTCGCCCTTCATTGGCCACGCAGGCAAGCCCCAACACGGCCTTCTGCCACAAATCTTGTCCATCGACCTCGGCAACGGAGAGATTGAACCTCTCCCGCAATCGATCTTTAAGACTCAACAGCACCCGCCGCTTATCCTTCAACGACTGACTCTCGGGGATGAATAACTCGACCGTACAGAGTCCGACGATGATACCCACGGGGCAGACTCACGCCTCAGAGCTTTGCGGCAATCTTGTCGATGGCATAGGCTTCGATGATGTCCCCGGCTTTGACATCGTTGAAATTCTCGACGCTGATTCCACATTCATACCCCTGCTGCACTTCACGGACGTCATCCTTGAAGCGACGCAACGATCCGAGTTTTCCTTCATAGACCACCACGTTGTCGCGAAGCACTCGAACGCCGACCGCCGCGCGGGTGATCGTGCCATCCACCACGTAGGCCCCAGCAATGACACCGGCCTTGGACACCGTAAAGACCTGCCGTACCTCGGCCCTGCCCAACGCCCGCTCCTTGAGCGTCGGTTCGAGCAGCCCTTCCATCGCGGCCTTAATTTCGGCCATCGCGTCATAAATAATGGTGTACAGCCGGACATCGACGCCTTGCTGTTCAGCCAGGGCGGAAGCTTTCGGCTCCGGCCTGACATTGAACCCGACAACAATGGCGTTTGATGCAGCGGCCAGCAACACGTCTGACTCGGTGATCCCACCGACACCGCTGTGAATGACTCGCAGCTTGACTGCGGCGGTCGCGAGTTTTTCGACGCCTGCGGTCAGCGCTTCAGCCGACCCTTGGACGTCAGACTTGATGACCAGCGCCAGCTCCTTGACCGATCCTTCTTTAATTTTGGCAAACAGGTCGTCGAGCGTGACCTTCGCGGACCCTGACAAATCAGCCGTTCGCTGCTTATGCGCTCGATCTTCCGCAATCTCCCGCGCAACCCGCTCATCCTTGACAACCTGAAATACATCGCCGGCGGACGGCACACCAGGGAGCCCAGCCACTTCTACCGGGATAGACGGACCGGCCTCTTGCACCTTTGCGCCGGTATGCGTAATCAGCGCGCGAACTTTCCCGCTCACAATCCCGACGACGAACACGTCGCCGACGCGGAGCGTCCCGCTCTGAACCAGCACCGTCGCCACCGGACCACGCCCTCGCTCCAGCTTGGCTTCCACTACAACGCCCTTCGCCAACCGATGCGGATCAGCCTTCAATTCGAGCACTTCGGATTGCAGGAGAATCATTTCCAACAAGGTGTCCAGGCCAGTCTTTTCTTTGGCCGAGACCTCCACCATAATCGTGTCACCGCCCCAGGACTCGGAGATGAGTCCATGTTCAGACAATGCATTCTTTACACGATCGGAATTGGCGCCGGGCTTGTCGATCTTGTTGATAGCCACAATCATCGGAACGGAC
>CXWL01062053.1_pt1 | contig 22301 bp, 19 predicted proteins | sample 590931 | NCBI WGS metagenome assembly CXWL01 (sample SAMEA3498368, study PRJEB10139) | groundwater metagenome | biome: water well; material: biofilm material | place: Germany | collected 2015-04-27 | reverse complement strand
CGTCTCGAACAAATGAAGGTCGCCCTGACCGCTTGAGGTTTGCACCCCTGCGGTCCTAGGAGAAAACTATGCAATTGAATCCCGCCGAGATTTCCGAACTGATCAAGAGCCGCATCGACGGCCTTGCGGTATCAGCCGATATCAAGAACCAGGGCACCGTGGTGTCGGTCACCGACGGCATCGTGCGCGTGCACGGCCTGAGCGACGTGATGGCCGGTGAGATGCTCGAGTTCCCGCCCACCGCCAGCGGCCAGCCCACCTATGGCCTGGCGCTCAACCTCGAGCGCGACTCGGTCGGCTCGGTGATCCTGGGCGAGTACGAGCACATCTCCGAGGGCGACACCGTCAAGTGCACGGGCCGCATTCTTGAAGTGCCGGTGGGCCCCGAACTGCTCGGCCGCGTCGTCAACGCGCTGGGCCAGCCGATCGACGGCAAGGGCCCGATCAACGCCAAGATGACCGACGTGATCGAAAAGGTCGCGCCGGGCGTGATCGCCCGCAAGAGCGTGGACCAGCCGGTGCAAACCGGCCTGAAGTCCATCGACTCCATGGTGCCTATTGGCCGTGGCCAGCGCGAGCTGATCATCGGCGACCGCCAGACCGGCAAGACGGCAGTGGCCATCGACACCATCATCAACCAGAAGGGTCAGAACATGACCTGCGTCTACGTTGCGATCGGCCAGAAGGCTTCGTCGATCAAAAACGTGGTGCGCTCACTGGAACAACACGGCGCGATGGAATACACCATCGTCGTGGCCGCTTCGGCTTCGGAATCGGCCGCCATGCAGTACGTCAGCGCCTACTCGGGCTGCACCATGGGCGAATACTTCCGCGACCGTGGCCAAGACGCACTGATCATCTATGACGACCTGTCCAAGCAGGCCGTGGCCTACCGCCAGGTGTCGCTGCTGCTGCGCCGCCCGCCGGGCCGCGAAGCCTACCCCGGCGACGTGTTTTATCTGCATAGCCGCCTGCTGGAACGTGCGGCCCGCGTGAACGCCGACTACGTCGAGAAGTTCACCAACGGCGAAGTCAAGGGCAAGACGGGTTCGCTCACAGCGCTGCCCATCATTGAAACGCAAGCCGGTGACGTGTCGGCCTTTGTGCCAACCAACGTGATCTCCATCACCGACGGCCAGATCTTCCTGGAAACCAGCCTGTTCAACGCCGGTATCCGCCCCGCCATCAACGCCGGTATCTCGGTGTCGCGCGTCGGTGGTGCTGCCCAGACCAAGCTGATCAAGAACCTGTCCGGCGGTATCCGTACCGACCTGGCCCAGTACCGTGAGCTGGCTGCCTTCGCGCAGTTCGCTTCCGACCTGGACGCAGGCCACCCGCAAGCAGCTGGACCGCGGTGCCCGCGTGACGGAACTGCTCAAGCAGCCACAGTACAGCCCGCTGCCCATCAGCCTGATGGCCGCCACGCTGTTTGCCGTGAACAAGGGTTATGTGGACGACATCGACATCAAGAAGGTGTTGCCGTTTGAACATGGCTTGCACCAGCACCTGAAGAGCAGCCACGCAGCGCTGCTGGCCAAGCTGGAAAACGACAAGGCCATGGACAAGGGTGCGGAAGAAGAACTCGCGGGCGCGGTTGCCGCGTTCAAGAAGTCCTTCGCTTAGTCCAGCCACCGCACCAGGAGCAAGACCATGGCGGTCGGCAAGGAAATTCGCGGCAAGATCAAATCGGTGGAGAACACCAAGAAGATCACCAAGGCCATGGAAATGGTTGCCGCCAGCAAGATGCGCAAGGCGCAGGAACGCATGCGTGCGGCACGGCCTTATGCCGACAAGATCCGCAACATCACGGCGCACTTGGCTGAGGGCAACCCCGAGTACAAGAGCCCCTACATGCGCACGGGCGGCACGTCCAAGGCGGTGGGCTTCATCGTCGTCACCACCGACAAGGGCTTGTGCGGCGGCCTCAACACCAACGTGTTGCGTGCCGTCACGGTGAAGATGAAGGAAGTGCAAGCTGCGGGCGGCACGATCCACACGGTGGCCATCGGCAACAAGGGCTTCGGTTTCCTGAACCGCATCGGCGCTACCGTGCTGAGCCATGCCGTGCAGCTGGGTGATGCCCCGCAGCTCGACAAGCTCATCGGCCCGGTCAAGGTCATGCTCGACGCCTTTGTGGCTGGCAAGCTCGACGCCGTGCACCTGTGCTACACCAAGTTCATCAACACGATGAAGCAGGAGCCGCTGGTCGAGGCGCTGCTGCCCTTGGCGCCGGCCAAGCTGGAGCAGACCGCCGCCGAGAAAAAGCAGTACGGCTGGGACTACATCTACGAGCCCGACGCGCCCACGGTCATTGACGACCTGATGACGCGCTACATCGAAGCACTGGTGTACCAGGGCGTGGCCGAGAACATGGCCAGCGAGCAGAGCGCGCGCATGGTGGCCATGAAGGCCGCCACCGACAACGCCGGCACGCTCATCGGCGAGCTCNNCGCCGGCACGCTGATCGGTGAGCTCAAGCTCATCTACAACAAGACCCGGCAGGCGGCGATCACCAAGGAACTGTCCGAGATCGTCAGCGGCGCGGCCGCCATCAGCGGCTGAGCCCACGGCCGCATTTCAACGGCTGGCACCAAGCCCCACCCACCGAACAAGTTTGTCGAATTTGAAGGACCTTTGAAAATGTCGAACACACAAGCCCAAGGCAAGATCGTCCAGTGCATCGGCGCGGTGGTGGACGTGGAGTTTCCGCGTGACGCCATGCCCCGCGTGTATGACGCGCTGAAGCTTGAGGGCACGGCCCTCACGCTTGAAGTGCAGCAGCAACTGGGTGACGGCATCGTGCGCACCATTGCGCTGGGTTCGTCAGACGGCCTGCGCCGTGGCCTAATGGTCAGCAACACCGGTGCCGGCATCACGGTGCCGGTGGGCAAGGCCACCTTGGGCCGCATCATGGACGTGCTGGGCAACCCGATTGACGAACGTGGCCCGGTGGACCAGACGCTTACCGCCACGATTCACCGCAAGGCCCCGGCCTATGACGAGCTGAGCCCGTCGCAAGAACTGCTGGAAACCGGCATCAAGGTGATCGACCTGATCTGCCCGTTTGCCAAGGGCGGCAAGGTGGGCCTGTTCGGTGGTGCCGGCGTGGGCAAGACCGTGAACATGATGGAGCTCATCAACAACATCGCCAAGGCGCACAGCGGTTTGTCAGTGTTTGCCGGTGTGGGTGAGCGCACCCGCGAGGGCAACGACTTCTATCACGAGATGGCCGATTCGGGCGTTGTGAACCTTGAGAACCTGGGCGAGAGCAAGGTGTCCATGGTCTACGGCCAGATGAACGAACCCCCGGGCAACCGTCTGCGTGTGGCGCTGACCGGCCTGACCATCGCCGAGTCCTTCCGTGACGAAGGCCGTGACGTGCTGTTCTTCGTGGACAACATCTACCGCTACACGCTGGCCGGTACCGAAGTGTCCGCGCTGCTGGGCCGCATGCCTTCCGCCGTGGGCTACCAGCCGNNGCGCACTTGGACGCCACCGTGGTGTTGAGCCGCGACATCGCTTCGCTGGGCATCTACCCCGCTGTGGACCCGCTGGACAGCAACAGCCGCCAGGTGGACCCCAACGTGGTGGGCCAGGAGCACTACGAGACGACGCGTGCCGTGCAGCAGACGCTGCAGCGCTACAAAGAGCTGCGCGACATCATCGCCATTCTGGGCATGGACGAACTCAGCCCCGAAGACAAGCTGGCCGTGAGCCGCGCGCGCAAGATCCAGCGTTTCCTGAGCCAGCCTTTCCACGTGGCTGAAGTGTTTACCGGCAGCCCCGGCAAGTACGTGCCGCTGAAGGAAACCATCCGTGGCTTCAAGATGATCGTGGCCGGCGAATGCGACCACATGCCCGAGCAGGCGTTCTACATGGTTGGAACCATCGATGAGGCCTTTGAGAAGGCCAAGAAGATCCAATAAGGAGCCGACATGGCGACCATCCACGTTGATGTGGTCAGCGCTGAAGAAAACATCTTCAGCGGCGAAGCCAAGTTCGTCGCGCTGCCCGGCGAAAACGGTGAGCTCGGCATCCTGCCGCGCCACACACCGCTGATCACCCGCATCAAGCCGGGTGCGGTGCGCATTGAAAAGGCCGACGGCAGCGGCGAAGAGTTTGTCTTTGTTGCCGGCGGCATTCTTGAAGTGCAACCGGGCACGGTCACTGTGCTGGCCGACACCGCCATCCGTGGCAAGGACCTGGACGAAGCCAAGGCGCTGGAAGCCAAGAAGCTGGCTGAAGAGGCAATGAAAAACGCCAAGAGCGACATCGACCTGGCGGCTGCGCAGGGCGAGTTCGCGGCCATGGCCGCGCAACTGGCGGCGATCCAGAAGCTGCGCCGCAAGTAGGGCCAGAGCCCGCTCCCGACAAGCCCACCCGGTGTTCGCGCCCGGCGGGTTTTTCTTTGGCGCTGCGGGGCCCGCGGCCGCCGGCGCTATAACCCCGTACTGGCGGGAGATCTGCAATGGGCAAGAAGAGCGACAAGGTCGACAAGCTGGCCGATACCCAAGCGGGCAAACCGGGCAAGCTCGGCAAAGGCGACTATCTGGAGGAGCTCGCCCCGCTTCAGCTTGAACTCAACGACATGGCGCGTTGGCTGCAGTACAGCGGCAAGCGATTGGTGGTGTTGATCGAAGGGCGCGACACCGCCGGCAAGGGCGGCGTGATCGCGGCCATCGGCGACACGCTCAACCCGCGCCAGTGCCGCACGGTGGCGCTGCCAAAACCCAATGAACGTGAGCGCACGCAGTGGTACTTTCAGCGTTACGTGCCGCACTTCCCGGCTGCTGGCGAGATCGTCCTGTTTGACCGCAGCTGGTACAACCGTGCCGGTGTCGAGCGAGTCATGGACTACTGCACCGAGGCCGAGACCACGGCCTTTCTCAAGCAGGCGCCGGTGTTTGAAAAGTTGCTGGTGGACGACGGTGTGTTGCTCTGCAAGTACTGGCTCACGGTAGACCAGGCGCAGCAGGAAGAGCGTTTTGCCGAACGGCTGGACGACCCGCTCAAGCGCTGGAAGCTCAGCCCAGTCGACTTGAAGGCGCGCGAAAAATACGCCGACTACACCACCGCCCGCCACGCCATGCTGGCCGCCACGCACACCCAACACGCACCGTGGACGCTGGTGGACTTCAACGACCAGCGGCGGGGCCGGCTCAAGCTGATCCGCCACTTGCTGGACAGCTTGCCCGACCACGTGGTGCCAGAGGCCACCATCACCTTTGCGCCGCTGGGGCATGACGCTCTGGTCGAGCGCTTCAAACGCGGTCTCAAGCCGATTTGATGAGCACGGCCGGCCTGGCCCGCCTCAAAGCAGGTCAGCGCGATCTGGCAATTCGTTGGGGTTGTGCAGGCCTTCGGCCAGCGCAAAGTGCCGTGCCAGCAGCTTGTCCACGGCGCTGATGGCCTGCGTCAGGCCGTCTTCAAAGTGGCCGCTGCGAAACGCCTTGCGCATGCCGTCCACCAGGCCGTCCCAATGCGCCTGGGGCACGTGCCGGGTGAGGCCCCGGTCGGCCACGATCTCTATGGCGTGTTCGGCCAGCAGCAGGTAGATCAGCACGCCGTTGTTGTGTTCTGTGTCCCACACCCGCAGCTTGCCAAACAGGGTGACGGCACGCTGCCGTGCCGTGGCACGGCGCCACAGGTAAGACAGCGGCAGGCCGGCCTCCACACAAAGGCGGATCTCGCCGCTGTGGTGGTGTTCGCTGGCGGCCACGCGCTCTTCCAGCCGCTTGAGCGCCGCCGGGTTGAGCGCACGTGCGGTGTCGGTCTCGTCAAGCCAGCGGTGTTTGAAGATGCGCGACCAGCGCCCGACTACGCGTGCCATCACCAGTCTCCCGACGCGCCGCCGCCGCCAAAGTCACCACCGCCGCCCGACGAGAACCCGCCGCCGTCGCCGCTGGAACCGCCGCCAAAACCGCCGCCACCGCCCCAGCCACCGATGTGAGGCAGGCCGCTGCCGCGCCGGCCTGCACCACGCATGGCAGCGCCTATGCCAAAGATGCCCACCAGCACCAGGGCGACCACACCGGCACCGGTTGCCATCAGCAGGCTGGCGGTCAACCACCAGCCCACACCGCCAGCCGCACCCGCCGTCAACAGTGAACCCAACTTGCGGCCAAACAGGCCTGTGAGCACGGCGCCGATGATGGGCACGGCGACAAAAAAGAACATGCCCAGCTCTTCAAGCTGCAGGCCCTGCCGGGCGCCGCTGCGTGCCGTGGGCTCGGGCAGGCCTTCGCCACGGATGCGGGCCATCAACTGGTCCACCGCCGCGTTCAGGCCACCCGCGTAGTCATCCGCGCGAAAGGCCGGCCGGATGGCGTTGTCGATGATCTGCCGCGCGGCCAGGTCGGGAACGGCGCCTTCCAACGCCTTGGCCACCTCGATGCGCACACGGCGGTCGCCCTTGCTCACCACCACCAGCACACCGTCGCCCACGTCGCGCCGGCCTATCTTCCAGGCGTCGGCCACACGCTGTGCGTAGGCGGCGATGTCTTCGGGCGCCGTGGCAGGGACCAGCAAGACCACGATCTGCGGGCCCGACTGCGCCTCAAACGCGGTGAGCTTGGACTCCAGCGCGGCGCGCTGGGGCTCGGTGAGTGTGGTGGTCTGGTCCACCACCCGCGCGCCCAGCGCCGGCACGGGCAATACGTCTTGCGCGTGCACCACGGCGGCGCTGAGCAAGGCCCAGCACAGCAGCAGCCACCAGCGCAAGCGCTTCATTCGGGGCCTACTTTGATGCCGCAGCAGCAGGTGCAGCGGGCTTGTCAAAGCTCACCGCCGGCGGCGTCGAGATGGCGGCCTCGTTCTGCACCGTGAAGTTGGGCTTGACGTCGTAGCTGAAGATCATCGCCGTCAGGTTGCTGGGAAAGCTGCGCGCCAGCACGTTGTAGTCCTGCACCGCCTTCACGTAGCGGCCGCGGGCCACGGTGATGCGGTTTTCTGTGCCTTCCAGCTGCACACGCAAGTCCTGGAAGCCCTGGTTGGCCTTCAGGTTGGGGTAGTTCTCGGTCACCACCAGCAGCCGGCTCAGCGCACCGCTGAGTTCACCCTGCGCGGCCTGAAACTTGTTGAAGGCTTCGGGGTTGTTGATGAGCTCGGGCGTGGCCTGGATGCTGGTGGCCTTGGCCCGTGCTTCCACCACCTTGGTCAGCGTCTCTTGTTCGAAGTTGGCCTCGCCCTTGACGGTGGCCACGATGTTGGGAATGAGGTCGCTGCGGCGCTGGTACTGGTTGAGCACCTCGCTCCAGCCGGCCTTGACCTGCTCGTCCAGGCGCTGAAAGTCGTTGTAGCCACAGCCGGCCAGCAGGGTGGCTGCAAACACGGCCACCATGGTGCGGCCCAGGCGGGTAGCACAGCGGGCAAGTTCCATCGTCATCTCCTGTGAACATGAAGCGGGCGCATCGTACCCGGCTGCATCAGGTGGGGGCATGACGGGTGCAATCAAGATCGGCCGGCCCCAAGCCCGACAGCCTTCTGGAGGCTGCATGAGGCACCGCCATAATCCCGCGCCATGTGGCCCGCTATCCAGAACGACACCTTCCTGCGCGCATGCCTGCGCCAGCCCACCACCCACACGCCCATGTGGCTGATGCGCCAGGCCGGCCGCTACCTGCCCGAGTACAAGGCCACGCGTTTGAAGGCGGGCAACAGCTTCATGGGCCTGGCCACCAATGTGCAGTACGCCACCGAAGTGACGCTGCAGCCGCTGGACCGCTACCCGCTGGACGCGGCCATTCTGTTCAGCGACATCCTCACCGTGCCCGACGCCATGGGCCTGGGCCTGAGCTTTGGCGCCGGCGAAGGCCCCAAGTTTGCGAGGCCCGCGCGTGACGAAGCTGCCGTGGCGGCGCTGGACTGCTTTGACATGGGCAAGCTGCAGTACGTGACCGACGCCGTCTCGTCCATCCGCAAGGCGCTGAACGGCCGCGTGCCGCTGATCGGGTTCAGCGGCAGCCCCTGGACGCTGGCGTGTTACATGGTTGAAGGCGGTGGCTCTGACGACTACCGCCTGGTCAAGACCATGCTGTACAGCCGACCCGACCTGATGCACCGCATCCTGGACATCAACGCGCGCGCCGTCACCACTTACCTCAACGCCCAGATCGACGCCGGCGCGCAAGCCGTGATGGTGTTTGACAGCTGGGGCGGTGTGCTTGCCGACGGCGCCTTCCAGCGCTTCAGCCTGGACTACACACGCTGCGTGGTGCAAGGCCTGCAGCGCGAAAGAGACGGCCAACGCATCCCCGTCATTGTCTTCACCAAGGGCGGTGGGCCGTGGCTGGACGAGATCGCCGCCTGCGGCGCCGACGTGGTGGGCCTGGACTGGACCGTCAATCTGGGCAAGGCACGTGCTGCCGTGGGTGGCCAGGTGGCGCTGCAGGGCAACCTGGACCCCAACGTGCTGTTTGCGCCGCCCGAGGCCATATCCCGTGAAGCCGTTGCCGTGCTTGACGCCTTTGGCCGCCCGCAGCGCGACGACGGACGCTGGGACGGCCACATCTTCAACCTCGGCCATGGCATCAGCCAGCACACCCCGCCCGAACACGTTTCGGCGCTTTGCGAGGCCGTGCACAGCCATTCGCGGCGTCTTCGGGCGCCTGCTTAAAACCAACGCGCTTGTCCAGCCCGGCCAGGCACCCCGCAGGCCCTGACCGCAGCAGCCCGGCCCGTGGGCTGCGGTGGGTAAGTGAGCACTTATCGGCCTGGCGCCCAGCGCCCGCACGGCGCACAGGGGTCATCCCCATGCGGCGCGAAATTTGGCTTGCGGGCTTGACTTATCCCCACAATCCGTGCACTCGCCTGTGGCATGTCCGATCTCAGTTTGGGTCTGCTCAACATCGCATGGATACGTGCTAAGTTGTTGATTTTATTGAGTTTGCGGTGATGCTGCCAAAAAGGGCAGCGTCAGCCGAGGCCAGCAAAATCAAGCACTTGGCGCTTTTCAACGCAGGTTGCCCACAAAGTTATCCACACATTTCGTGGGCAACCCGAAAAGTCCTTTTCGATCATGCACTTGCCGCACTTTCTTGAGGTTGAACCTGGAATCCGTGCGCAAGTTCACAGGTGGCAGGCATGAATGAAGCCCTGCGCCTGCCCGTGGCCGTGGAGGCCCCTCGCCACTCGGGCATCGGTGGCTTGCTGGACTACACGAGTGAGCAGGCACTCCCGCCCGGCACGCTGATTCGCGTGCCGCTGGGCCGGCGCGACGTGCCCGGCATGGTCTGGCACGCCGACCCCGGCGCGGCCCCCAGCACCGCTGAACTGCGCCCCATCGCCGCCGTGCTGGACGCGCTGCCGCCGCTCGGCGCCGACTGGCGCGCACTGATAGCCTTTGCCGCCAGCTACTACCAGCGCAGCGTGGGCGAGTTGGCCTTGGGTGTGCTTCCGCCCGAACTGCGCAAGATCGACAACCTGCGCCTGGCGCGCCGCGTGGCACGCCTGCAAAAGCTGCCGCCCGTGGTGGCACCCGCGGGCGACGCGCCAGCGCAGCGCCCGGTGCTCAGCGCCGAACAAACCACCGCGCTGGCCGCGCTGGCCGCGCCACAGGGGGCTGCCAAACCCGTGCTGCTGCACGGCGTCACCGGCAGTGGCAAGACCGAGGTTTACCTGCACGCCGCCGAGGCCACGCTGGCGCTGGGCCGGCAAGCCCTGGTGCTGGTGCCCGAGATCAACCTCACGCCGCAGCTGGAAGCACGTTTTGCGGCGCGTTTTCCGGGCCGTGTGCTGGTCAGCCTGCACAGCGGCCTGACACCGGCGCAGCGCTTGCGCCACTGGCTGCTGGCCCATCTGGGCCTGGCTGACCTGGTGCTGGGCACACGGCTGGCGGTGTTTGCACCCATGCCACGCCTGGGGTTGATCGTGGTGGACGAAGAGCACGACCCGTCCTTCAAGCAGCAAGAGGGCGCGCGCTACTCGGCGCGTGACCTGGCCGTGTGGCGTGCGCACCATCAAAAATTGCCCGTGCTGCTGGGCTCGGCCACGCCGTCGCTGGAGACCTGGCAGCGTGTGCAAGAAGGCCGCTACCTGCGCCTGCCACTGGAGCAGCGCATCGGTGGCGGCGCCATGCCGCGTGTGCGGCTGGTGGACATGGGCGCGCTGCACAAGGTGGAAGGCGTGGAACGTGTGCTGGCCCCCACGCTGCTGACGGCGCTGCAAGAGCGCATCGCACGGGGTGAACAAAGCCTGCTGCTGCTCAACCGCCGGGGCTACGCGCCGGTGCTGCACTGCACGGCATGCGGCTGGAAGAGCGGCTGCGCGCACTGCAGCGCCTGGCGCGTGTTCCACAAGTCAGACCGCACGCTGCGCTGCCACCACTGCGGCCTGAGTGAACGTGTGCCACGCGCCTGCCCCGACTGCGGCAACCTCGACATCGCGCCCATGGGGCGTGGCACCGAAAAGCTGCAAGAGCAACTCGGTGAGCTGCTGCCCGGCGCCCGCATAGCCCGTATCGACGCCGACAGCACACGCGGCGTGGGCACGTTGCAGCAGCAACTGCAGGCCGTGCACGACGGCGACGTGGACGTGCTGGTGGGCACGCAGATGGTGGCCAAGGGGCATGACTTCCGGCGCGTCACGCTGGTGGCCGCCGTCAACCCCGACACGGCGCTCTTCAGCAGTGATTTCCGCGCCCCCGAGCGGCTCTTTGCGCTGCTGATGCAGGCCGCAGGCCGCGCCGGGCGTAGCGCCGAACAAGCCGCGCGCAGCGAGATGTGGGTGCAGACCTGGCACCCGCAGCACCCCATTTACGCCGCGCTGCGGGCGCACGACTACCAAGCCTTTGCCGCCGCGCAGCTGGAAGAGCGGCGAGCCGCCGGCCTGCCGCCCTTTGCCGCGCTGGCGCTGCTGCGGGCCGATGCACGCACGGCTGCCGTGGCGGCGGACTTTCTGGCCGAGGCCAGCGCACTGGCGCAGGCCTGGGGCGGCGTCACCGTCTACCCGGCCGTACCACCCCACGTGGCCAAGGTGGCCGACGTGGAGCGCATGCAGATGCTGGTGGAATCACCCACACGCGGTGCGCTGCAGCGCATGCTGGCCGGCTGGTTGCCGCAGCTGCATGGTGTGCGCGGCCACCACAAGGGCCTGCTGCGCTGGGCAGTGGACGTGGACCCGCTGGTGATCTGAGAGGTACGGGCGAGGTTCAGCCCGGCAGCACGCGCTGCAACTGCAGCGCCTCGGCCGCGTGCGCGGTGGTGATGTGGGCACTGCCGGCCAGGTCGGCCACGGTGCGCGCCACTTTCAGGCAGCGGTGCAGGCGCCGGCCGCTCCAGCCCAGGCGCTCGGCCGCAGTGCGCAAGAAGCGTGACGCGGCTTCGTCGAGCACGCAGAACTCGTCAATGCGGCCGGCCTCCAGCAGCGCGTTGGGCTCGCCTTGCCGGTTTACTTGGCGCTGGCGTGCGGCGGCCACGCGCACGGCCACGTCGGCGCTGGCTTCGCCGTCGGGCAGTGCCATCAAGGCGGCGGCGGGCGCGGCCAGCACTTCCACCTGCAGGTCTATGCGGTCGAGCAGCGGGCCCGACAGCTTGCCCTGGTATCGCGCCACGGCGTCGGGTGTGCAGCGGCAAGTCTTGCGCAGGCCGGCCGGGGCCCCCAGCCAGCCGCAGGGGCAGGGGTTCATGGCCGCCACCAGCTGAAAACGCGCCGGGAAGCTGGCCTGCCGTGCGGCGCGCGAGATGGTGATGCGGCCGGTTTCCAGCGGCTCGCGCAGCGCCTCTAGTGCGGCCCTGGGGAATTCGGGTGTTTCGTCCAGAAAGAGCACGCCCCCGTGTGCCAGCGAGATCTCGCCCGGGCGCGGTGGCGAGCCCCCGCCCACCAAGGCCACCGCGCTGGCCGTGTGGTGGGGTGACCGGGTAGGCCGTTGGCCAAAGGCCAGCGTGGGCGCTGATGTGTGCGCCAAGCCCGCCAGGGCGGCGCTGGCCAACGCTTCTTCTTCGTTCAGCGGCGGCAGCAGGCCCGGCAGGCGCTGCGCCAGCATGGACTTGCCGGTACCCGGTGGGCCGATAAAGAGCACGCTGTGGCCGCCCGCCGCCGCAATCTCCAGCGCCCGCTTGGCGCCGGCCTGGCCCTTGACGTCACGCAGGTCGGGCCCCGGCGGCGCCGGCGTGCGCGTCAGAGGCACGGCGGCGGGCAAGGGCCGCGCCGCATCGCCGGGCAGCAAAGACGCCACCACCTCGGCCAGCGTGCGTGCGCTGCGCACGTCCAGGCCGGGCACCTGGGCGGCTTCACGCGCGCTGGCTTCGGGCAGCACCAGGGTGCGTGTGGGGCCGGCCTGGCGCAGCGCCAGCGCCAAGGCCAGCGCGCCACGCACCGGGCGCAGTTCACCGGCCAGGCTCAGCTCGCCGGCAAATTCAGCGGCGGCCAGGCGCTGTGCGTCAAGCATGCCGTCAGCGGCCAGGATGCCCAGCGCCATGGGCAAGTCAAAGCGGCCAGTTTCCTTGGGCAGGTCGGCCGGCGCCAGGTTCACGGTAATTCTCTTGTTGTGCGGGAAGGCAAAGCCGCTTTGCTGCAGCGCTGCGCGCACGCGCTCACGCGATTCCTTGACCTCGGTGTCGGCCAAGCCCACCAGCGTAAAGCTGGGCAGGCCGTTGGCCAAGTGCACCTCTACATGCACGCTCGGCGCTTGCAGGCCGTCGAGTGCGCGGCTCATGACGACGGCCAGCGACATCTTGTAGTTCCCCCTGCGGCCATTGTGCCGGCCCCGTTGTGCTTGCGGTGTTGCACCAAGAGCGTGCCGTTGGCGCGAATGCTCTTGTTTGGTGCATCCGCACCGTGCACCAGCACCCACCATGCGCTGGGGTGGGGGGCGTTCACCGGGCACGGATGTTTGGCACAGAACCTGCAAACCCTGGCTCAGTCGCCCGATTCACACAACGCCCGTTTGGAGCCCTCATGAAGAAATCTGTCCTCGGAATCATGGCCGCTGTGGCCCTGACATCGCTGCCCGTGGTGTCCTATGCGCAGGTGGCCTTCAACGTCGGTGCCGCCACCGACTACCGCTACCGTGGCATTTCACAAACGCGGGTCAAGCCGGCGCTGCAAGGTGGCGTGGACTACTCCGCCGGTGCGTTTTACGTGGGCGCGTGGGCGTCCAGCATCAAGTGGATCAAGGACTTTGGCGGTGACGCCAACATCGAGATCGATGTGTATGGCGGCTACAAGGGCGACATCATCAAGGACGCACTCACCTTTGACGTGGGCGCGCTGACCTACCAGTACCCCAGCAACAAGCTGGCCCCCAGCGCCAACACGACCGAGCTCTACGGCGCCCTGACCTACGGCCCGGCCACGGTGAAGTACTCGCACGCGCTGAGCAACACCTTTGCCAACGCCGACAGCAAGAACAGCAACTACCTGGAAGCGGCTGCCACCTTTGACGTCGGCGGCATCTTGCTCACGCCGCATGTGGGCTACCAGAAGATCAAGGGCCCCTTCTCCGGCCCGGGCAGCTACACCGACTACTCGTTCACCGTGGCCAAGGACTTCAGCGGCTTGGTCGTGAGCGCCGCGCTGGTGGGCACCGACGCCGACAAGAGCTTTTATTCCTCGCCGGTCAACGGCAAGGAACTGGGCAAGGCTGGCCTCGTGCTGGCCGTCAAGTACAACTTTTGAGCACCGGAGACACAAACATGAAGATGGTGACCGCCATCGTCAAGCCCTTCAAGCTTGACGAAGTTCGTGAGGCCCTCAGCGCCATTGGCGTGCAAGGCATCACCGTGACCGAAGTCAAGGGCTTCGGTCGTCAAAAGGGCCACACCGAGCTGTACCGGGGTGCCGAGTACGTGGTGGACTTTCTGCCCAAGGTCAAGATCGAAGCGGCCGTGGACGAAAGCATCGTTGACCGTGTCATCGAAGCCATTGAAGGCTCGGCCCGCACCGGCAAGATCGGCGACGGCAAGATCTTTGTCACCACGCTGGAACAGGTGGTGCGCATCCGCACCGGCGAAACCGGCAAGGACGCTCTTTAAAGCGCACCCACCCCACCCGAGCACACCATGAAAAAACTCATCACCATCCTTGCCCTGGGCCTTGCGGCCTTGAGCTCTGGCGGCGTGGCGCTGGCGCAAAGCGCCTCGGCCCCGGCCGCTGAAGCAGCGGCGCCTGCGGCGTCGGCGCCACAGGCTGCGATTGCAGCCGCTTCTTCGGCCGCCACTGCCGCCGCGCCAGCGCCCGCCGCATCGGCAGCACCGGCACCCGTGCCCAACAAGGGCGACGTGAGCTGGATGCTCGTGTCCACCCTGCTCGTCATCTTGATGGCCATCCCCGGCCTGGCCCTCTTCTACGGTGGCCTGGTGCGCAGCAAGAACATGCTGTCGGTGCTGATGCAGGTGTTTGTGGTGTTCTCGCTGGTCACCGTGCTGTGGGTCGTTTACGGCTATAGCCTGGCGTTCACAGAAGGCAACAAGTTCGTCGGCGGCCTGGATCGCTTGTTCCTGAAGGGTGTGTTTGACCCGGCCACCGGCGCCTTTGCCATGGCAGCCACCTTCAGCAAGGGTGTGGTCATTCCCGAGATCGTGTTCGTGGCTTTCCAGGCCACCTTTGCGGCCATCACCTGCGGCCTCATCGTGGGCGCTTTTGCCGAGCGCGCCAAGTTCTCGGCCGTGCTGATGTTTGTGGTGCTCTGGTTCACCTTCAGCTACGCGCCCATCGCGCACATGGTCTGGTTCTGGATCGGGCCTGACGCCTACACCGGCAAGGAAGTGGTTGACGCCATGAACGGCAAGGCCGGCATGGTGTGGCAGTGGGGCGCGCTGGACTTTGCCGGCGGCACCGTGGTGCACATCAACGCCGCTGTGGCGGGCCTGGTGGGTGCTTTCATGCTGGGCAAGCGCGTGGGCTACGGCAAGGAATCCATGGCGCCGCACAACCTGCCGCTGACCATGGTGGGTGCGTCTCTGCTGTGGGTGGGCTGGTTCGGCTTCAACGCTGGCTCGGCGCTTGAAGCTGGCAACAGCGCGGCGCTGGCCTTCATGAACACCTTTGGCGCCACCGCCATGGCCGTGTTGGCCTGGTGCACCGGTGAAGCACTCATCAAGGGCAAGGCCAGCATGCTGGGTGCGGCTTCGGGCGCCGTGGCGGGCCTGGTGGCCATCACGCCAGCGGCCGGCAACGTGGGCATCGTCGGCGGGCTGGTGATTGGTGCCGTGGCCGGCTTTGCTTGCCTGTGGGGTGTCAGCGGCCTGAAGAAGCTGCTGGGCGCCGACGACACGCTGGACGTGTTTGGCGTGCACGGCGTGGGCGGCATCGTGGGTGCGCTGCTGACGGGTGTCTTCAACACCCAGATGCTGGGCGGCCCGGGCCTGGTGACTGATTGGGTCACGGCCACGGTGGGCTCGGTGGGTGTGTTTGACCAGGTCTGGATCCAGGCCAAGGCCGTGCTGCTGACCGTGGTGTGGTCGGGCGTGGTTTCGGTGGCGGCCTACAAGATCGTGGACATGACCATAGGCCTGCGTGTGCCTGAAGACGAAGAGCGCGAAGGTCTGGACATCAGCTCACACGGCGAGACGGCTTACAACAAGTAAAGCCTTGCCGCGTGACGCGGGGCCGCCTTCGGGCGGCCCTTTTCTTTTGTCGCGGCACATGTGGGCTGCTTGAGATGCCGTGCGCAGCCACCATCTGCCCCAACCTAGAATTCTTTTCCGCCGCGCCCGAGAGGCTTCGCCCATGGTTCCCCACCTCACCACCGCCCTCACCGGCCCCATCAACGAGCTGGAAGCGCGCATCCTCGACTCGATGCCAGCCATTGAGCGCTGGTTCCGGCTTGAATGGATGGAGCACACGCCGCCCTTTTACTCGGCGGTGGACTTGCGCAATGCGGGCTTCAAGCTTGCGCCGGTGGCCACGAATTTGTTCCCGGGGGGCTTCAACAACCTCACGCCCGAAATGCTGCCGCTGGCGGTGCAGGCGGCCATGGCGGCCATCGAGAAGATCTGCCCCGAAGCCAAGAACCTGCTGCTGGTGCCGGGCGCCGACATCCACAACACGTTTTATCTGATGAGCCTGCAGCGCCTGGTGCGCATCTTCACGCAGGCCGGCCTGAACGTGCGGCTGGGCTCGGCCGACACCACACTGAAGGCTCCCACTGTGCTGGCCTTGCCCGACGGCACCGAGCTCACCGTGGAGCCGCTGCTGCGCACACGTGGGCGCCTGGGCCTGAAGGGTTTTGACCCCTGCACCATTTTGCTCAACAACGACCTGGCCGCCGGTACGCCACGCGCGTTGCAGCACCTGCACGAGCAATACCTGCTGCCCCCGCTGCACGCCAGCCGCGCCGTGCGCCGCAAGAGCCGGCATTTCCAGAGTTACGAAGAAGTGGCCAAGAAGTTTGCCAAGCTGCTGGGCATGGACCCCTGGCTCATCAACCCCATGCACGGCCAGTGCGGGCAGGTCAACCTGGCCGAAGCCACCGGACTTGAATGCGTGCGCAGCAATGTGGAAGCGCTGCTGACCAAGGTGCGCCGCAAGTACAAGGAATACGGCATCAACGAAAAACCCTTTGTCGTGGTCAAGGCCGACGTGGGCGCGCGCGGCATGGGCATCATGACCGTGCGCGACGTGAAGGAGCTTGACGCGCTGACAGACCGCGCGTTGGCCTGCGCCACACGGCCGGGGGGCCAGGGCACCGCAACGGGCATCACCGAGCTCATCATCCAGGAAGGGGTGCCCACCTACGAGCGCATCAACGACGCGGTGGCCGAACCCGTGGTCACCATGATTGACCGTTATGTGGTGGGCGGCTTCTACCGCGTGCACGCCGAGCGCGGTGCCGATGAAAACCTCAAGGCTGCCGGGTCGAGCTACGTGCCGCTGGCCTTTGCCGGCAGCAGCCAGTTGCCACGCCCCGGCGTCAAGCCAGGCGCCAGTGCGCCCAACCGCTTTTACATGTACGGCGTGATCGGCCGCCTGGCCATGTTGGCGGCGTCTTACGAGCTGGAAGCCACCGACCCCGACGCCGAGAACTTCGACTGAACCCCCTCATAACAAGGGGTGCCGCGTGTGGCTGTGTGGCGCCGATGCCGCGCTGCGGTGCCAGGGTGTTTTAGCGGGCAGAATCCCGCACGGCACCCCATGAGCGCAGACACCCGCCCCCAAACGCCTCGCGCGCTCGCTGCTCTCACTCTGGCCGCGATCGGGGTGGTCTATGGCGACATCGGCACCAGCCCGCTGTATGCACTGAAAGAAGTCTTTGCGCACGGCCGCGTGGCGCCCACGCCTGACAACATCCTGGGCATCCTGTCGCTGGTGTTCTGGACGCTCACGGTGGTGGTGTCGCTCAAGTACGTGACGCTGATCCTGCGCGCCGACAACAACGGCGAAGGCGGCCTCATCGCCATGCTGGCGCTGGCCTCGCAGGCCGTGAAAGACCGCCCCGTGTTGCGCTCGCGGCTGCTGCTGCTGGGCATCTTTGGCACCGCCATCTTTTTTGGTGACGGCGTCATCACGCCGGCCGTCAGCGTGCTGGGCGCGGTAGAAGGCCTTGAGGTGGCCGCGCCGGGCCTGCACCGCTTTGTCGTGCCTATCTCGCTGGTGGTGCTGACGCTGCTCTTTGTGGCGCAGCGTTTTGGCACGGCGGTGGTGGGCCGTATGTTCGGGCCCGTCACCCTGGCGTGGTTTGTGGTGCTGGCGCTGCTGGGTGTGAGCCACATCATCAAGAACCCGCACGTGCTGGTGGCGCTGTCGCCACACTACGCGCTCGGCTTCTTGCTGCTGCACCCGGGCATTGCCTTCATCGCGCTCGGCTCGGTGGTGTTGTGTGTGACGGGTGCCGAGGCGCTGTACGCCGACCTCGGCCACTTTGGCAAGCGGCCCATACGCCTGGCCTGGTTTGTGGTGGTGATGCCGGCGCTGCTGCTCAACTACTTTGGCCAGGGCGCCATGCTGCTGGACCACCCGCAAAACGCCCGCAACCCTTTTTACGAGATGGCCCCTGAATGGGCGCTGTTCCCGCTCATCGGGCTGGCCACACTGGCGGCGGTGATTGCTTCGCAGGCGCTTATCACGGCGGCGTTTTCGGTCACCAAGCAGGCGGTGCAACTGGGTTACATGCCACGCATGCGCTTGCTGCACACCAGCGTGCGCGACACCGGGCAGATCTACGTGCCCTTTGTGAATTGGTCGCTGTATGTGTGCGTGGTGTTTGCGGTGGTGATGTTTGGCTCCAGCAGCGCGCTGGCCTCGGCCTATGGCATTGCCGTCACCATTGACATGACCATCACCACGGTGATGACCTTCTTTGTCACGCGCTGGGCCTGGAAGCTGCCACTGCCGCTGTGCATTGCGGCCACGGGCGGCTTCTTGCTGGTGGACGTCACCTTCTTTGCGGCCAACGCCGTCAAGGTGCTCGACGGTGGCTGGTTCCCGCTGCTCATAGGCGCGGCCATGTTTACGCTCATGGTGACGTGGAAGCAGGGCCGGCGCCTCATGGCCAGCCGCCTGCACGAAGACGCCATCGAGCTGGAGCCCTTCCTCGAAAGCCTCTTCATCAGCCCGCCGGTTCGCGTCAGCGGCACAGCGGTGTTCCTCAGCGCCGAGGCGGGTGCCACACCCGCAGCCATGCTGCACAACCTCAAACACAACAAGGTGCTGCATGAGCAAAACCTGTTTGTCACCGTGCAGCACCATGAAGTGCCGTGGATAGGTTTTGACCGCCGCTGCGAGGTGCGTGCGCTCAAACATGACTGCTGGCAGGTGACACTTCATTTCGGTTTCAAGAACGAGCCCGACGTGCCCGAGGCGCTGAAGCTGCTGCGCGCCAGCGGTGTGGTGCTGGAAGAAATGGACACCAGCTACTTCCTCAGCCGCGACACCGTGGTGCCCACCTTTGGCGGTGGCATGGCCATGTGGCGCGAAAAGCTTTTTGCCAACATGCACCGCAACGCGGCGGCGGCGGCCGACTTCTTGAACCTGCCCACCAACCGCATCGTGGAGCTGGGCACCAAGGTAGAAATCTAGCCGGTGCCTGCTGCGGGCCGGCGGTGAGGCGCTGATTGGCGCAGAAAGTCAGGCCGCCAGCAAGCCACCAAACAGCGGGTCGTGCCGCGTGCGGGGCCGGTAGCGGCCCACGCGGCGTGCGATTTCGGCAATGTGCTCGGGTGTGGTGCCGCAGCAGCCGCCCACGATGTTGAGGAAGCCCGCGCGCGCAAACTCTTCCATCAGGCTGCCGGTGACCTGCGGCGTTTCGTCAAAACCGGTGTCGCTCATCGGGTTGGGCAGGCCGGCATTGGGATAACAACTGACATAGGTGTCAGCGGCCACCTTGCTGAGTTCTTCAATGTAGGGCCGCATCACGGCCGCGCCCAGCGCGCAGTTCAGGCCTATGGCCAGCGGCTTGGCGTGGCGCACGCTGTGCCAGAAGGCAGCCACGGTCTGGCCGCTGAGGATGCGGCCCGAAGCGTCGGTGACGGTACCCGAGACGACCACGGGCAGCCGCTCACCGCTGTCTTGCATCAGCTCGTCGAGCGCAAAAATTGCGGCCTTGGCGTTGAGTGTGTCGAAGACGGTTTCCACCAAAAAGAGGTCGCAACCGCCTTCCAGCAAGCCTTCGGCCTGCTCGCGGTAGGCGGCGCGCAATTCGTCAAAGCTCACGTTGCGCGCGCCGGCGTCGTTCACGTCGGGGCTGATGCTGGCGGTGCGTGGTGTGGGACCCAGGGCGCCGGCCACAAAACGCGGTTTGTCGGGTGTGCTGTGGGCGTCAGCGGCCTGGCGGGCGATGCGGGCCGCAGCCACGTTCAGCTCGCGGGCAATGTGGGCCAGGCCGTAGTCTTCTTGCGCAATGCTTGTGGCGCCAAAGGTGTTGGTCTCGATCAGGTCCGCGCCAGCGGCCAGGTACTGGCCGTGGATCTGGCCGATGACATCGGGCCGTGTCAGCACCAATAGATCGTTATTGCCCTTGAGGTCTTTGGGGTGTGTGGCAAAACGCTCGCCCCGGAAGTCGGCCTCGGTGAGCTTGTGGCGCTGGATCATGGTGCCCATGGCGCCGTCAATGATGGCGATGCGGTCTTGCAGCAGCGCGGCAAAAGCGGCGCCCCGGGTGTAGGCGATGGGTTGCACAGTCATGGGCAGACTCCTGGATATTGGAATTGCTCTCAGAGCGAGCGCACGCGGTGGCGTCTTTTGCGGCGCTTTTGCAACTGCAGCGTGGATTCCCCGTCACGGCCACGGCGGTGGCGTGCGCGGCGGCGCAGCTCCAGGTCCAGCGCCATCACCGACAGCACCAGCGGCACCACCACGCCACCCACCAGGCACAGCAGCGCGGCAGGCACTTCACGCTGGTAGACCGAGCCCACCTGGGCCAGCAGCCCGGCGCCGGCCATGAGGATTTCTTGCCCGGCCATCAGCGACAGGCCCAGCAGCGCCGCGCCGCCCAGGCGCCAAAGCTGGCGGCGACGGCTTTCGCGCGCAGCCTCTGAAAAAGAGATCCAGGTGGCGGCCGTGAACCCCATCAGCAAGAAGACCACGGCCACCACCACGAATTCAGTGCGCCAGATGACGCCCGGCCTGAAGCCCACCGCCCACACCCAGCCCATTTGCACAGCAGCCGCCAGCGCCGCCAGCAGCGCGCCCGAACCCAGGATGGCCAGCAAACGCTGGCTGCGCACCAGCAGGTAACACGCGGGCAGGCAGCCCAGCATGGCCGCGCCCCACAGCAAGAACACCCGCCCCATCGGATAACCCAGCGGGAACGCCAGCGCTTCGGCCGACAAGGCCAGCACCATGGCGCAGCAGATGCCTGTGCCCATGGAGGCTGCCGACAGCAGCACCGCGTGCCAACTGTCGCGCAAGGTGGGCTTGCGCTGGGCTTCGCGCACCCAACCCAGCGCCACGTAGGTGGCCAGCACGCCCACCGCTGCTGCCAGCATCCACAGCAGCAGCGACGACTCGGAGGTATGGGCAGCAGTTTCTGTCATCACGGGGTGCGGGCAGCGCAGAGCCTCGCATCATCGCACTGTGTGCGCTTGCCGGAGTGTGCGCAACGGCGCGGTATTGCGCTGCACGCAAGCGCGCGTGGCTGGGTTCTCAAACAGAGGCGATGCCTGGGAGCGTGGCGGGCGAGAAGGCGTCAGCGCTGGAAACCAATGCCCCGGCGTTGCCGCACACCGGGTTTGACGCGGTGCTCACCTTCCAGCTGCGACAGGAACTCGTCGGGCTCAAACGCCGCGCCCAGCACGTCCACCTGGCGCTGCACGGCGGCAAAGTCGCCGGGCGCCAGTTCGTCCAGCGCCAGCAGGCGCGCGCGTTGCTCGGTGGTCAAACTCTCGGCCAGGCCACCCAGCGCCTCGGCCACAAACATGCGCACACGCTGCTCGGTGGTGAGCGGGTGGAAGCGGATCTTGAAGGTGAAGCGCCGCAGAGCGGCTTCGTCCAGCTCCTCAAAGAGGTTGGTGGTGCAGATGAACACACCGGCAAAACGCTCCATGCCCTGCAGCATTTCGTTGACTTCGGTGATCTCGTAGTTGCGTTCGGCCAAGCGGCGGCTGCGCAAGAAGCTGTCGGCTTCGTCCAGCAGCAACACGGCACTTTCTGCGCTGGCTTCTTCAAACATCTTGGCCAGGTTCTGCTCGGTTTCGCCCACGTACTTGCTGGCCACGTCGCTGGTCTGGCGCACCATCAAGGGTTTGCCCAGCGCGCGGGCGATGTGCTCGGCCAGCGCTGTCTTGCCGGTGCCTGGCGCGCCGTGAAAACACAGCGTGCCGTGGCCGCGCCGCGCCAGCGCTTGCACGATGCGTGGCACTTCAAAGCGGCTTTCCACGTTCAGCAGCGAGAGGTCGTACTCCGTCACCACAGGCCGCGCACCGCGCTCGGTAGAGGTACTGCCCAGCGCCTTGTCGGCATTGGCCAGTTGCCGTTCGATCAGCGCCTGCACGGCGTCGGCAGGTGCATCGGCCGGCTGGGCCAGGCGCGCAAAACGCACGGCGGTGCGGATCTGCGCCGGTGTGAGGCCACGCCGCTCAGCCAGCTTGGCGGCAAAGCCATCGGCCACCGGCACACCGGCCAGCGCACGTGCCACCAATCCTTCACGCGCGCCGGGCGGCGGGCTCATGAGCCGCAGGTGGTACTGGAAGCGGCGCCTGAACGCCGGGTCGATCTGCTCAATGCGGTTGGTGACCCAGATCACCGGCACCGGGTTGGTTTCCAGGATCTGGTTGACCCAGGCCTTGCCGCTGACGCTGCTGCTGCCCGAGCCGGCGTCGGCGCTGTCAAGGCGCGCCAGCAGTTGTGCAGCCTCGTTGCTGATGGGCGGAAACACGTCTTCCACCTCGTCAAACAACAAGGCCACGTTGCCGCTGCCCTTGAGGAAG
>CXWL01001381.1_pt1 | contig 22303 bp, 21 predicted proteins | sample 590931 | NCBI WGS metagenome assembly CXWL01 (sample SAMEA3498368, study PRJEB10139) | groundwater metagenome | biome: water well; material: biofilm material | place: Germany | collected 2015-04-27 | reverse complement strand
ATATGCGAAGGACGCGCTGCAGGGAACCGGACTAGATCAACCGGCTTCCTGGGGCAAGCCGGAACCGGTGGACCTCATTGAGCCCCACGATCCGCTGGACGAAATTGTGGCCACGTTGCTGTACCGTGTCTCGCACGCGCCCTATCGGAACCTCCTTGCAGTCGTCCGTACCTGGACGGAGAAACAGAAACAGGAAACGATCGATGTGGCGATGAGCACACGAGGGCCCTACGACGAACTCGTCAAAGAGTTCCGCAGCGGCTACGCCTTCACGTTCGACGTGCTGATGGACATCGGTGGCTGGCGCGATATGCACCGGCATCGGCGTTGCCAGCAGATTCAGCAGAACTTTACGACGCTGCACGGATATGAGATCCCGCCGCCGCTCGTGCAAGCGGGATTGGACCAGGAGTATAGCCAGGCGATGGACGCCGTCCGTTTAGACATCGAGCAGCTGAAGAAAACCAGTGCGGAAGGGTCGCTCTACGCGACGCCGTTCGGATTCAAAGTGCGGTGTCTCTTTAAGATGGACTATGCTGAAGCCGAGTACATCGCCAAACTCCGCTCCGGCGTGAAAGGACACTGGTCGTATCGGACCATCGCCTGGTTGATGAAGCAGAAATTGGCGGCACGCTATCCGTCGCTCGGGGATCGCATTCAGGCCACCTCGCCGGACATTGAAGATACCCTCACTAGATAATCCTACCGACTCCGATGACCGACTACCAAGCTCAATGTGAAGTGAGGCTGTTGGAAGGCCAATGGGATCAGGCCCAGCAGGCGGCACTGGCCTGGTCGCGCCATCCTCCTACCGGCACAGAGAGGAACCCGCGGCCTCATTTTGCCCTGAATGTCATTCATCTGCTCCGGGGTGAGTTTGCCGAAGCCTGGAGCACCCACGCGAAATGCTTGGAAGAATCCGAAGACATTGCCCAGGTCAAAGAGTGGATCGAGGGATTCGTCGCGCGACAGCCTGAGCAGGCCAACGCCCATCTCGTGATGGGGTTGTTCCTGGCTCAGTCAGGCCAATCAGAACAGTCGATCGCGGCCTACAAGGAAGCGATCAAGCTCGCGCCTCAATCCGCCCATCCTCATTACTTTCTCGCACAGATTCATGAACGGGCCAACCACCTTGAAATGGCCATCAAGGAATACCGCGAAGCAGTCCGACTCGATCCTTCCCATGCGCCGGCGCGGACCAACCTCGGCGTGGCCTATCAAGAACAGGGCCGCCTGGAAATGGCCATCCCGCAATATCGGGAAGTCATCAAGCTGAAGCCAAATGACGCGACCACTCACGCCAACCTCGCCTGCGCGCTTGCGGAGCAGGGGAAGTTCGAGCCGGCTTTGCAATCCTACAAGGAAGCGTTGCGCCTGAATCCCAAGGACGCAGCCGTGCATTTTTCGCTGGGAGATTTCTATGAAACCAGGGGCCGCCTGGACCTGGCGCAAAAAGAATATGACGCGGCCCTCATCGCCGATCCGAACTTCGGTCCGGCGCATTGTGCGATCGGCTGGTTGGAGCTGGCCAAACAGCATATGCAGGCCGCCTACGAAGCTTTCAATAGAGCCCTGAAGTCCAACGATCAAGACCCTCGGGCCTACCACGGCCTCGGCGAATATTATTGGCATAAAGGGAAGCGTGAGAGCGCCATGGACAACTTTGCCACGGCGCTCAAGTATTACAAAGATCCAGAAAAGAAGAGCGCGATATTGAATCAGCTGTTTCAAGAAGGCCAGACGGCGGGTTGAGGGCCTGAGGCTCCTTCTTCCTTGCTCGCAGAGGCCCCACGATGAAACGGTGGTCCCTCGATGCGCGCAGTCGAAGAAGGAAGCCTCAGGCCCTCTGTGTTGGGAGTGAAGGAAGAACTCTCGAACCGCGCGGCCTCCGAAGGCCCTCGTTGGACGCGCGCAGTAGAAGATCAATCAGCCCCCATCCCTGAAGAGATAGCCAGCGAGCTTGGAGGGATCATCTTTATTCTCCTTCGCCGAATACCCCGTAGCTTGCTACAGGGATGAAGGCGAGGGGAACCCTCCGTAGCCTTGGCAAAGGAGGGTAGTGGCTTCGGAGAATTTCGCAAGATACCCCGCAGCTTGCTGCGGGGAGCTTCATTAAGGGCGGTGTTCGCTCATTGCGCGCGGTCGAAGAAGGAGGCCGCATGCCCTTTGTGTGAGGGGGTAGAGGGAGAACTCGAGGACGCACACGGCAAGGCTGTGCTTGTTCGGCAGACCACGATAGAGTCGTATCGCTTAAAACCCGAAATCGTTATCTTCAAATGACTCGATCAGAAAGAATAGAACGTCTCCTCACCGCGATCCCGGAGCTCTCAGATTATAGACTCCAACTTATTGATCGTATTGTCAGAGTTTTCTCTCTCCCGCGAGATTTTTGGAAATCTAAAACTTCAGGGCTCATCTCCGAGCGTATACTGGAAGACTTTGGCGACGTGCTGCGCCTTCATCATTGCTTCTCTCGCGAACCATTTTCAAAGGATAAGTTCGAGTATGCTCTTGAGAGCGTATTGAAAACGGACGGCATCGACGCGGCCCTTGCGCAGCGTGGACAGAGGGGCTACGACATACGCATCAGAGGCGAAAACTTCTCCCTCAAGACTGAGGCTGCAAAGGCCATTCGTTTGGACACGATCCACATTTCGAAGTTTATGGAACTCGGTGGGGGTCAGTGGGGAGACGATCCTGCTGACCTAATAGGCTTGAGAGCACAGTTTCTTGGTGCTGTAGCCGGGATTCAGCGAATCCTAATTCTTCGAGCACTAAGGAAGGGAACTCCTGACTATTTTTATGAGTTGGTCGAGGTCCCCAAAGCGCTCTTTAAGAAAGCCGCTACTGGGCGATTCAAGATGATGAGTGCTAGCAAACAATTTCCAAAGCCTGGTTACTGCTATGTCGAAAAGGAAGGAAAGATTTTGTACAGCCTGTACTTCGATGGAGGGGGCGAACGGAAACTACAGATCAAGGGGCTGAGAAAAGATTTGTGTCTCGTTCATGCCTCGTGGAAGTTCGATCCACCTACGGACACCCTGTGAACAGTGCTGGTGATACCCCCAGCAACCTCTGTTTGGCAATATTGATATAGTCTGCTTTCACCTCAATACCCACGCATCGGCGACCTGTTTCGATCGCGACGATGCCGACTGTCCCACTTCCAAGAAACGGATCAAGTACTAGTCCACCCTTGGGAGACCCTGCGAGGATGCAGGGACGAACGAGTGCGCGTGGAAACACGGCAAAGTGAGCTTCCTTGCATGGTTCAGTATTGATTTGCCAGACCGTACGTTTGTTCTTGCTCCCTTTCCCATCCGCCGTAGGTTCTTTAATGGCTTCTTGATCAAAGTAGTAGTTCTCGCTTTTTGAGAACATAAACAGATACTCATGCGAAACCGTTACTCGATCTTTGACGGACTCAGGCTGACAGTTCGGCTTATGCCAGATGATGTCAGAGCGAAGATACCAGCCGTCTCGCTGGAGAGACATCGCCAGCATCCAAGCCACACCGATTAAGTCCTTGGGTTTTAATCCTTCGGGCGTGTCGGGGCGATACGACATCGCCCGCCCTTGATTCTTGATATCCTTATCCCGCCAGCCACGGCCACCAGAGGTGTATGTGTTTGCGATGTTCAGCCAAAACGTGCCATCGGCTCTCAGCACACGACGCACTTGTCTAAAACAGGAAACTAAGTTCGAAATGTATTCTTCAATCGTGCCTTCCGCGCCAATTTGGCCATGATAACCATAATCGCGCATTCCCCAATATGGCGGTGATGTCACGCAACAGTGAACCGTCTCATTGGGCAGGGACGATAGCTTATCTCGGACGTCCCCGCTAACTATTTGAACCGGCTCATTCTCAGAGCACCGAAGAGGCCACACCGACGAGCCATTAATATAAGGAGCGCTCATTTTTTTCTCTCACCGGAGTTCGCGGTTTGGCGATTAGATACAATGTAATGCGCTGGCTCTTCTTGCACCTTAGCTGTCAGTGCTTCGATGATGTAAGAATGAAGCGTCTGATCGGATTCGATCGCTTTATACTTCAGAGCTTTATGCAGATTATCCTCCATCTCAAGAGGAAATGTCTTGTGGCGTTTTCGCGTACTCTTCAGTTTCATAGGTCAGGAAAATTACCGTACTAACCTAGGTAAGTCAATAGTGGTAAGCAAAGAGCTTCGACCTACGTTCTCACCGTCGTGAAACGACGGTGAGAACGTGGCTGAGATCGCACATTAGTCAGCATGTTAGGGCTGCTCAAAAAGGTCATCCAACGAAGCCGCGGGCGAAAAAAACACCGGAGGCGTAGCATTCTCACCCGCCCAACCCCGAGTGTCGGAACAGCTCTTTTCCAGGGTGAGGTACGTTGAGGATTTTTCGAGACGAGAACGAAGTTGGGCGCCTGTTTCAGCAACCGCTTAGAGGTCGCGGATGGCGCCTTGTAGGACCGTGATCTGCGTCACTGCGTCGCCGGAGGATTTCAGTACTGTGCGGATTTGATCTTTGAGGTAGGAGGAGTACCCGACGCGGTCGATCAAGAGGTCGAGAAACCGTTCTACGGGGAGTAGGCTCTGGGCCTTAAGTTCTTCCACCGTTTCATCGCTGACCGGCACGTAACTGCTTCCCATGTGGAACACCACATTGTAGTAGCGGTTTTTGCCGATGCGTTCGAACCGTAGCCCCTTCACCTAATCCTCCCAGACCGCTTCGTGCTCATATGGCTCTCGACATCCGTGAAGCGTCTATCCGATATTCGTGCGAGACTCGCGAGAAAAGCGAGACGGGCAACGGTTCGAGGTCCGAAGTTTGAGGTTTACCAAACTTCGAACCCAGAACTTCGTGTCGCGCCTGTCTCGCTCACAATCAAGCCCTGCGAAAGAGCCTATTCTAGACAACCAGACCCTGGAAGACAAGGTACGGCTGGAGGAGCCCGCACACCTCAAGTAGTCGCTCTGGAGGTGATCATCAATCTGCAATGAGTCCAGAGTCTGGATCAGGTTATCGCCGGCTCGATCGGGTTGACGTAGTGTGTTCAGGCTGGGCGGAAATCGAGCAGTTCCATCTCCCGCGACTGCCAAGCCATGATCGCGCTGCGCACATGCATCTTCTCCTTCAGGTTGGGAAATTCCTCACGGATGATCCCCGCGGCAAGCTCTGCCAAGAAGCCGCTTTTGAGTTCGGCCCGAGCGCGGTCAGCACCGATTTCATGGTAGACCGATTCGGCCAGCAGCAGAAAGCCGTCATCGGGGATCCGGCGGGTTTGCATGTTGGCCGCGATGATGCCGGCAGCCTTGCGAATGGGGTCGGCGAGGTCGGGACTGTAGGGGCCGATGATCAGCGCCAAGTTGGGGGGTGCAACCAGTCGAACCCGCCCCCGATGCCGATGATCCATTAGTGATGCTCGACGTCGAGTTCGCGGTTGCTGTGCCTGATTTTCGAGATTAGTTAGGATCGGAACGTGGCATCACAAATTCTTGCGAATTCTTTCCGCTACGCCCGTCAGATGCAAGCGTAAAAGCGGGGCAGAGCCCGCCCATCGCAAGCAGAACGAGAGGCTGTTTCGTTTCAGCCTCCCATGGTAGCATGGAGAATTAGGTTTCTGTCCGAACCCATGTTTAGACCACTTCCCAACACCAACCAGGGCCGAAGAATTCCGTACCGCGTCATTACGCCTGTCGTGATCATTCTTGCGTTGGTTGTAACCGTCATCGTCTTGTTTAGCTTTGAGCGAGAAAAACTCCTCCTCCAAGGTTTCGCACAAGGGCAGACGGTACCCACGGAATTGTTTCCGGCCCTCTGGCAATCGCGGTATGACTTGATTGTAGTGACGCTCTTTGTGTTTCTGGTCAGTGCGATCGGGATTGCAGTAGTCATCACCTTCATCTCCTACGACAGTACCAAACGAACACTCGAAGAAGTGAAGGGCCTAGCGAGAAATATCCTCGAAAGCATTCCGACCGGCGTGATCCTGATTAACCGCAATGGTCAGGTCACCGCTATCAATCCCTCTGCCGTCGCGACGTTGAAGCGATCGACGGAGGAATTGCTGGGTCAATCTTATGAGCAGCTATTTCCCGAAGGAGACATGATTCGTATCGTGCTCGACGGAACGTTGCTTCACGAGCGGCATGTGGATCATCACGATATGCCGTATTGCGCTGGTGACCAGACTCGCACGATCCGCCTCACCACCGCGGACCTGATGCAGGACGATGGACGATCGGCTGGCGTGATGGTGCTGCTTAAGGACGTCACAACGCTGCTGGACCTGGAGCGACGCGTGAGGGTCGCGGACAAACTCGCGGGACTGCATACGCTCTCAGCCGGTGTCGCGCATGAGCTGCGTAACCCCTTGAGCGCCATCGACTTGAATCTGCATTTGCTTGAAGAGGAGCTACGGAATGGCGCTCGGCCATCATCGGCCTTGGACAAGTATCTTCACGTGCTGAACGGGGAAACTCGTCGCCTATCAGCCATCCTGGACAATTTCATGAAGTTCGCGCGGCCTGGCTCTCTCCATCTTCATACGGTTGACACGGAGCAATTAGTCTCTCATATTTTGTCTCTCTTACAGCGCGAAGCGCAGGACCACCACATCCAACTTATTTCTCAAGCACCCGATAGCTTGCCGAGTCTCATGGGCGATGAGACAGAGATCAGCCAGGTAATGGTCAACGTCATTGTGAATGCATTCCAAGCGATGCCGGATGGAGGCATATGCCATGTCATCATGAGAGGAGTCACGACGGACGAGAAAGAATGGGTGGAACTCACTGTTCAGGATAGCGGCATTGGCATCAAGAAAGAAGGGCTGGCGCGTCTATTCGAACCGTTTTACACCACAAAAACCTCAGGCAGCGGACTCGGTCTGGCCATTGCGTACCGCATCGTGCAAGACCACGAGGGGACAATCCAAGTTTTCAGCACGCCCGGCATCGGCACGGCGGTGGTAATAAAGCTGCCCGCAGTTGCCGCCAAAGATGCCGCGATGGTACGCGACCGATGATCCGAAACACCCACATCCTTGTTGTCGAAGATGAGGTCAATATCCGATCAGCCCTCGTGACGATGCTGGAAAAGCTCGGGCACGAGGTTCAGGGCGTAGAAACCGCAGAAGAAGCACTGTCCCTACTCACACACGCGAATATGGATCTGGTGATGACGGATCTGAGGATGCCGGGCCTGGGTGGTATGGAACTCCTCCGCCAAATGAAAGAGAAATGGCCTGAGACGGAAACGATTGTCTTGACCGCCTTTGGGTCGATCGATACGGCGGTCGAAGCCATGCGCATGGGTGCCTATGACTATCTTACCAAGCCCATCGATCGTGATCGTTTTCACATCGTGATCAAAAAAGCGCTGGAGCACCACAACTTGGCGCAGGAGAACAAGCAGCTCAGAGACCGGCTCGAGACGCGGACGCGATTCGATCAAATGGTAGGCGAGAGTGAGGTCATGCAGCGCATCTACGGTCTGGTGGACATGGTTGCCGACAGTGGGGTCACCGTCCTCCTGACAGGAGAAAGCGGCACCGGGAAGGAACTCGTGGCCCGGGCCATCCATCACAACAGCGTCAGAGCCGATGGACCGTTTGTAACCTTGAATTGCGGCGCCTTGCCGGATAACCTCTTCGAGAGCGAATTGTTCGGGTACGAGAAAGGCGCCTTCACCGGCGCGATGGCCACGAAGGCCGGACGATTCGAGTTGGCCGATGGCGGCACATTGTTGCTGGACGAGATCGGTGAACTGTCGCTGAGGTCTCAGGTCGATTTTCTTCGCGTGCTGGAAACCAAAGAATTCAGGCGGTTGGGGGGAACCAAGCTAATCAAGGTCGATACCCGCATCATCGCGGCCACCAACCGCAATCTCAAGGAAGCGGTCAAACAGGGTGATTTTCGGGAAGACCTCTATTACCGGCTCAACGTGGTTCCGATTCAACTCCCGCCGCTCCGCGAGCGGGGGGATGATATCCCGCTCTTAGCCGAACAATTCCTCAGAGATTTCGCGACGCAATACCAACACGAACCGAAAGAGGTCTCTCACGACGCGATGCGGCTGTTGCGAATCTACTCCTGGCCCGGAAATATTCGCCAACTGCGGAATCTGATGGAGCGACTCGTGATTACGGTGAAAGGCGCGATTATTCAATCTGAGTATCTTCCCGAAGAGATTCAGGCCAGCAAGGAAGATGCGCGTATGATGGTCGTTGCCCTGGGCACGTCGTTGAAGGACGTTGAGCGCGAAACCATCCGGCGCACGTTAGCTGAAGTCACCAACCACCGAGAACAAGCAGCCAAGTTGTTAGGTATCAGCCTCCGTGCACTACAATATAAAATCAAACAATACGGCATCAGAAATTAGCATCCATCCCCATTCCACGGCTTCTAACGCCTTCGAAACGTCCGTCCCTACCTGATCCGCAAGTCCTGCACGTCTACGCGTGTCGGATTTGGATGTACAACGCGAGATCGTTTCTCGTTCTGCAAAAAATGCATTCTCCATCGTCACTATTGAGGCGAAATCTGCAAGTCTTGCATGCCTCGGTCATCCACGATGACCATTCGATTCATTCCCTTTTGTCAACAAGACCGTAAGTCCTCAATTTCTATTCAGGCCACTCATCACCACAGCATCTTTGATCCACGGCATGCTCTATGCTTTGGCTATGGTGTCACGGCGTCGACAATCGAAAGTTCGGATGAGCCACCGTCACCCGTACGCAATCCATCCGATGAAGAATTGATTACCCGGATCACTCGGCTTCAAGAGACTCTTGCAGTCTGCCCCTCAGATATCTCGGCGAGAAGTGAGCTGGCAACGTTGTTGGAACAGTTGGATAAACCAGAAGAGGCTTTGCTCAATTGGAACGCGACTCTGGCCTTCAATCCCAACAATCTCAAAGTTCGCGAGGGAGTGGCTCGCTGCCTGCAGCTAACGGGTGGCCACTCCAGTCCAACCGGTGAAAGAGGATCGCACATGGCGACGATCTGTGGCAGTCTCGACCGAATCGAGGAGGATCTCAGAGGCACTCGGTGGGTTTACGTGAAAACTACCTTGTCTGGTGAAACGGTGTTCCGAGCTCGTGCCCGAGTTGGTAGGAAGACCGTGGTTCTACGGGGAAAACAACGGATTGATTTCTCGGATATTTGCACGGGTGAATTTGCAGAGGTGACCTACCACCACATTCACGCTGACATTATAGAAGCCGACACAATCTATGTCCGTCCGGAGCGCGATCCGACGGCGTGCTAAACCAAGGAAAGATTATGCCGGTGATCTGGGGACATATCGAATCGGATTTCAATCGCTGCAATCTTCCGCTGAACCCGGTCGCGAAATGGAGAGAATCCCTACTATGCACCGACGGATCAGGAAGGCCGGTTCGAAATCGGCGACATTCCTCCCGGCACGTACAAAATAGTGATCTGGCATCCGTACCTCGGCGACTCAAAATGAACAGACACCGTCGTTCGACACGATGATCGCGCTCCAGAGATCGTCATGAGGAGGACGGTCACAGCACACAATGCAGAAAGGAACGACTCATGGATCCATTGCGTAGCGCAAAGCGTGAACGGCTAATTGACGTAGGCCCGGCAGGATTCCATCCGCCCTGTGCGATGCAACTTGGTGTGACTCATCCCGACTCCGGATTCGGGTTGTCGTATGGTGACCATGCCCCGGAGGATGAGGTTATCGCTGAGTCCGCAAGGCAACTGTTTACCCGGAAGAATCCGACGATTTTCCCGGGGCCGTTGTATTTATGGGCCTGGCATGCGGAATGGATGGCGAAAGGGCAAGCATTGTTAAAACTTGCGGCGGAGATCCCGGGCGTCATGATCATTCCGATGCCGGACTATCGGCCCAAGTATCCCAAGATCGATCCGGAAGAGGTCCTCAATCCGAATCATCCGAACCTGACGATCTGGGGAAACAAAATCGAAGTGGCTCTGTTCATCGGCATTCACTGCCATTACGCCAACCTGGCGTTGCGGATGGTGCGGGCCGGAACGAACTGCCTCACGATCGCCTACTGCCATGACATTCATGAAGATGCGATGCTCAGCGTGCAGGATCTCGATGTGAAGAAGATGGACCATATCATCGACATTTTTCGAACTGTCCGGAAGGAATTGGGCATCGAGATGCCGAAAGACGGTAAAAATGTCCGGCTGACTGGGACACAGGTTCGTGCGAACCATGGGGTTGAGCGAGTGAATCCTCAGCCGGCGTAAAAGTTGGAGCCCGGCGTGGGAAAGAAGGCTAAACAAAAGAGGAGCGCGAGCATGGCAGTGAAAGCTGAACGCTCGGTGGAACCACCAGCCATCTTGTCCTATGCGCTGAGCGAAGAATGGATTGCACGAATCGGTCGACTTCAGGATGCGCTGGCGGTTTGTCCAGCGGATATCTTGGCACGGTGCGAACTGCAACGTTGTTGGAGAAACTGGAACAACCGGAAGAGGCCTTGTTCAACTGGAACGCGGTCCTGGCCTGCAATCCCAACAGTCTGAAGGCTCGGGAGGGGTTGGCTCGATGCCGGCAGCGAACTGGGCAGCCCCTGCAGTCCGTTCTGTGAGAGAGACCATGCCCACGATCTGGGGCCATCTTGAAAAAGTAGACGAAATATCGTCGCGTTATCCGCATATCCAGGTGAGGACATTCTTACCTGGCGGAATCGTCATACGGGTCCGCGCCAACATTGGGGCACAGACTCTCATCGCCAGGGGAACCAATACGGTTGATGTGCCGGATCTACGGGAGGGTGAGTTCGTGGAATTGTCCTATTGGCATGGTAAGGAGGGAAGGTTGGATGGCCGACAGGATCTACGTTCGACCGGAGCAGACCGTCGTCGGCTAGGGCAGTCATAGACGATTGGTCTTACGATTCGTCAGCATCGGGTGAAGAGGGATCATCATGCCGACAATCTGGGGCCATGTCGAATCGGTCGTGAACCAACCGAAATCTCCTTCAAGCCTGGTGCTGAGCACGAGGACAACATTTGGGACTCGCCGCACCAAGTGCATCGTGGGAGTGGGTGTCAGGATTTTGAAAGGCGTTGAACGGCTGACCCTCGACGAAATTCGTCCAGGGGATTTCGTGATAGCAACTATTACGGAGCATTCCGATCGGCTGGAAACCGAAAGGATCGAGGTCATCGTGTTTCGACACGATTCGGTGATGGGAGTTGGTGAAAGGTAATGCCGACTGACTCCACCAGTTGTTGCACAGTACCAGAGTGGAGGGCAACGTAGTCAGGCTTCGCGAGTAGGCGGGATGATCGTCATCCACACAACACAGGAGGAACTCATGGCAGTCAAGCGTAAGGCGGCAGCGAAAAAATCCAAGCCGGCAGCGAAGACATCCAAGAAGACCACTGCGACGAGGACAAAGAAAAAGTAATCCCGGAACCACCGTCATGCTCATGAAGAGAGAGACCGACGTCCTGGTCGTGCAGTATCCGAGAGGCTGTACGGCGATCATCTGGTTCGATCCGGTCGCAGGGTCGATCACGACGAGTCATGCCGGTCTGCGCGCCACGCTTCGACGAGGAGTTCAGACCTGGGAAGGGTGTGTGGTCTCGCCTCACGATGGGCACGCCTTCCTGGTTGCGGTGTATGACCACCTTTTCCTCAACGGGTATGCTGTTCAGTGGATGAAGGTGAAGGAGGTTTTAGAGGTGGAAAATAGATATCGTGTCTAGTACGGAACAGATCGACATGGCCCCGTTTTCAGCATGGCTTCCCGCGCGTCCCAATCAGGACTTCGATCTGACGGTGAAGATCGTCGGGAGAAGCGCCTCAGGCCTTATTGATGAACTTGAGCCCATCGCCAAAGCCTTGACACTTCATGGTTGCCAGGTGATGGCTCAGGCCAGCAGGCTGAATGGTGGCTCAGGGCATTTGGTACTGCACCTCAGGATCGCGTCGCGTCCATTCTCTTCGATGGGGCATGGATGCGATGTGGTCGTGTATCTGGATCAGGACCCTCCGGAATTCCGGCGATTCGGTCTGTCGCCGGGCAGCGTGCTTGTATGGGAACCGCCTGAACAGTCACGTCTTCACCCTCTTCTGCCTGACGGGATCATTGCCTACCCGGTTCCTCTCCGGGAGCTGAACGCGCAGCACAGCCAGGACACATGGGGGAAAGGGTTTGTGGCGATGGGAGTGCTGGCCTATCTGCTCGGGTTCTCCGAGGAGGCCCGGTGGTTCTGTCTGAAATCCCTCAGGTCGTCCCATTTGTTCGACAGCGGTTATCAGTTTGCGTCCCGCTCGCTCATCAAACACGACATCTATTCCCTTCCACTCGCTGCGAGTGGTGATGCGCGCATCGTATTGAGTCCGGAAAACGCCGTAAAACTCGGGTTTGCCGCAAGTCACTGCGGGTCTAGAACGGAGTGTGCCGGCGAGCTGGAACGATCACCGACACAGTGGGTCGCCAGACACCTTGCGATGGCCGACAAGATGGTATCGGGGCTGCACAGCGAACAGTTTCCAGACGCCCAGGTCTATCGAGGCCCGCACGGAAAAGTCTTTGCGCTGCTTGGCGGAAACGGTGCCTCGATCTTGTCATCGCTGGATGGCTGTTCCGATCCGAGAGTCCTTGTCGCGGCTGATGCAGCCGACGCACTGCGACTGTTGATCGTAGGACATCGATTGGTCGAGACGAACCGGGCCGGTGTGGTGGGAGTCGTGCTCGAAGAGGCCCTCACGGCACGTCTCGAAAGCGTCGGGGTCGAAGCTTTGGCGGCGGCCATGAGCGGGGAACAATTGGATGCCGGAGACGGATTCGATGGAGGTGCAGAAGTTGGGAGCGCGCCCGTGCAAGCCGAGCGTGAGGGGGGGGACGACGCGGAGGTAGGATTTATCGCCTGGGGGGCGACCCAAGGTGTGGTTCGTGATGCACTGATGCTGTGCCGGAATGTTGGCATGAGCGTAGCCGCCTTGTACCCCAAGCAGATTGTGCCGTTGCCGGTGGCGCAGTTGGAGTCGTTCGCAGATACGGTAAAACGCGTGGTGGTGGTGGAGTCCGGTCAGACGAGGACGCATGCGGATCGCATCGAAGGGGCCTGCTTATTTCGACCCTCCGTGGTGATGCCAAATAAGGGAACGGCTCTGACGCCGATGGACTTGTTTATGAAGGAAGACCTTGGAGCAACACACGACAACCGATCGAAAGGAGTCCAGGATGAGTCAGCATGAAATGACCGTCGGTCCGGAAGGTTATTTAGCCACCCCCGTATCATCACGGGGAGTCGTACTGCCGTCGAAGGGGGAAGGCCTTGTCCTGGGTAAGATCGTCCCCGAGCAACAGGCGATTGACGAGGCTGCGCGGCGGCTTATCAGTGCCAAGAATCCCACAATTTTCCCTGGACCGTTGGTGCTGTGGGCTTGGAATGAACAGGCCAAACAAGAAGCGAAGGTCGTCAAGAAATTAGCCGAGGCGATCCCAGCCAAGCTCATTCCGATGCCGGATTACCGACCGAAGTATCCGAAAATCGAGCCGGAGAAGGAGATCAACCCGAACCATCCGAATCTGACCATCTGGCAGAACAAGATCGATGTCTGTCTCTTCGTCGGCGTCCATTGCCATCAGTCCAATATCGCCTTGAAGATCATTCGTGGCGGGACCAACTGTTTCACCATCGCGCTCTGTACTTTCAATGGCGATGACGAGGCACACATCACGATTCGTGACCTGACAGCCGCGACAATTCAGCGTATAGTGGATGCCGTTGAACGGTTGAAGCGGGCGAAACCTTCCTAGAATTGGCCGCGGCCTGTCGCTCATCAAGAGCTATTCAGAGCCCCAGAGGAGATGGCTAGGAGATATCTATGTGCTGCGCTGATTGCCGCGCTTGCTGGAGCTGGGGAAGTGGCCTGGGCGTATGGAAAAAACAATCGTATCGGATGGTGGAACCCTCGTCGGCACCGTGACGCTGGAGGGCAAGATGCCGCGCCGAAAGGCTGCGACCTGATTGCCCTTCCTGATCAAATCTACTGCGGGCGGATTTCCGATGGCCAGGGGTGGCAACTGCTCCAGCCATTCAACGCGGATCAAGCCGGACAGTTCCGCGACGTGGTGGTGGACGTAGCGGATTGACATTGTCATTTTTCCTTAACGGTATGGCAATCGTGCAGGGCGATGTCGACTAAATCCATTCCAATGGCTGGGAGCCTGTCCGACATTGCCTTCATGACTAGGCGAAGGAGGGATAGCCAAATGCGAGGCCTCAGGCCCGGATAAACCGGAGGGGTATTCGCTGGAATACAGCGATGATCTTTTCGGGACGAGAACGACGCAGGTGCTCGCAGATCGTTCGCCGTAGTAGAAAGGTCAATGTCGGCCAGGCTCCTAGCCTCGGCCAAGGATCCGAAGATCATCCCGGAATGAGATCTCAATCCGAACTATTCGAACCTCACGATTGGGAAGACCTAGATTGACCTGTGCCTATGCATAGGCGCCCATTGCCACCAGTCCTTTATTTTGACGAAGATCAGGGGCAGCGATTATTTGTTCACCATCATGCGGTGCAGGCTCAATGGCAACGATGTACGCCTAACAAAATAAATGACGACCGCCACGATTTCGTATATAAGTGACCCGCTATATATTCGGTTCGGTATCTTTGCTGGTGCCGATATTGCTCGGTGAGTAATCGTAGCCTGAGCCAACATGATTCATGAGCGTTTTTGCTGTACTCGCCGATACGCTGCCGCAACAGGCTGTCTCGCAGCTCCGCTTACCATGCATCTGAGCGACTTCAGAAGGAGGCCGTGAGGCATGGGTGATGTTGGCATGAGCACCGAGGGCATGCGCATGCTCTTGTCGTTCCTTCTCGCGAGCTACGCAGTCGGCGTCGTCCTTCCATTCTGTGTCCCGCGAAATCCACAGGCGCAAGGGATTGTGGGGAGTATTTGCGCCTGTGTCGCAAGTAGGTATTGTCAACTTAAGTCGAATAGGGCTGATTTTCTACCTCGGGCCAGGAACCTGAATGTTGAACAATCAATGAGTTATGAATTCGTGTATGGCCTAAATTTCGTTCAAATTCACTTAACTTGACAATACCCGAGCAAGGTGTGCAGCTTGGCGGCGGCCTTGCGTTTGCGGAATTTGGCCCAGGGAAAGAGCGACAGACATAATCTGTGCTGCCATTACCCCCCCGCCATTGGGGGGCCGAAGCTGTCTCAGCATAACCGAGCTGAGCTGTGGTATCCATACGCGCCCAGAAGTCAGAGGCATTCATTCCACCACCCGCTACAAGGTGTGTGATCTCCGTTTGAGAGTAAGGAGAAGCCAGTGCGTACTGAGCAGTTTTCCGAACCACACGGCGTAGGCACCCAATTGGGAGACGCCTCCCGGCCTGCGCTGAACGAGGCAGAGCGTGAGGAGCTTCGAGCCCTGGTGTCACAGGCGGTCGAGGCCATTCCTCCGAACTGGCCGCTTCGGACGTTCGCCTATCGCAATCCCTTGATCGGGTTCGAACATTTGCCCTTTGAAGAAGCCGTCTCGCAAGCGAAGAAAGTGTTGGGAGGAGAAGGCTATCTGTCCACTGCGGAGTACCGAGCATGCTACGCCGAGGGACGGATTTCCGAGAAGGAGCTGTTGAGCGCCCTGCGATCGCGGGAGCCGGAGCTCGCATCGCAGGACANNACGGCATCGATCCGCTCGACCCAAAATTATTGCAATGGCAACTCACGGAGGAAAACGCCACCCACCGTATCCGTCCTGATGTTCCCCAGTTCATCAAAGATCGGCTGAGATCGCACGCGGCGGGGCGCGACCCTGAAGCGGTCTACATCCGTTCGCTGTGGTCCGGGGCCTTGAAGGCGCTCGATCTCTCTGAAGATGGATCGACTGGCAACCACGGGCATTCCCCCACGACGGCCAAGGCTGGAGGATCTGTCCACGCCGGGCATGGACCGACGCAGCAGCGCATCCGCACCGCATCCGAGATCATCGACGATCTCACCGGCTCTGATCTGAAACGAGAGATCAACGAACACATGATCAAGTGGTGCGCAGCATTCCTGGATGAAGGCATGGCGGATTGGTCGATGCCCTCACGCACGCACGGATTTTATCTTGCCTGGCGGGATCTCGCGCCGCGCGAGGCTTCCGGATGGACCCTCGGGATCTCCGACTGGGCTCGAAGGGTGGAGGCGCTCCCTGACCGCCCTGAAGACGCCCTCGCGTCAAGCCTTAACCGCTTGCGGGTTCCCGACAAGCAACGGGAAGATTACCTGCGTCGGCACCTCGGCCAGTTGCCCGGCTGGGCCGGCTATATTCGCTGGCGAGACAAGAACCCGGATTATCCTGAACAGGGCCGTCACCCAATCGATCCGCTGGAATACCTGTCCGTGCGCGTTTTTTACGAGGCTGAGCTGGCCGAGAAAGTCTGCCGGAGCACGTTGAGCATCAACCCGGCACTTCCCGATCTCCTCGAACGCGCAAGATCCCATGATCTGGAGGACTTCGACTCCCATGCCCACGCGCACGACGCCTACACGGAAACTGTCTGCCGGGACGTCTGGCGCCTCTTCCACATGGCTCAATTCCTCGAGCTTCGCCCGGAGGATCTTCAACGCCTGCCGCCAGCGGATGCCAGGTCTTTGCTGTCCTGGCTCGATCGGTTCCCTTCTGACGCGCTCCGTCCTGTTTGGCACGAGGCATACGAGCAAGAATATCGAAGCTCGCTGATTGCGAGGCTGGCGAGTGAGAGGCAGAGATCCGCAGACTACAAAAGTCACGAGCGTCCGAGACCCCGAGCGCAAGCCGTGTTCTGTATCGATGTCCGCTCCAAGCCTTTCCGCCGTCATCTGGAAGCCCAGGGCGAGTACGATACGATCGGATTCGCTGGATTCTTCGGCACGCCGATCGACTACCGAATGCTCGATCGGGAGGAAGATCTCCTCCTCTGTCCTGTGCTGATCAAGCCAAAATATGTGGTGAAGGAGAAACCGCGGTGGGTTCAGGACCCCAAGGTCCAACGCCACAGGCTTGGAGACCGCTGGAACCAGTTCGGCCGGCACCTGTTTCACCAGGTCAAGGCGAACCCCGCCAGCTCCTATCTCGCGTTCGACCTGTTCGGGTTTGTGTTCGGACTGGCAATACTGGGAAAGACCCTGTTCTTGAAGGCCTATGAGGGTGTGCGTACGGGGTGGCGTCGCTGGCTCGTCGCACCTATCCCGACCCTCATCCCGGTGGAGAAATTCCCTGAACGGGAGCGTGACGCCTTCATTGCCGACAACGAGCGGGCTTGCATCGCCGAGGTGCTCGAGCAGCGGCTCGACCGTCGGAACGACGCGGTCACCCTCTCGCAGGAGGTACTCGAAGAATTCCGGCTCGCCGCCCTTCGGGAGCCGGAGGATCGCAGTCAAGCGATGCGACAGACCAACGCTTCCGAGCGGCTTGGTCTTTCCGTAGAGAAAGAGCATGCCTTTCTGGAGGCACTCCGATACGAGTACGGGCTCAATGCCCGCAACCACCATGAGGCGCTCGAACGCTTTGCTGCGCGCAGATTCTCCCCGGCAGAACAATCGGCGGTGGTCGAAAACGCGCTCCGTGTCATGAGCCTGACCAGAGGTTTCGCGCGGCTGGTGCTGCTCTGCGGCCATGGGAGCACCACAGAGAACAACCCGTACGCATCCGCGTACCACTGCGGGGCGTGCGGAGGGAATCCTGGGGGACCCAATGCCAGGGTCTTGGCAGCCCTGGCCAATAAGGCGAATGTCCGCCAGGAGTTACGGAACCTGGGGATCGAGATTCCAGAGGACACGTGGTTTATAGCCGGTGAGCACAATACGACCACGGACCACGTCACCTTGTTAGATCTGGAAGAGTTGCCCGAGACGCACCGTCCGGACGTGCTCCAGTTGCAACATGACCTGGAAGCGGCAAGACTCCTGAACGCTCAGGAGCGCGTTGGTCGATTGCCGGGGGCTCCCAGCCGGCCCTCGCCCCTGGCTGCCGCCCGCTATGTAGAGCAAGTCAGCAGTGACTGGGCACAAGTCCGACCGGAGTGGGGACTCTCCAGCAATGCGGCGTTTATTATTGGACACCGGTCGCTGACACGAGGCCTCAAGCTTGACGGTCGGGTCTTTCTCCACAATTATGACCAGTCCCAGGACGAAACCGGCAGGGTGCTGGATGCCATCATGACCGCCCCGCTGGTCGTGGTGCAAATGATCAATCTTCAATATTATTTCTCCGCGACGGACAGCTGGGTGTACGGGAGCGGGACCAAAGTCTTGCACAACGTCGTCAGCGGAGTCGGCGTGATGCTNNTCTATCTCGTCTCCTGCCATCCCACCACGGGAGAGTTTTCGCAGTATCAGCCAGGAGGCACCTGGAAGGCGATTTCACCACCGATCTCATGATGATGAACGCGGCGTACATTCTTATCCCGGCACTTCCTTTTGCCGCCTTCCTGATCATCGCGCTGGGCAGCCGGTGGTTAGGCGAGACGAGCCACCGGCTGGCAATCCCGGCGGTCTCCGCCTCGTTCATCCTCTCGGTCCTGGCCTGTATCGACGTGTACCAACACGGAGCCAGGTCGATCCCGCTGTATACCCTTATCAAATCAGGCCGTCTGACCGTCGAAGCAGGTCTCTATGTGGACGCGGTCACGGTGATCCTGCTGTTCCTCGTCACCGGGGTCAGCAGCCTGGTCCATGTCTTTTCCAGCCGATACATGCAGGCGGACCCGCGCTACGCCCGCTTCTTCGCGCTGATCGCGCTCTTTACCTTCGCCATGGTCATGCTGGTCATGGGCGCGAATTTGTTTATGTTATTCATGTTCTGGGAAATCATGGGTTTGTGCTCATATCTATTGATTTCCCATTGGTCACGCCGTCCGTCGGCCTGCGACGCCGCGACGAAAGCNNTCTTGTCGGCTGCGCCGCAGTACGCCGATCAGACGGTGAACCTCCTTGGATTGCTCGGCCTTGAGTGGCAGGCCCCCATCCTCTCCGTGATTGCGTTGCTGTTGTTCATGGGACCGATCGGCAAGTCCGCGCAGATTCCCCTCCACGTCTGGCTCCCATTTGCGATGGAAGCCCCGACCCCGGTTTCCGCGTTGATCCACGCCGCGACCATGGTCAACGCGGGCGTGTACCTCCTGATCCGGATGGCGCCGCTGTATGTTCTGGCCCCGACCATCATGAACGTGGTGGCGGTCATCGGCGGCGTGACCGCCCTCTTTGCCGCCGTGACCGCCCTCACGCAATTCGACATCAAGCGCATTCTGGCCTATTCGACGATCAGCCAACTTGGGTTCATGGTTATGGCCTGCGGCGTCGGCGCATACGGCGCCGCAATCTTTCACCTCCTTACCCATGGCGCCATGAAGAGTTTTCTGTTTCTCTCCGCAGGCAGCGCCCTTCACAATCTCGGGGGAACCCACCATGGCGAACAGGCCGAACATGGGCATCCATCACGAACACGAGTGTCACGACAACAGGTCCCCCTGTACGTCGGCGCCCTTATCATGGCGTTGATTCCACCGATCATCATTTTCTGGGGGCCCTACGAACAGTTGTGGGAACTGTCGCACGTCGACCATGCACGGGTTGCCTTCTGGATCACGGGGCTGGCAACTACGTTTTTCGTCGCATTCTATCTGTTCCAGGGGACCATGGAGATCTTCACGCCATCCGGTCGCGTCGACTGGTCCGAGGGATTTCGACCGGGGATGATGCGGCCTCAACTGTTTTCGGCATCGCTGCTCCTAGGAATCATTCCCATTACGGCAGGACTCGCCGTGCTCCGCCTTCTGATCTGGGGCGACTTTCTCGAATTCATCTCTCCGGTACACCCAGAGGGAGCCGCTGCTCTGGCGAGGATTTCGCTTGCCGGCTGGTCCCCCGTGAGTCTTCTTCTTGGCGTCGGGGCCGCGATAGCCGGCTGGGCCACGGCGTTCTATTTCCATATCTTTCCGGCCCATCCCTCGGCATGGTGGTCAGAGCGTAAAAAAACGCTCTACGTGTTCTTTTTGAATCAAGGGTACTTCGATCAAGTCTACGAGGCCGCAATCATTCGCCCTTACCTACGATTCGCTTCGTGGCTTTGGCAAAGCGTGGATGTGCGGCTCATCGATCGGCCTGCCAACGGGCTTGCCGCCGCATCGTTCAGAATGGCAACGGGACTCTCGAAAGTCGTTGACTTCAAGAAGGTCGGTGAACCTCGGGTGGGGTATGTTCTTCTGGTGTTTCTGGTGCTTCTCATGCTCCTGTCGTTTTTAGCCGAGGAAATCGAGATTTTTGTCTTATGGTGAGCATGGAAAATCTTGCAAGCTTGTTCGGGATCCCCCATCTGGTCAGTTGGATTGGGCTGACCCCGCTCATCGGGCTGGTGATCGTTGGATTCCTCCCTGTCCGCGCCGGCGGGCGCCATGTCGAGGCCATTCGCTGGGTGACCCTCGGCGTCACCTTGCTCACGTTGGGGCTCGCGGTGGGGCTGTGGGCGAGCTTTGACCACACGGCCGGCGGGACGCAATTCGTGGACCGCGTGGAGTGGAGACTGCCCTATGGCACCCACTACGTGGTGGGTGTGGACGGTATTAGCTTGCTGCTGGTCCTGCTCACCGCGTTTCTCGCCCCCTTGTGCGTCCTGGGCTCCTGGCGCAGCATCGCGACGCACGTGAAGGCCTTCATGATGCTCATCCTCCTGGTGGAAGGGGCCGTGGTTGGCGTGTTCACCGCCCTGGACGCCTTTCTCTTCTTCTTCTTCTGGGAAATCACGATGATTCCCACGTATTGCATGATTGCGCTCTGGGGAGGCCCCCAGCGGACCCAGGCGTCGATCAAGTTCCTCTTGTTCAGCTTGACGGGGGGCCTGCTGATGCTCTCTGGGATTCTGGCCCTGCACCACGTCGGGGGCACATTCGACATGCTGGCTCTGATGCAGGTGGAGTATGCGCCGAAAGTCCAGTTCTGGATCTTCCTGGCGTTGTTTCTGGGGTTTGCCATCAAGGTGCCCATGCTCCTCGTTCATGGCTGGCTCGCCGACGCGCACGGGGAGGCGCCCACCGCGGGCAGCGTCATCCTCTCCGGGCTCCTGCTGAAGATGGGGGCTTACGGGCTTATCCGGTTCTGCCTCTCCATACTTCCCGAGGCCTCGGCATCGTTCGCCCCGTTCATCATGTGGCTCTCCGTGCTGGCCATTCTCTACGGCGGCGCCATGGCCCTCGCGCAACATGACTTCAAACGACTCATCGCCTATTCTTCCATCGCGCATATGGGGTTCGTCACCCTGGGTATTTTTGGGCTCAACACTCAAAGCGTCCAGGGCGCCGTCCTCCAAATGGTCAATCACGGGATTACCACCGGCGCCCTGTTTCTCGTCGCCGGAATGTTGTACGACCGCACGCATGACCGGACGATCAACAACTATGGGGGGCTGCAACAGGTGATGCCGAGATTCGCGGTGGTCTTGAGCATCTTCACCGTGGCATCCTTCGGATTGCCGGGGACCGGCAATTTCATCGGGGAGTTCCTCGTCCTGGCCGGAACCGTGTCTCATAGTTACCTCATGGTCCTGCTTGTCCTGGCGGGGATTGTGCTGGGCGCCGCCTACATGCTCTGGATGTTTCAGCGTATGGTGCTGGGGCCCGTGACCCCCTACGTTTCCACCTTGCCGGACCTGACTCGCCGCGAGATCGCGTGCGTGATTCCGTTGGCCCTGGCGGTGTTTGTCATCGGCCTCTATCCGACCTTCATGCTGGATCTGATGCACGTGAGCGTCACCACCCTCGTGCAGGACTTCGCGCAGGTGCAGCCGCTCCGGATCGGGGCAGTGTTCACCGCGCCATGACCGTCCACGCGCGTCTCGTCATACGCCGGGTCCGTGCAGAATCCAAGCGTTTCAGCAAGGTGGTACAGTCTCCATCGACCTTGACAAACAACGGTGTCTGAGAAAGGAGAAGGGTATGCGTGTGGTCGTGGCAGTCGATCGATCCGATCCGACATTCAAGCTGGTGCATGCGGTCACTCGACTCTACACCCCAGTTGAGCTCACGCTGGTGCATGTGGTCGATCACGGGCTTGCGCGGTATCCTGATAGGGAGCCTATAGGTCGAGGAATGGCTCCAGAAGAGCTGCGTCCCCTGCTGGACTCCGGTCGCAAGTTCCTGGAGCAAGCGGCGAAATCCGTCCCGTCTGAATTGAACCTCGTGGTCAAGCAAGTGTGCGAGCTGGGGAACGCGGCGCGCGTGATCATCAACACCGCGCAGATGGAGGCGGCTGACTTGATCGTCACCGGCTCGCGCGGGCTCAGTAGCGAAGAGAGAGAGTTCAC
>CXWL01009885.1_pt1 | contig 22313 bp, 22 predicted proteins | sample 590931 | NCBI WGS metagenome assembly CXWL01 (sample SAMEA3498368, study PRJEB10139) | groundwater metagenome | biome: water well; material: biofilm material | place: Germany | collected 2015-04-27 | reverse complement strand
TAAAAGAAGATCCTCGGCCCCTCCCAAAGCCGACCGAACCGATGGAGCTTGATCCCCAGATTCGTCTTATTGTGCCAGCTGGGGGAATCGTCTTTTTCTCTGGCGCGCAGATGCATTCCAGCGTGCCGAATACATCAGGGAAAACCCGGTTTAGTATTGATTTCAGAGTCGTTCACGAGGATGACGTCAAGGGAAAGCGCGGTGCGCCAAAAGTAGACGAAGAATGTACCGGGACTACGATGAGGGACTATTTACGGGGAACGGATTTATCGCGGCTCCCGGAAGAGCTCATCGCACTCTATGACGACGGGACAGGGAGAGAAGGGGCACTGGTATATGAGCATCGGGCAAACACGTAGCCTAACTAAACGTGAGCCGGCCACATGAACCATCATCGAGAGTGGGCCGGTCTGAATGTATTGGTCACGGGGGCCAGCGGTTTCATTGGGGCCGGCCTCTGTCGCGCGCTCTGTCGCGCAGGCAGTTATGTCCATGCCACCTCGCGGGTTAAGAGAATCACGGAGCCTGGAGGTCCTACCTGGTGGCAGGGAGACCTGGCGGATCTGGCCACCGCGCGTCATCTTGTGTCCTCCATTAAGCCGGACATCATATTTCACTTGTCAGGCATGGTGGGCGCCAGCCCTAGCGCGGATCTGGTTCTTCCGACGTTTCATAGTTTGCTCACCAGCACGGTGAATCTTTTGAGTGTATCGACGGAAGTGCCTCTCCGTCGCATGGTATTGGTTGCGTCGCTCACAGAGCCTGAATCAGCTCAGGGGGAGCTCATTCCGGGGTCTCCCTATGCGGCGGCAAAATGGGCCGGAGGAGCCTATGGACGAATGTTTCATCGTCTGTATGGGACACCGTGTATCAGTGTGCGGCCCTTCATGGCGTATGGACCCGGGCAGGATTCGAAGAAGCTGATCCCATCGGTGGCATTGGCTCTGTTGAACGGTGATCCTCCAAAACTTTCCAGTGGCCGACTGGAGGCTGACTGGGTGTACATCGATGATGTCATTGAGGGGTTTCTTCAGGCAGCCCTTGCTCCGGGGATTGATGGGGAGACAATTGATTTGGGGTCCGGAGCCCTCACCTCTGTTCGAACCGTGGTTGAATGTCTGGCAACCATGATTAGCAGCGAGATCAAACCGCTGTTTGGTGCGTTGCCGGACCGTCCATTTGAGCAGGTGCGCCTCGCTGATACGGCCGGCGCCATAGCAAAGATCGGGTGGAAAGCCACCATGTCTCTCGAGCGGGGGTTGCAGCAGACCTTTGATTGGTATCGAGAGCAGCAGCGCATGATGAGGCATGACAAGACAGGCGGAGCGGCTCCTGTGAGCTAGATGTGTGAGTTGAAGATCAAAGGGTAGATAGAACGGTGCAGAAGAGCGTCGACATTGTGGGAATCTTACCGGCGGGAGGCCGGGGCGCCCGGATTGAGCCTTTGCCATGCAGCAAGGAGATCTTCCCAATCGGATTTGGGAAAGTGGAAGGACCTGGCAACGTGCGACCCAAAGCGGTTTCGCAGTACTTGCTGGAGAAAATGCGGAAGGCTGGGGTCAAGAAAGCCTATTTCATCTTGCGCGAAGGTAAGTGGGATATTCCCAAGTACTTTGGTGATGGGGCCTCGGTCGATATGAATCTGGGTTATTTGATGATGCGGTTACCCTTTGGGACGCCCTATACCCTTGATCAGGCCTATCCGTTCATCTGCGATTCGATCGTGGCGTTTGGATTCCCAGATATCTTGTTTGACGCGGACGATGCATTCGTTCAATTGCTCGAGCGTCAGGCATCCACAGGGGCCGATGTGGTGCTAGGCCTCTGCCCTGTGGAGCAGCCTTGGACCATGGACATGGTAGAGGTAGATGACAAGGGTAAGATTATATCTATCGTCATCAAGCCTCCTGTCTCGAGCCTCAGTTATGGTTGGATCATTGCGGTGTGGAGTCCGGTCTTTACTCGGTTTCTTCATGCGCATCTGCGGAGCCAACAACGTGAAGGTATGTCCGAGAGTGATAGGGAGGGGCAATCTGAGCTGTCTGTGGGGCATGTGTTACAAGCCGCTTTGCAAAATGGGGTACGCATGGAAGGGGTTCAATTCCCCGAATGCTCGTACCTTGATATCGGAACGCCGGATAATTTGCGCAAAGCGGTGTACGACGAAAAGTTCCATGAAGCTGGTGCGTGTTCTATGAAGCAGATGGGGGCCAGACAAGAATGAATAAAATGAATCGGCGAGCCTTCATGAAGAAGGCCGTGTATTTCGGCGCTGGACTGATCGCTGTGACAGGATTTGGCGTTGGCTGGAAGCTTTTTCAGAGAACGTCCGCACAGCCGGCGGTTCCCTTGGGGCTTCCGACGGGGAAGGCCGGATCTGCTGACGCGGGCTCTCGATGGTTTACGCCGGCGGAACTCGCGACGATGAAGGCGCTCACCTCAGTGATCATCCCTTCGGACGGCAACGGACCAGGAGCAGCTGAAGCGGACCTGGCCGGTCAGCTCGAGCGGTTCGTGGCGGATACGCCACGCCGTCAAGAGCTGTACCGCACAGGCTTGACGGCATTCGACGGATTGGCGATGCATCACCATCAGCAGACCTTTGCCACACTTGGCATGAAGGAACAGATTGAATTGTTCAGTATGGTTGATCAAGCAAGGCTGGTACTGGAGAAAGAGCCAGTTTCAATCCAGGATAAAGTAACTCGGAAGCTGCGTGTTCTATATCATTTCCGATGGCAAGGCGTCAGTTCTGCAGCGACAGAATTCTGCAGGTATCTCGTTCAGGATTCCAAAGAGAAGTTCTATAGCAGCCAGGTCGCCTGGGCATGGCTGGGGTACGAGGGGCCTCCCTTTCCGCTCGGATATTTCAGCTCGGTCGACAAGTGTGCGATCCCAACGGTCTCATAAGAGGGTATGCCCGATGGCAAATTTACAGCCGAAAAAAGAGCACGTGGATGTGGTGATTATCGGCTGTGGAGCCGGGGGAGGGGTGACTGCTAAGGAATTAGGCGAAGCCGGTCTCTCCGTTGTGGTGTTGGAGGTAGGGAAGCGCTACAACCCAACAACGGATTATCCAACAGACCAACGCGACTTTGCCGTCAAGTGGAGCACCTTTCAGCCGGAAGATCCCCGGCGGGATGTCCATACCTCCGGAGGCGATGAACCGTTTCACTATTGGCGCGTCAAGGGGGTGGGAGGATCGACACTAGCCTATTGGGCTGTTACGCCCAGATTTCATGAGTCAGATTTCAGGACCCGCACCGAGGATGGTGTGGGGGAAGACTGGCCGTTGACCTATCAGGATCTTGAGCCCTATTACACCAGGGTCGAATATGAACTCGGAGTCTCGGGGCCCAGTGGCGCAGAGGCGAATCCGTTCGATCCCCCGCGCAGCAAGCCGTTTCCGACTCCTGCTCACAAGATCAGCTGTCCGACGCGGGTGTTGCAGCGTGGCGCCGCAAAATTAGGGCTGCATCTGGTTCAAGCGCCATTAGCCATTCCAACCCAGAGCTGGGGAGGGCGAGCTGCCTGTATGCGGGCCGGGGTCTGCGGGCTTGGGTGCAAGGTGAAAGCCAAGTCCAGTATCGACGTGACCTATGTTCCGAAAGCCGAGGCGACCGGGCGTGTGGAGATTCGAACTCATTGTCAGGCGCGTCAGATCGTTGTGGGCGACGACCGAAAAGCCCGCAGCGTGGTCTACCTTGATGCGGCAGGGCAAGAACATGAAATCACCGCACGGGCATTTGTTATCGCAGGGAACGCGGTAGAGACGCCTCGCTTGCTATTAATGAGCGCTTCGTCGCGGTTTCCCGAAGGGCTGGCGAATTCGAACGGATTGGTGGGTAAGTATTTTACGGAACACCTGGCGGTTGGCATGGCGGGCGTATTTTCTGAATGGCTTGAGCCGTGGAAAGGGCCAATGGCAGGGGGGGTGTTGCAGGATTTCTATGAAACCAACAAGCGGAATAATTTTGCCCGTGGGTGGATGACTGAAGTCAACAACGGGTTCCAGTGGCCGTTGAGTGTCGCGCTCGGTGAGCAAGGGTGGGGGGGGCGGCATAAGTTTCAAGTGAAACGACTGACGGGCCATCGAGTGGGGTTGGCAACGGTTGGGGAGCAACTGCCGGATATCAGAAATACGGTCACACTCGATCCGCACGTAAAGGATCATTTTGGCTTGCCGGTTCCACGTATTACAAATGAACCTCGGGAGAATGATCTGGCCATGCTCATCGCAATCAAGCGGCATCTGCACGATATGTTTGCGGCATCCGGAGCGACGGAAATCGGTGAGCCAGATTTTGCTCCAGGGAGATCCCTGCATTACTTAGGGTCCTGTCGTATGGGGAAAGATCCCCGCTCATCGGTCGTGGATTCCTCGTGTCGTACGCACGACGTGCCCAACCTCTTCATTGGAGACGGCAGTGTATTTGTGACGGGCGCAGCGGTAAATCCCACGCTGACGATTGCGGCGCTGGCCACGAGAACGTCGGAACATATAGCTATGGCATTTAAGCGGGGAGAACTATGAGCGCGATAGCTGAGGACCCACGGCGCACGGTGGATGCTTCTACAGCCTCCGATGCAGCACACATCGGGCAACCTCCATTCTGGAGTCTTCCGTCTCTCGTCGCGTTGCTGATGGTGCTTGCGCCGTTGACTATCGGCGCCATCGGGGCGCTGCCGATGTTTGATGATGCCTGGAATTGGCTCTATTTCAAGGAAAAGGGAACCGACTTCATCACAGGTCTCCCAGATCGTCCAGTAATGGGGTATGTATGGACAGTTCTGTCCTTGTCTGAAGATGCCTTCTGGTTGTTTAACTATGCTGCACATGCGTTCCTTTGGGGTGGACTTGCCGTTGCTACGGCTATCTTATGGCGGCATCTCTTGCCCAACCTCGCTTCCTACGGATGGGTTGCAGCATGTGTTGCCATCGCGCCATTTGGATTTCACTCCCAGACCATGCTTGCCAACATTGTGTTGGGATGTTTACTGAGCATCGTTTTGGCATATTCCGCCTACCTTCTCCTCTTGCGCTTCATTCGGGCGAGTGACACAGCAGGGTGGATAGCGCTTGCGGCAAGTCAGCTGTTACTGGGATCCGCCATTCTGCATATGGAATATGCGTTTTCGGTAGTCGGTATCATGACGTCCCTCTTTTTGCTGCCCGCGATCCTCAATCCGAATGAGGGCGAACGCTCACGCACATACCGCGTCATTCTCCTGTCGACGGTGGTCGCCGGTGCCGCCTATGGTGCGTACTACCTCTTGGCCGAGTGGCGTGCCAATACGGGGATCATGTACAAGCATCCTCCCATTGCCAAAGAGCTGGGAGTGATGTTTGTCGTAAAGATGGTGCAGTCGATCTGGCAAGGGTTAGTTGGAAATATGGCTTTGTCGCTGAGTGAAGTCCGGCTGACGTCAAAGTCAGGGCTACTTGCCGTAATCTATGGTGCGGTGGTGGGTGTACTGTTGATCGTTGGAACCCGAGCGCATCGGGCCAGCAACAATTCCTCCCCATCGATGGGGGGACCGATTGTCCTATTGGCGATTGCCATGGTCGCCGGTCTGTTGCCGGTCATTTACAGTGGACGATTGCCTTGGAATCCTGATGACGGCACAACGTCCCGCTTTGGGACGGCCGTGCTGCCGGTAATGGCAATGTTATTCCTTCTGACGGGGCTCAGTCTTGTTCGCCCAAAGCTGTGGTTCATACTGATCTTTCTGTTGGGAGGAGCGGCTGGGGACATAGCGTTCAGTGAAGGCTGGCGGTTTATCCAGGATCGGCAGGAAATGACGGCAATGGGCGCGGCGGTTCGTCCGCATGTGTCTGACCGGGGGGGGCTGACGATTGCCGTCGTCAGCTTGCCCTGGAGAAAATTTGGCCCGGTTCGGCAGTGGGAGTTGGCTGCGCGTCTGTCGGCAGACTGGCCGGTGGCTCAGCGGGAGAAGTTCTGGGCATTCCGGTATGGAGGGAATCCTCCACTCACCTTCTATACGGAAGAAGCGAGTCTGTTGTTTGGCACCCGTGCAGAGTGCAAAATTCCCCAAGAGGGAGACTTCGGTACCCGGCTCATCGAGAGGAAGGGGCCGATCGATCGATTCTTGTGGATAGAACGAAGACCGGATGGGACGATCGCGGTGGAACCCTTCTGTCTGAAAGAGGCAGGTACTACTAAGGCTGCCTGACGTTCGTCGGCACCCATCCGTGCATATGGATCAGCCAGAGAGAGAAGTCGTTCCTCTGTCCGCCGAGTCGGTCCTCAATCGGGTCGTAGAGACACGACAGAGGAGATTATGCCGTGTATGCGTGTAGGATTGACTCTCGAGCGTGTGCACTTCAGTGCTACTGAACTGAAGAAATATCAGAAGAGGTAGGAGGGTGTATGCGGCCGTATGACTCCTATTTCGAGTACGAGCGTGTTCTCGGAAGGGAAGTGGTCGCTGCCTTTCTTGGAGCGCAACGATTATCGATTGACGGGAAGCGCGTTCTGGATGTCGGCTGCGGCGAAGGCGGGGTTCTCGCGGGGTTGGCTGAGGGATATCGCTTTCATGGGTTCGGATTAGATTACGATGAAGAGATGGTTCGTCGGGCGAAGGCAATCCCCAACTGCACTATCGCACATGGTGATGTCTATTCGTATTCGTTCTCGGATAAGTACGATTTTATTCTGATTCGTGATGTGCTAGAGCACTGTGGAGATCCAGAGGCATTGCTTCATAGAGCCGCGACATTGCTCCATCCAAAAGGATGCATCTACGCAACGTATACACCGTTCTTATCGCCGTTTGGTGGGCACCAGCATAACGGGAGCGGGCTCTTTTCATATGTTCCGTACATTCAGATGTTGCCAGAAGCGGTGTTTCTGAAGCTGATCAGTCACAGCGGCAATCTCTACAAGCAAGGCGACGGTCTCCTGAAGGATTTTCGACAGATACGAAAGACCTGGTTGACGACCGGGCGAGTGACCCAAGCAGTAAGAAAAGCCGGACTTGCGATCACGGTGGCGTGTGGCTGGTTTGTCCGTCCCGATTACCGATACAAATTCGGCCTCATGCCGATCCCTTTTCCGCCTGGCTTGCCGGTTCATAGCCTTACGGACGTAGCCTGTACGTCCATCGAGGTACTTCTTCGGCGAGCCGACGACGCCTAGGCACCGAGGTCGGACTGTCTCGAGATGATCGTCAATGCTTCCCGATTTGGGATGTGGGACGAGACGACCGGGTTGCGCGAGATAGCGTAGATAAATGGAGACCGTGTTTCCAGTGTGAGAGAATCGATGCATTGGAGACTAAGGTCCTCCAGTTGGAGAAGCGGCTCGGTCTATTTCTCAAAGAGGGTGAGCCATGGGTGCGTGCCCTACATTATCGCTCGTGATTCCCGCGTACAACGAGCAGGGAAATCTCGACAAGCTCTATTCGGAGCTTGTTGGAGTGTTGTCCCAGCTCGACCTGTCCTGGGAGGTCCTCCTTGTGGACGATGGAAGCAAGGACGGCACATGGTCGGATATTGCGCGGTTGCATCAAATAGATCATCGCGTCCTGGGGTTTCGATTATCGAGAAACTTCGGCCATCAGCATGCGCTCGTTGCGGGTCTCACATATGCGCGCGGCAATGCAGTTATCTCCATGGATGCCGATCTACAGCATCCTCCGGGAGTGATTCCCTCCCTCGTTCACGAATGGCGCAAGGGTAGTAAGATCGTCAAAACTGTGCGACGAGATCCCGACAATGTGCCCGTCTTCAAGCGCCTGACGTCCCGATACTATTACCGGCTGTTTTCCTACTTGAGCGGAATTGAGATGCAGGGAGGCATGGCTGACTTCCGTCTCCTGGATCGCCAGGTATTGGATCAGATGCTCCAGTTCAAGGAGGCCGGCCTGTTTCTCCGTGGAATCGTCGAGTGGGTCGGTTATCCAAGTGCTGTAGTGACTTTCGACTGTGGGCCTCGCTTCAGCGGTGTCACGAAATACACGCTGAAGCGAATGATCCGATTTGCATGGCACGGTGTCAGCTCATTTTCATTGGTGCCATTGCGGATTGGCATCGTGATGGGCCTGACCTCTTCTATGATAGCGTTTATGGGGGTGGTATACGCCATTCTTGGGAAGTTGATGGACGGGCATGCGGTCCCCGGTTGGGCATCCTCGCTGGCGATCATTTCTTTCCAGTTTGGTGTCTTATTCTTGTTTCTGGCGATTCTTGCGGAATATGTAGGACGGATTCTCGACGAAGTGCGGGAACGTCCGCGCTTCATTGTCAGCGAGCGCCTGACATCTGACAAGTCTATCGAAGGCCACCCGTTGCTGGCTGACACGGAAACAAAGGAGCAACGAATCGAATGAGCTATTTGCTGGAATCGCTTCAACGGCAACAAGGTGCAAGGCAGTTAGCCAAATTTAGTATCGTGGGTTGCCTCAATCTTGCCATTAGTCTCACCGTATTCATCTTGTTGTATCGCTAGCTCAGACTTGGTACGTAGATCATGAATTCGACCGGTGACATTGGCCTGTGGCTAACCCAGGTGTTGAACGGATTCGGTATCGAGAAGGTCGATGCGGCTGTTGCGAATACGTTTAGCTATGCCGCGGGATTGATGAACAAGTTTTTATCTCAACCGGTTTGGACCTTTGAGGCCAAGGTGCCGGTCATGACACGATTACCCCGCTTTGTCCTCGTCAATGCGCTAAGTTTCACTGTGAGCACACTGATACTGCTGGTCGTGGTCGATATCCTCGGCGCGCCCTATCTCCCAGTGCTCTGCGCGACTCTTGGCATCATGACCGTCATCAATTTCCTTGGTAACAAGTTCTGGACAATTTCAGAACTGCTGCGTCACCAGCCCGTCGGCTAAGGAAGGTCGCTGCGTATGCGAGCTCTCAGACTGATTGTGCATGCCGACGATTTGGGTCTTTCCCGGAGCGTCAACGAGGGGATTCTCGAGGCACATTGCCGCGGCATCCTCACGTCCGCTTCGGTTATGGCCTCCGGTGAGGCGTTTGATCATGCCACTCAGCTAGTCCGTGCGACACCGGCGTTGGATGTCGGCGTTCATTTGACGCTGACGGAAGAACGTCCGGTTTTGGGGTGTGCCAACATTCCCACTTTGCTGAATGACCAGGGGTTCTTTCATGCCAACCCCGGCGTCTTCATGCAGCGCTATCTATCCCAACACATATCGCTGGATGATGTGCGGCGGGAATTCGATGCTCAAATTGGACGAGTCGCGGAACAAGGCATCACGATCAGCCATCTGGATGGCCATCAGCACCTTCATATGGTGCCTGGCATCAGACGTGTGGTTGGGGAGCTTGCGAAGAAATATGCGATACCCGCGATTCGTTTTCCGCGTGAGCGGCTGCAAGGGTACATGTTTCGTGATTTGGAGAACTGGTCTCGCCTGTTGCAACAGTTTGTGCTCAATTGCGTGTGCTCGATCGCAGCGATTCCCGGGGCGATGCAGCCGGATCATTTCGTCGGTTTTTTGTTTGGTGGCAAGCTAACCAAGGAGAATCTTTTCAAGGTTCTTCAGTATCTGCCTGAGTCTGGCACCTGTGAGCTCATGTGTCACCCCGGGCATGCCGACCCTCAGAGCCCTCGCGCGCACTGGGGCTATCGATGGCAAGAAGAACTTGATGCGCTCACCGATCCAGGGATTCGGCAGTATATCGAATCCAATGACATCAGACTCGTTTCATATGCGGCACTCGCGAATTCATAAATAGTGGGGTCTCCATCCGGAATTAGGTGTTCATTTGATGGACCTGCGGCAGTATTTGTGAGTGCCTCTGAGGGAAATGCTGACGGGCGATTTTGCAGGATCATCGGGGATAGTTGAGCCTGCGCGCAATGGTTATGCGGTGAGGCTGGTGGTTCAGACTGAGCGGTCGTGCAATTTTGAGCAAGCATTCGCCTTAATTTCCAGTGACGTGATAGGGTTTAGCATTCGAATATAAGATTTCGAAGATCTGCTCTGTCCGGGTGAATGTGCAGAGCCACGAAGTTGTGCTTGCGCTGCAATGAGCGGACTTGGTCGATGAAACAGGCGCACGAGTTTTTGTTTGTCCTTGTACATGACTACATGTGACAGCTATTGAAGGTGTCGGCGATCTGTATCTTGAACTGTTGATCCTCTGGGGAGAATAAGAGCTATGCGGACGTGGCGAAATATCACTTTGCTCTGGGCTGCGTATTCGACCTGTCCGTTCGGAGTTCGTGTGCGAGTTGTATTTCGGTTCCTCACCTGCCCATTTGAGAAGTTTCTGGAAGCGGTTCCCAAAACCGGCCGAGTTCTGGATGTTGGGTGCGGAGATGGGCAATTGCTGATGTGGTTAACGCGTGATCCGGGTTCGCAACGCCAGGCGTTGGGAATTGATTTTGACGAGCAGAAAATTCTTCATGCCACACGCGCCGCTATTCCCGGTGCAGAATTCTGCTGCCACGATATCACCCCCCTTCCCTCTGAGAGTTTTGACGCGGTTTGTATTGCACATGTCATGTATCTGATCCCGCTAGACCAGTGGCCAGGTCTGTTGGGGCAGTGTTTCCGTGTTCTGAAAAAGGGCGGAGTACTGGTAATCATGGAAGTGGTGGATGATCACTCTTGGAAGTCTCGGTTGGCACATTTGCAGGAACTGATCTCCGTCTATGTGACACGGATGACAAAAGGGGAGGTCGTTACATCCTGGTCTGCGGAGACTCACCGCAGCGCCATTGAAAAGTCTGGAGGGGCTCGCGTGGATGTTGCGCCAGTCGATAGGGGCTATCTTCACCCGCATGTCGTGTTTACGGCGTACAAGGAGTAATAGGATCGAGAGTGATCCGGTTGGTATGGTACCGCTCGCAGTTCTATTCTCGCGCAGGATGACAGCGTGATACATCAGCTTATTTGGAAGCTCGAATGGCACTGGCCGCGGTTCTGGATGTGGGTGGCCGGGCTCCCATATTGTCGTCGTGTAGCGACCGGTCTTGCTCTCTGGTGGGCCCCTCCCTACTTTGAACGCCATCACCTCGCCAATCTGAATCCCCGAGGATTCATTTCGACGCGCGCTACCCTCTGGGGTTCCGTCATTCAACTTGGTGCTCATATATTTATCGATGACCGGGTGTTGGTGTATCAGGAAGCGGATGGCGGTCCGGTCGTACTTGGCGACCGTGTGCGTGTGCAGGAAGACACGCAGATTGTGACTGGTGCGGGAGGGAGTGTCACGATCGGCGGAGATACGCATTTGCACCGAGGGTGCCAACTGTCTGCATATAAAGCGGAGATCCGAATCGGCGAGCGTGTTGAAATTGCGGCTCGGTGCGCGTTCTACCCGTTCGATCACGGGATCGAATCCGGCCACCCCATTGCCGAACAACCCCTCACATCGAAAGGCCCCATCGTCATCGAGGATGAAGCTTGGCTCGGCTATGGAGTGATCGTGCTTTCCGGAGTGCGCATTGGGAAAGGGGCGGTGATCGGGGCCGGATCGGTCGTCACTCGCGATGTGCCAGATGGTGCGGTGGCCGCAGGAGTGCCGGCCGCAGTACTCAAGATGCGGAGTGATGTGAAAGCGGCCTTGTCGTCTTCTGCCTGATACAGAGCAGGAGTCAGAATAGGTTCATACGTAGTCTGAGACCCCTTGACGGTTCGCCCGTCAGCAGTATGGTTAGAAGAAGGTTGTCTTGACATGATGCCACTGGTAACAATTGGAATTCCTGTTTACAAGCGGCTCAGTTGCTTGCCGCGGGCATTGCTGTCTGTGTTGAAGCAGGACTACCCGCATATTGAGCTGCTGGTGTCGGACAACGGACTCAATGGGACGGCAGTCCGGGATCTCGTCGACCAACATTACCCTCGGCCCTATGTGTTTCGGCAAAATCCTGCGATTGTGACGTTGCCGGCTCACTATAATCAGCTGGTCGAGGCCGCTTCCGGGAAATATTTTATCTGGATGCCGGACGATGACGCGATCAGTTCCAACTATGTGTCGACACTGGTGCCGCTTCTTGAGCAGGACCCGACCATCGCCGTTGCGATTGCGCGGCAGGAGTATGTGGACGCGTCAGGAAGTGTTTTGCGCGTGTCTCCGAACTACGCTCCACATTCTATCTCAGGCGAACAGCTCATTACGCAATGGACCCAAATGGGATTTGAAAGTTTTACGGCCATTCTTGCCAGAACGGCAGACATTCGAGCCTGCGGGGGATATCCTGAATTCCCCGGGGGAACTCACTGTGACGACGCGGTCTTGGTCAAGTTGTCATTGGGGTGCTCGATCGCATTGACGAACGCGTGTGCCTATCAATTGCAGCAAGATGAAACGAGTGTCGGATGGTCGCTCAAGTGTCAGGTGTTGGCGGAAGACACGCGGCGGTTTCTCAATTTTCTTGAAACGGATCCATGGTTGCTGGCGTTTGCCGGGCGTGAACCTGCGCAATGGATTATGCTGAAGCATAGCCTGGTCAAAATGACGTGGGAGACGTATTACCATCGCTGGGAGACCCTCTACAAGGAGCGTCTTTCCCTTGTGCCATGGGTCAGAGCCGCGTTTGCGCTGCCCTATATTCCTGACTATTATCGAGCGGTCAGATCCTCGCTCTGGTATGGAGTGAAAGAAAAGCTTTTCAGGAAAACCAAGGCGCAGCTTCCCTGGGTCCAAAGGCTGTGCCAAGCTCTCAAGAGCCGAATGTCTTGATCGGTTTGGACGGCAACTCCCCCAATGCAATACGAGGCGCGCTCATCGTGGAGGTATGGTGAAAGAACGCAAGACAGTCGTTCATCTGAGTACGATTGATGTGAAGGGCGGCGCCGCGCGCTCTGCCTATCGGCTTCACCAAGGCCTCCAGCGCATCGGATGCTCATCGACGATGTTTGCAATGGAGAAAACTTGCGCTGATCAGTCGATCGTTCGGTTTGAGCCCCCGCAGGGTATTGTGGATCGGGTCGGTAACCGCATACGCCGGGAGGCGATCGCGCGAGACTTTGCGCAGTACCGTGCGTCGCGTCCGTCGGGCTACGAAATGTTTAGTGATGATCGTGGGCCGTTCCCACATGCGATGGTACCGCAGATACCGCCGTGCGATGTGGTCAATCTCCATTGGGTGGCGGGAATGGTGGACAACACCTCGTTTTTCCCGCAGATGACTCAGACAACTCCCGTGGTATGGACGTTACACGATATGAATGCATTTACCGGAGGGTGCCACTACGACCATCGGTGCGGCCGTTTTTCCGGGTCCTGCGGGGCCTGTCCGCAACTGGGGTCGAATCGGGAGCAGGATCTGTCGCGCGCGGTGTGGGAACGTAAGAAACGGGCGATCNNCGCGATAAGGCCTATTCGAGAGACCTGCTGGGGATTCCGCAGGACGCTCGTGTCGTGTTCTTCCTCGCCGATGTTGTCGATAATCGTCGCAAGGGGTTTTCATTTTTACTAGAGGCACTCCCGCATTGCGCGAAGCGCGTCGAGAAGTTGTTGCTGGTCTCGTTAGGGCAGCAGCCACCGCAAACAGATGGCGGCATGCCATGGCTCCATCTTGGCTCCATCCATGACGATCGCTTGCTGTCCGCTGTTTACAGTGCTGCGGACCTGTTCGTGCTCCCTTCACTGCAGGACAATCTTGCGAATACGGTGTTAGAGGCCATGGCGTGTGGAGTGCCGGTGGTCAGTTTTGATGCGGGAGGGACTCCGGATATGGTCCGCCCCGGAATAACCGGGCAGCTGGTCCCGGCCTTTGAGGTTCCCGTTCTCGCCTCAACTATTGTGGAGTTGCTGAACGCCCCTGACGTACTCAAGACTATGTCGGCCCACTGTCGTCGAGTGGCTCTTGAGGACTACCCCTTGGTGCTTCAGGCAGAGCGCTATGCGAGCTTGTATCAGGAGCTTGCCTAGCGGGTGGATACAGTGTTCTGATGGTGTCGTCTGCTAGGTTTCTTTCGGACTATCACTAGGGGCGTGAATGGCTTCAGCCGATCACTATGGGTTGCACCGTTAAAGAAGTGCCCATCTCGTGGATCAATCGCACTTTCGATATGGGCAGTTCATCGCTTCGCCTGCTACGAGTGGGCGGAGGATATTGCCGGATTCTTTTTGATATATGGCAGGAATGTGTCTTCGGCCGGGGCCCATACAAGGGCATTGCCATAAAGGGCCGCAGTCGGAACACCGACTGAACGCGTTGAAACTTCCCCGGGGATTCTACCGCTTGGCGCCTAGCTGTACCCGCCGGAGAAGAGCACTTCTTTGATGCGTTGCAACGACAGCAGCTCCAGCTCGGCAAGAGCTTTCAGATCTTCAACGTTTGGGTCACAGCGTATAGCGTTGCGCAGCCCTGCTCCGGTATGTACAACGTTGTACGGCCTTGGCATCCAGACGTTGTGGTTCTTTGATTCATCGATAATGATGTGGATTGATCACGGGGGCTCTTCCTTTCTGACACTTTAGGAAGGATTCATGCTTTTTGCCACCCTCGATTTCATAATCCTTCCGCTTATGGATGTGGCTATTACATCAAGGGAATGGTTATTTTTGCAGTGTCTTGCCTGCGCGGTATTAGACGGTGTGGGCCATGCAGACAAATTGCACTTGCGAGCCAAGCGAGTCTGTCTGACCACGTGCATGGCTCTCTTGAGCTTTCTTGGATAGACTCATTCGATAGACAAGAGGAAATCTGAACATGGTGTCTAACCGTGTGCGGTGCTCATTCGAGTGGAGAATCCTGGGAGCTTTGTATGCCGCTGAGATCTGCCTCGTGCTGGGGTTTGTGGCATGGCATCGCCAAATCGGGCGGACAAATCCCACAGAGTTATGGGTCAGTGTTTCGGGAATCCTAACTCTGGGCGCATTTCTTGGCATGGTGGTCATGTTAGTAATCGCCTTCTGGTTGTGCCTGGCTGATTGCCGAGCCGGGTCCCGGCGGTGGATATTGGCCTTAGGGATGAATGTAGCAGTGGTGGCGGTCGTCTTATTCGTGGGCGAAGTGGCGTTGCGTATGCTGGTGGTTCGTGCCAATACCGGGGAAAAGATCGGCGCACTCTTGTTGTATCCGCGACAATGGAAGAAGACCCAGGCCGCGTACCTGTCGATCCTCGACAAGGCGGATCAGAATAAGCCGTACGTGGTTTCCGATGAGGATCTTGGATGGACGCTCGGCAGCGGGAGAAGTAGTCAAAACGGGCTCTATTTTATCGGGAATCAAGGAATTCGAACTGCGCGCGCAGACGAGGTGCTTTCTGCCGAGCCCCGGCCTTGTCGTATCGCCATCGTGGGAGATTCCTTTACGTTCGGCGAGAACGTGGCGTTCGAAGATACGTGGGGGAACGTGCTTGAATCGGCCCTTCAGGGCCATTGTCAGGTGCTGAATTTTGGTGTGCCGGGGTTTGGCGTGGACCAAATGTACCTGCGATATCTTCGGGACGTACGCCCATGGCATCCCGACATTGTGATCTTAGCCTTTATCAGTGACAATGTGGCTCGCACCATGGGGGTGTACAGTTTTCTGACCTTTCCGGATGCGGGGGTGCCATTTACAAAGCCCAGGTTCGTGATCCACAACGATGAATTGCAGATTATTAATCGCCCTCTTTTAACTGCCAGAGAGGTTTTCTCTGTAAGTGCTATCCGAGACCTGCCTTTTATCAATTCTGACCGAAAGTATGAGCCGACGGAATGGGATCAACCTCAATGGGACTTCTTGTCCCATTCCTATCTGTTTCGCCTGTTGACGTCGCTGCACCCTGTGCACAAACTAGATCGACCTGAAACGGCCATTGCTGAAACCCTGAAGATCAACGGCGCGCTGTTCATGAAGTTCCAGCAGGCGGTTATTGCTGATGGTGCGAAGCCTGTCATCGTCCACCTTCCCTCAGAGGGGGACATTCTAGGTGAAGCTTCTGAATCGGTGGGCGTCAAGGTTCTCAGGAGTGTCGATCTGGCCCATGTTGATGCGACGCCCTGCATGAGATCCTTTTCGGTGTCGGATCTCTTCAATGCACCGGAGGCAGGGGGGCATTATTCCGTGAGAGGCAATCGGGAAGCTGCAAAGTGCATCATCAAGGACGAGAGGGTAGGCCTTCAAGACTTTGCCTTTCGATGATTTTGTTCTTGCAATTTTTGTCAAGGAGATCGTCTTGTTGTCAATATACAGGGGGCTGCTATGAAGGTTTCAATCATCATGCCGGCATACAATGAAGCAGCGACCATTGCAGAGATGATCGCCAAAGTTCAGGCTGTGGATGTGGGGTATCCGAAAGAGATCATCATTGTGGACGATGCGTCGCTCGACGGAACCAGGGAGGCTCTGAATGCTTTTCGTGAAACGCAAGATGTGCGCGTGATATTTCATGAGCGGAACCGTGGAAAAGGCGCGGCGATTCGAACCGCGCTTGCGCAGGTGACCGGCGACATTGTCGTCATTCAGGATGCCGATCTGGAGTACGACCCGGGAGATCTTCCGCGTCTTATCGCCCCGATTATCAGTGGGAAAGCCGATGTGGTGTATGGGAATCGCTTCCATGGCGAGGCCCATCGAGTGTTGTATTTCTGGCACTCTATCGGAAATGGAGTCCTGACATTGGCCTGCAACATGATGACGAATCTGAACTTGAGCGACATGGAAGTCGGGTACAAGGCGTTCCGGGCGGACATTATTTGCCGTATGCGCTTACGTTCCGATCGCTTTGGCTTTGAGCCGGAGGTGACGGCGAAGGTGGCAAAGCTTGGCTGCCGCCTTTTTGAGGTTCCGATCTCTTACTACGGCAGGACTTATGCCGAAGGAAAGAAGATTACATGGAAAGATGGTGTTGCAGCGTTGTGGTGTATTATCCGTTACCGCATAGGTGATTGAGTGGTTCTGTCCTGTGGTAGCGTCAACGCCCATGAGAACTATGCCGATTGAAGAAGAGGAATATCCCGGTACTGAACTGCCATCGTTTGACGATGCACCCAATTATTATGCAGCCATTTTGAAGTACTTTGCTCCATACCTCGGTGGGCATGTCGTAGAGGTGGGGGCTGGTATTGGAACGTTTTCCCAATGCCTCTTGAGCTTCCCTCAAATTACGACTCTGACCCTTGTCGAGCCTGCCAAGAACTTGGCTCCGGTACTGCGTAAGAAATTCTTTGGAAATACGAACGTGCGATTGGTGAACGGGAACTTGCAGAGTGTTGCCGCTACTCTTTCGTGTGATGTTGTGGTGTTGATCAACGTGCTGGAGCATGTTGAGAATGATGAGGATCTCTTGCGGACGATTCATCAGATCCTCAGACCGGAAGGAACTCTGTTGCTGTTCGTGCCGGCCTTGCCCTGCCTCTATGGGGCTCTCGACGGAGCGTTCGGGCACATCCGGAGATATCGGAAGGGCGAATTGGGTTCTTTGCTCACGAAGATGGGTTTTCATGTCGGATGCCTGCGGTACTTTAACTCTCCAGGGATTGTGAGTTGGTATATCTTCGGGAAGATCTTCAAGCGGACAACCTTGAGCCCATGGAGCGTCTGGCTGTATGACCGATTGTTCATGAGTTGGGTCCCGCGATGCGAGCGCATATGGGAGCCAGTGTTGGGGCAGAGTTTGCTGGCAATCTGTACAAGATTCGAGAAAGGGAGTTAGACGATGTTTGCCCCGCTTGCACCATGGATCTTTTTCTTTCTCATCCTTTTGATTAGCCGGGCATCCGGCTTCTCCTGGAGAGAGTCAGTGCTGGCGGCGGCCGTAGTTTGGGGGCTGTTGCTGGCCTTTATCACGGAAATGTTGTCCGGCTTCGGGGCACTTTCTTATCCGGCAATTCTCGCCGCGTGGCTTTTGGCCGGTGGGGTATTCGCAGTGCTGTATCTGCGGTTGTTCAAGGGGAAAGAGGGCGATGTTGTGAGCAGAGGCGCCACATTTAGTGCGCCTCTGTTATTTGTGTTGCCAACTGGGTTTATCGTTTTCGTGTGTGGGCTTATCGCCTTCGTCGCTCCGCCCAATAATTATGACTCTATGACGTATCATATGGGGCGAGTGGTACATTGGATTCAAAATCATGGCGTGCAGCATTATTCAACCATGATTAATCGGCAGCTATTCATGCCGCCCTGGGCCGAGTTTGCTGTAACTCATTTCTATGTGTTGAGCGGGGGGGACCGTCTTGCGAATGGTGTTCAGTGGTTCAGTATGGTGGGAAGCCTTGTAGGCGTATCACTCATTACAAAGCTGCTCGGCGGGAAAGAAGACAGCCAATGGCTCGCTGTGCTTGTAGCGGCATGCTTACCTATGGGTATCCTGCAGTCCTCCAGCACACAAACAGACTACGTAGTGACGTTCTGGTCGATCTGCTTAATCTTTAATGTGCTGTGCCTCATGGATGACGTGGAGAGGCAACGGCCTATCACGACCCATTTGGTTTTGGCGGGAAGCAGTCTCGGGTTAGCGTTGCTGACAAAGCCAACGGCTTATCTTCTTGCGGCCCCATTTATGGCCTGGCTTGCACTTTCCTTGGCTCGGAGCAGGGGCGTGAGATCCGTTCCGATTATATTTACTATCCTGGCCATTGCGGTAGTCATAAATGGCCCTCACTACCTCAGAAATGTCGAAGTGTTTGGCTCTCCCTTAGCGCCTCGTGCCACGACTGCTGCATTAGCGAATTTGCCTGTGATAGGTGACAGTGAAGCAAGTTCGCTGTTGAGAAGATCCGCTTCCAACCTTATCAGGAGCATTGCGTCAGAATTGGCCACTCCGTTCTACCGGCCCAATCGCATAGTCGAAGGTGTCATTGAGAAGCTTGAGTTGTTTCTGTTTCACGATAATGATCGCAATGAATTTGAGCTAAGTGTGCAGCAGAATCATGAGGACTATGCTGGCAATCCAATCCACTTTGTCCTGTTAGGAGCCTGCGGGGTTCTTGTGGTGACCAAAGCATGGAATGGCCATCTGCCAGTTTCTCGCAGTTATAGTCTGGCATTGTTTGGAGCCTTTCTTGCGTTCTTTCTCCTTCTTCATTGGAACGTGTGGATCTCCCGGCTGCACATACCGCTCTTTGTATTGGGAGCTCCCCTTATTGCAATCGCGATAAGCGGGCCTTCCCTTAGTGGGGTGCGGATGTGGATCGTTGGGCTACTGGTCGTTGTGTCGCAATATGCACTTTTCTACAACGAGACCCGTCCTCTGATTGGAGGGAAAAGTATTTTTGTGGTCCCCAGGCAGGAGCAGTACTTCCGGACTAGGACGGACCTGTTCCCACAATATGTCCAGGCTGTGAATTTGTTGAAGGGCAAGCAGTGCTCCCAGATCGGCTTTTTGACCCAAGATGTAGATAGTTGGGAGTATCCTCTTTGGGTTCTGTTTGAAGTTGAGTCAATAGGTAACGTCCGGATAGAGCATCTACGGATAGCTAGTCAGTCAGCCCGGGGCGTAGTGGTTGCTGGCGGTACAAGTGAATTTACCCCTTGTGGTCTTGTTGCCGTGAATATGGTTGAACGCCCTGACTTGATCACTGAAGCAGGTAGAGAATACTTTAAAGCTTGGACGGGGAAGAAAGTGGCGGTATATGAAGTTAGATAGGGCCGGTTGAGTTGAAATGGAGAATGGGGAATACGTGTAGGGTTCTCATGCTCGTAGGTCTGTTTCGTAGGACTATGCCGTCGGGATAGATATTTATTGAGGAGATCCGCTGTCGTGGTAGTTGGATGTTTCTGAATGAAGGCGGGTTCTTTTGGCCTCTGAGGCAGTTTCACGGAGAAGAGAGTTCAGGCCCTAATGCGGAAGGGCGGAATCGAACTGCCCCAATTGGGGTCTGTGGGGATTGTGTGGACAGTGAGTAGGAGTGTCGCGTGGTAACTGAACAATCTCAGCAGCCGCTCAGGGTAGAGGTTATTTCTGGCGCCTATCCTCCTATGAAAGCCGGCGAGGCGGATCATTGCTACCGCATCGCTGCCCAATTGGCGGATCGCGGAGTGCACGTAGAGGTTGTAACTACCGCCGGATTAACGTTGGCGGATAAGGAGCGGGTACGCAGTGAGATTCTGAACTGGTCATGGCGGGATCTTCCATTGCTCTTGTGGCGAGTGTGGCGATCCAAGCCCCAAGCCGTGCTGCTCTATTATATTGGGTGGATTTACAACGATCACCCCATGATTACGTTCTTCCCGACACTCTGCAAAATGGTCTCGAGGAATACTCGCGTGGTGACCATGTTTGCCTATCCCATGGGAAGCAAGGCGGGAGGGCAAGCGCTCCTATCGCGGGTTCTGCGGAAGGTTGTGCAATGGGGGGTCGGAACTCAGGGAGTGGACTACGCCTACGGGACGCTGTTGCGGGATAGTGATGCCGTCATCGTCATGAGTCAGCGTCATCAACACATGTTGAGCGAGAGCGATCCATCTGTCGCCGTGAAGTGTACGCTTGTTCCGCCTCCGCCGCTCCTGAAGATGACGACTCGCACCGATGAGGGAACCCGGCGTGCCACGAGGGCCCAATTGGGATTTTCTGCCGAGCAGCTTGTTCTGGTGTATTTCGGCCTGATCTATCCGCCCAAGGGCATCGAAACGTTGCTGAAAGCATTCCATATAGTCTCCCGTGTGCGTCCTCATGCACGGCTGCTTCTTGTGGGAGGGGTGGTCGCTCACGAGTATCCTGATCGTCCGCGGTTTGCCGAGGAAATGCGGGCCATGCCTGACCGTCTTGGCTTTGGGGATAAGGTGGTGTGGACGGGAGAGTTCGAAACAGAGAGCGATGAGGCCTCACGATTTCTCTATGCATCAGACATGTGCGTGTTCTCCCATGACCTGGGACTGTATTTGAACAATAGCTCGTTTGCCGCAGTGGCCGCGCATGGATTACCAGTCGTTGCCACGAAAGCTGAGATGGTGGAGAGTCCGTTTGTGGAAGGGGTGAATGTTCTTTGGTGTCCGCCCAAGTCCCCCGATGAGATGGCTGCGGCCGTGCTTCGGGTGATCGATGACCCCGGTCTCAGGCTGCAGCTTGGGGAGGGGGCCAGGCAATTGGCATCGAGCTGGTTCTCCTGGGACGCCGCGACCGATCGGACAATGTCTCTTTTGCAGGGACAATCGGCCGTGGGGTTGGAAGAGGATAGGCGTTTGGGGGAGCATCAAGCGGTATGAAGGATCGCATTGTGTTTGTCACGCACACGCCGGAATTCGGAGGGGCTGAAAAACATCTTATCGATCTGGTCGGCCGAATGGATGAGCGGGTGGACTGTCAAATTCTCTGTTTAGGAAGGGATTTTTTCAGCGAACCCTTGCGTGGTCGTCGTAACGTTCGGGTTGCTTCCGCCCCCGCGATCACCGATTGGCGCTTTACAAAATACTGGCGGCTGTTTGTCCGCTTTCAGCCGTCTGTCATCGTATTTGTGAAGGGAATCTTTGATCAGTATCCCTGTTCAGCGTATGTGGCTGCGCGTCTGGCAGGGAACAGACGGTTGGTTGTGATCGAACACCTGATCGCTGACCCTGCCCCTGCCGAGGTGGAAGGTCAGGGATTGGTGGGGAGCTTTCGACGTCTGTTCGGCTGGAGAATCAGGCATATGGCTACCAAGCGATGGCAAGGATGGCTAGCCGATACGACGATTTGCGTGAGCGAAGCCGTGCGCCGCAGGCTGGTCGAGGAGTACAAGTACCCAGCGGCGCGCACTATCACGGTTCGCAATGGGATCGACTGCCGGAGGTACCAACCAAGAGAGCACTCCCTAGACATCCCCACATCGGGGCCCCTCAAGGGGGCACCGGTGACGATTATTTGCGCGGCCAGACTATCCTCGGCAAAGCGTATCGATGTGCTTCTTGAGGCCTTGGCAATGCTGCGTACGGAGTCTGTTCCATGGCGCTGTCGTATTCTCGGGGCAGGACCGCTAGAAGCCGAACTTCGAGTCCGCGCGACTCAATTAGGACTCTCAGAGCTGGTCAGGTTTGTGGGATATGTGGAAGATGTGCGGCCTCACTTGAGAGAGGCTGACCTTTTTGTGCTGTCGTCGGATAAGGAAGGGCTTCCCTTGGCGTTGTTGGAGGCGATGGCGTGCGGGCTTCCGGCGATTGTGACTGAGGTGGGGGGGACAGGCGAGGTTGTGGTTCAGAATGAGACGGGGTTACTTGTCAGGCGAGGCGATGCTGAAGGATTGGCAAGAGGCATTCGGGAGTTGTTGGAAAATGCTGGAGCTCGCGAAAAAATGGGGTTAGCGGCGAGACGACGCATCCACGAACATTTTGAGATCGAGCAGGCCATGCAGCGTCTGCAATCGGTGATTGTTGCGTGAGCGATACTTCGGAGGGCTTGTTCTCCCAGCCGTGGCTTATGAGGAGTGTATGAGTTCACACGATACCAGTTCCCCCTCGA
>CXWL01007039.1_pt1 | contig 22320 bp, 21 predicted proteins | sample 590931 | NCBI WGS metagenome assembly CXWL01 (sample SAMEA3498368, study PRJEB10139) | groundwater metagenome | biome: water well; material: biofilm material | place: Germany | collected 2015-04-27 | reverse complement strand
CATTGCTGTTCTCATTCAAGCCACGCTCCCATGAATGGTAGGGGTGGGCGAAATATACATCCGGGGTATAGGCGAGTGGCTGGGTGTTTTCATTTATTTTGCTCCCATAACACCCAAAATGAGCTTGTTGTTATGAACTGAACGCGATCAGTATTCCTCGGGCATGTCAATCGGCATTGAAAACTTTCCACTTATCGAAGCGGGTTTAACGCTTGAGTTATTGCCTAACGATAAAGTTGGCGTTAGACCCAAATCACTTACCTATCAGCAGCGCGACTACATTAGAAATAACAAAACGGAGATCATTCGAGAATTAGAGTTGGAAATGGTTAGAGGGTGGCTTCATAAACTCGGGGAGCCGGAATCAGATCATTTTCTTGTGCTGGATAAATGCAAAGCAGACCCCGAAGCATTAGCCTACTTTGTGAAAATAGCTCGAGGTGAGTTCGATGAATAACTCGGATCTTCAATCCATGAGCAAAAAAAGAATTAATTGATCTGGCTAAGGTGGCGGTTAAATTTAAATCGCATCAAATTGGGAAAAGACCGGAATTCTTTCAACGCTATTTAAACGATCTTGTGAAGAGTGGCCACCTCATATCTCTACAACATGAAAGAATTTGTACCGCGCTCTGCAATTCCGTTATCGCTAACACACAATTTTCCGCACGCATGTGAGCGTGTTCGCGAAAGGAGATCATGAAATCAAAGCTACCAAGAGAGATATTAAGCCTAGTTAACCGTAAATCACATGCGGCAGGTATTGCCTATGCTGTCCAGGAAAAGAAACGGTTACTTACTGAACTAAGAACAGTTAAGAGCTGAAGGAATGAGCTTGCAAGAGTTACAAAAACATTTAAATGGTACAGGCACTATCTAATCTCTACATGACCAATAATTCAGTACCGCACCCAGCTCAAACATTCACAAATGCAATTCAGAAAAACGGTTTTTTTGGATCGTTCTGAACAAATCAGGATGGCCGGTTGAAGTATAGGCCGTGTCTATTCTTGACAGCTTCTTATACCGGTACCGCTCTCTGCCATGCCTATCATAAACATACACAAAAAAGCTATTTACATAAGGTACTGGGAAGGAAAGACAGCGTGCGGGTAATTCGAACCTCACTAAAATTCTAGCGTAGCGCATTTAAAAACAGATTAACACTTTCTTACCCACTATATTTAGGTTGACAGCGTAAAATTTTGTCAATTTTTCAAGATGATTTGACAAATAGCCAAATACTTACACTATCCCCTTGAGAGTTAATTGCTTGTCAAAAAAGTTAATTTCCATTAGCTGAAAAAGTTCACCAATGAGTGAACAGGTTAGCAATCGGTTAACTCGTGAACATTACCCATAAAGGGAAAATAGGTGGAAACGGTTTCCACTTCTCATCTGAAACTCGTATCAATCCTAGAAGTCGACTCAAAGTTATCCACAAGTCACTATATCGCTGAACTTTAGGCGTAGGCACCTAAACACGGCACAGCGTGCAATGGTGGCTAGTAGGTTGGCAAATTTATCAGAAGGCAGGCCAAATAAAACTACCGAAATTTCGGCAGTTTCTCAACCTAAAGCTGCGGCAATGCTTAATGTTTCTACAGACTCAGTGCAATTTGCTAAAAAGTGCTTGATCAAAGCTCGTTAGAATCAAGTCCGATATAGCTACAATCTCTTTAAATCCCTCTTGCGATAATGCGCGTCCATTGTTTGAATGGCGTCCTGAAGTTCTTTGTAATCTTTGAATGAAACCATTTCATTTTTAACTACCTTCAAATTGTCCGTAGCTTTTTTACAAATGTTGTTGGTATTTATACTCAGTAAAGAAAATTGACGGTACTTTTGTCGGTATCTCTAAAAACCTAAAATTTATAATCCTTATACAATAAGAATTTCATAGAGATTCTCGGTTCCCCCTCCCGTATCAAATCCTATGAATTTATTAGCTTTCATAAAATTCAATCGTTTCATACTAGCATCAATGAAAATCTGCTCTCATTTTGGAAAAGTTGCTTCAAATTCTTTAATCTCTTTCGGGTTTAATTCCTCGCTCCTTGGGGCGCAAGCTGGTTAAAAACCAGCAGCGCTGAAGAGCGCTTTTAATACCTCGCTGCTTGCGGCGGGGTGCTTTATTATTTTCTAAAACCCGAGAAAAAACCTTTTTCCAGATCGGCTTACCTTTATATAAAAACTCTTGCTCAGAGATTGCTACGTGATCTCCGTCAAAAGTTTCGACATATTTACCGTAAGTTGCTGATTCAACGGTTACCAAGCCATCGTTTTCTAATCCGTGATTTTTAACCATCATATCGTGCCAGCACATCAAGGTTTCAGCAAAAATTTCTTTTCTATCATGGAACTCTGATTTGCATGCAGCATCGCAATTCAAACTCGCACCGAAGCTAAAGGTGCGTCCTGTCATTTTTGGATCGTCTTTAATTTTTAGCGCACTGGAGTAGGTTGTTAAGTCACTGCCAGCCGCATTAAACCCAAAACCATCTTCATTATTGAAGAATTTTCCAAGTGGAGAGAAAATCATCAATAGTTTTCCTGCAAATGTACAAGCTTCCCCTCGCATGAGCATATCGGCCACCGGAGAACCTTTATGGGAAGTTGCAATCGTTGTGAAAGTGATGACTTGATCGGATAGTGGCTTAATTTCCGAATTCCACTCACTTTCTCTGAAAGAGTCTGACAAAGCTTTGCGAACAGCGAGTCCTCCCATGCTTTTTGCAATGATGTGAAATTTCCTTCCTTGGTCAGCAGGAAATTCACGTCTAATAAATTTCTCAAGCGCATTGGATAACTTCTCTACGGATGCCATCGCAGGAATTTCCGCAACCTTAAGATTAAATCCTTTTTCCTCAAATAATTGATTGAATTCTTCCCATTCCGTGTAATTTTTAGCTTGGGGCGTTTTGGGATTCATAAATGCTTGAAAACCCATTCCTAAGCCTGGTACAAAAAGTACGTCAACTTTTTGTTCATTGATAATCAAGCTTTCATCCTTTTGAGATTTCGCAGGGCTTGTGCTGCATCCGGATAGGATTAGTATTGTTAATGCGATTATTCTAAGAAAATAAAGATTAATGGGGTGCATGAGCGAATCGCTGTGCTGTTTGACGCACAATCCTTTATCTAGGTTATACGGAGGCTTAAGTTGTTGTATACCGTACATCTTGCGCCACGACTCATTTGCTGAATTTATCATTGGAATCATTTCGACGCACCGTCCGTATTATTTTGTTCGGATTCTGGTTTTTTAAGAAGTGTCTTGATTTCCCGATGCTTATCTATACCTGTTTGCGCCGCTGTTGCCGCCTTGCTGGCGCCTGTTTTGCTCGTTAGCTCAACCTCTTTCATCAACTGGAATTCATTGAGTTTCACGTTAAGCTTACCGTCTGAGAATGGCATTCGATTTACATCCAGCTTGATAACTTTATTATGATCAACACCAGTAACGATCTTAGAGTCATTCTTTACTACCTTACTAGTACAATCATTAGTATTTATACTACAGACATTATCGCTGATGCTTACCTCGACCTTATATTGTCCGCGGCGGTTAACCACCAATCCGTCAGGTTTTTTCATATCCGCTTCTTCTCTTGAATCCAGCTCCGAAATTGCGAGAAATGTTCCACAACCCGAGATCAAAATAGAAATTAAAGTTGCACTCGCCACAAATAAGTATTTCATAACGATTTCCTCTTTATTGTTTGGTAAGTTTAAATGTAATCCAAGGTATTGAATTTTCTGGTCTTGGTTGTTCCCATCCCTTGTCTATTACCTTGGAATTGTTATCTATCAGTGGTTCCTGTTTTACCTCAAAATCCCCAGGTGGTAATTTATATTGCAGTTTTTTCAATTCGCTATCAATCGATGCGATTTCTTCCTTTAATAAACTAATCAATTCAAACCTGAGTTTCATTTGCTCTGGTGTGTCTGGAGTAACGCTTACATGTGCGTTATTCATGTTACCTTTTGCCGCATTGCTAATTCGCAAATTACTAGCATGCCTATCCTTCAATTCAATTTTTTGATAAGTTTCTTTTAATTTTTCTTGCAGATTGCTTTTTTGCACCGCCAGTTTTATATATTCCGTGACATAAGTATGAAAATTATCATCCTCGATTAATAAGCATTGACTTCTATCTTTACCTTTGTCATCGAGAAGAGCGAGTTTGGCTGCTTCGACCGCCAAACCTGCAACCGCCTGAATGAATTCAAGTGATTTATCATCTTCACCAGCCATAATTGCGGTCAGGTAACTATTATCATCCAAAGTAATAGCGCTTTCGCTATCAGCAAACCAGTGCGGTGGTGTTGTTCTGCTTTCAGCTTCAAACAGAATTGGTTCGCCTTCCATTGTTTGTTGTAGGGTGATTTCTAGTAGTGGTTCTGATGGTTCTGATGGTTCTGATAGTTTTGGAATTTGGATGCAATAAATATCGCGAATATTTGTTATTTGGTTGGCTTTAATCCATGGATTTGTACCTTTAGAGTACTCGACAGTTAATTTGGCGACTTTCTTTTCTTTTGCAATCTTTTTTGCCTTTTCCGGGGTTAAGCAAGGCTCCGAAGGATTAGGGTTTGGTATACAATTAGAGCTCTTGGAATAATCAAAAAACTCAGCTTTATCAAAATCAATTTTTAATCCAGCAACATAACTGGGTCGTTTCAAGAAATATCGAACTCCTTTCACTGGATCCTTCATTGACTTGACCTTGGTAACCTTAAGTGGCAATGAACATGACGATAGCATCGTCAATACAGCCAATGGTATGAGTAATCTGAAAAATAAATTCATAAATCCCCCTTTTTTGTAATTAGCTCTAAATTGAATAAAAACGAGTGGGCCAATTCAAATCCTTAATCATTTAATCGCAGCAAGTTGATTGACTTGCTGCACATTCCGCCGCCTGTTGGCCTTACATTTTAGCTGGCAGTTTTGTTACTCGACGATAGAAACGTCAATCTGCGCAATCTGCCCTCCATCCGAGTAAATCTCAACCGAGGTGTAATCTGTAGTACCTGGAGGCATAATCCTGTCAAACCGTACCGGGGCGCACGTCATTACCTGAGGCCACATTCCCGGTTGCTGAATCAAATAGAGATCAAGTATCAGAACTGCCGGATTAGATCCCTGTGAATTGCGCATGGCGAGTGTCGGCCGCACTCCTGGATTACTAACCATAATATCCCCAACTACATGGAGTTCATAGGGTTTCGGCGGCATTTTGTCTAACCAAGCCTGCCAGTCTTTACATTGAGTAGCCATCATTTATATCCTCCTTAATAGATTGCAATCAAATGAATAAGAAAAAAACAGCGTATGGAATCTCACAGATCAACGATTTGGGAAATCTAGGTGATCTGTTAACAACAATCACATCCAACGCAAGACCATTCTCTCAATACTGTGATATGCTCAGCATCATCAATTCTAATGTTGTGCTACGTAAGGATTTATGATAGTGGGTGCGGCGAATAACAACAAGCTTACGCATGATGCGCTGGTTGATGCTATTTATGAATCAGCGCTTAATTCGGTCAAATGGAAAGACACTCTCAATCAGTTGAGTGCTTATCTCAATGCCAGTGCGATTAATCTGATCGGTTTACAGGTGCAAAATTACGATAATCCTTTTTTACTCAGTCAAAATATTTCAAGCGACTACGGCAAAAATTATCGAAGCTACTGGCGAGAGCATGATATCTGGGTACAGGCAGGCATCAGTAAGGGTTTGAATGGAGGAGGCAAGACGCTTACCGGCAACATGCTGGTGGATCAGCGTACTTTTCTAAAAAGTACTTTTTATAACGAGTGGTTAGCGGAACAAAACATCAGCGACGTGCTTTCCACAAACCTATGGGATGACAATCCCGATACACCGAAAATCGTGCTCTGCTTTTTTCGCGGCGTCGGTCAACATAGTTTCCAAGAAAACGATCGGTTAAATTTGCATCATCTCGCACAACATATCAATCGTGCGTTTCGCATCACGTCTCAGCTCAAGCTTTCCGAGCAAAAAACATCCCAAGAAGAATCTATTTTTGATTCAATCGGTCACGCCCTATTCGTTCTGAATGAGGATCGAAAAATTATAAAATACAATGCTGCCGCAACGCGGCTTTTAAATGATTATCCGAGCATCCTCAAGATTAGGCATGAGAAGCTCATAGCACTTGGGTATCACGCAAGCCCAAGCATTGATGAAGCCATTGCATTGGTAGATCGCGGGCATCATGCAGAAATAGTGTTCACTTCCAATCAACTTGGCACAATAAGCAAAACACACCATGCGCGATTAACACCGCTTAAAGAGGCGACGATTTGGCCATTAACTCATCACGCGCATTATTTACTTTTGATCGAAAAAAATGATGAAATCAAACAAGAAACACTCCGTGCATTTTGCATATTGTTTAACATAACAGCATCTGAGCAACAAGTCTTACTCGGTCTAATGCAAGATGCTACACCTGAAGAAATTGCACAAAACTTAAATGTGAGCCTCACAACGATACGCTCTCACATTCAGCATATCCGGCAAAAAACTGGGGTTCGCCGCATTACAGAGTTGGTGCGCATGGCACTGATAGCCACTCGTTCACTTTAGGGAAAGTACTGATAAAGCACCCCGCCGCAAGCAGCGAAGAATTAAACCCGGCAGAGATTAAGCAATATAAATGGTTTTAAGCGGTGGAAAACCGTTAAATTCAACCGAGGAGTATGAGTTGGTGTAAGCCCCCGTCGTCAACCAGTAAAGCTTGTCTCCACTGGCTAGACTTTGTGGAAGTTTGTAGCCTGATTGCTCGTACATGATATCGGTCGAGTCACACGTGGGGCCTGCTAGTATCACGGTCCCTTCATCATTGTTGCGTTCCATCTTCGGTGTGTAAACCGGGTATTTGATTGCTTCACCTAAGGTTTCAATCAAACCTTGAAACAAACCGACGTCGGAATAGACCCAGCGTGTCAAATCGGTACGGGATTTCCGAGAGATCAATACCACTTCGGAGACTAAAACCCCCGAACCTGCCACTAATGACCTGCCGGGTTCAAGAATAATTTCGGGGATATCGTCGCCATGGTCATCCTTGAGGTATCGAATGATTTCTTCAGCATACACTTTGAATGGATTAACCTCGGAAATATAGTTTGCAGGAAACCCTCCCCCCATATTGATCATCTTCAGAAGAATATCTTCCTCATATTTCATCCAATCAAACATATATTTGACTTTTGATAGTGCGTCATCCCATACGGCAATATCTTTCTGTTGACTACCGACATGAAAAGAAATGCCATACGGCTCCAGACCGAGTTTTTTGGCATTCACCAACAAATCAATCGCCATATCAGGATGACAACCAAATTTACGTGACAGTGGCCACTCAGCGGTATCTCCGCCTTCTACCAAAATACGAACAAAGACCCGTGAGCCCGGCGCATTCTCAGCAATCTTCTGAATATCAGCCTTTGAGTCGGTGGCATAAAGACGTACACCTTTGTCATAAGCGTATTTGATATGAGCTGCCTTTTTGATGGTATTGCCATAAGAAACCCGATCCGGTGTAACCCCGCTATCAAATACCCGATCTAACTCAAATATGGACGCACAGTCAAAATTGGATCCCAAATCGCGTAATAGATTAATCACGGGAACCCCAGGATTCGCTTTCATGGCATAGTGAATCTTTGCATTAGGAAAGTACATCACCATTTCTTCAAATTTTTGCTTGATCAGCGATAAATCCACGAGTAGAAAAGGCGTCTCATGCTCAACCGCGGCACTCAAGAATTTTTGCCATTGCGCTTCTGAGAAGTAATCTTTGATTTTGATCATGATGATGTCTCTCTGTGATCTGTGTTGTGAATGAGTAGCTTGTCGAATTAAAAAAGCACGAATACTGCTATTACTAGCGATCGCTAGTTAATGCTATTTTGAAATTCAAATGAAATACTGCAAATTTTTCATGGACGGCAATTGAGGAAGATTATAGGGTAAGAATTGTACCTTAGCTTGCCAAGTCAGGGCCAGCGGCTTGTATCACACGGGACAAGGTCTTACAGGCTGTGCGCATACCCAGTCCCATTTGAAGCAGTGTTCCGATTGGAATCGATCGATTAAGGATTAGTGCGAGGATGTGGAGCAGGTTGGCACTACCATCCGGTTTAACAGCACTCAGCAATACGCCAGGCGGCGAAAATTCGACGGGATCAACGATAGCGCGCACTGCAATGAAAGGAATCGCAGCATCCGCTGCAACTGTTGCAATCGCGCTGCTTTCCATATCAACAGCACAAGCACCGGTTATTTCCGCAAGTCTAAGTTTGGATTGCATTGTAGTAAGCGGTTCTGCACTATTTGCCAACACACCATTAACGACTACCGTGTTGCTGGATAACCGATGTTGTAAATGATTGCGCCAATCCAATGCGACTGGTAATAAATTTTCACCGTAAATGGCATCCGGGAGTACGAGGTCGCCTGGTTTGAGCTGCTTATCCAACGCACCGGCCACACCAAAACTTGCCAATCTCGTTACCCCAGCATGACATAGCTGCTCTGCAGCTTTCTTTGCAGATTCCGCACCCATGCCGCTAAGCCATAGCACCGTATGCGGATTAATTGCGATCTCTTTGTTCATTGGAACATACAATGGCGTTACACAGCGTGCTTCTGCACGTAAAGCCACCACCAAACCGGTCACATTCACGAATTAGTCTCGGGTCAATACACGATAACGTGCAAGCGCCCATAATGGGAAAAACTTTGAGTACCCATAATAACGCAAGTAAAATACTCGTGGAAAACCAGGCGCAGTAAACCAAGGCTCGTCCCATAAGTGATGTTGATCCTGCTGGGTCAATATATAGTTAATTCCTCTACGAACCGACTCACTTTTGACTTCGCCGGCTGCCATGAGTCCCAATACTGCCCAAGCAGTTTGGAAAGCCGTACTGGTTTCAAGAAATTGCCCCGCTATTTTTTCATCCAGATAAGAATCATTCGTTTCACCCCATCCGCCATCAACACGCTGCACTGACTCTAACCACTGCACAGCTCGACGCACGGATGCATGCTGCATATCAAATTTAGCCAAGCGAAAAGCTTCCAATACAGACCAGGTACCATAAATATAATTGGTTCCCCAGCGGCCAAACCAGGAACCATTAGATTCTTGCTCACGCAGTAAGAAACCGATACCGCGCCATACCTCTAACTGATGCTTACCATATTTACCGAGCAATCCCACACATCGCGCTGTCACATCACTGGTAGGCGGGTCAATAAGAGCGCCATGATCAGCAAAAGGAATTTCGTTTAAATAATGATGCACATTATCAATATCGAAAGCGGCAAACCCGCCATTTCTCGATTGCATTCCGGCTAGCCAATTCGCTGCGCGTTCTAGCGCGTATTCATGTCGTTCCAAACCACCTTGTTCTAATGCCCAAGCAACTGCGGCCGTATCATCCAAATCTGGATAATGTGGATTAGCATATTGAAAAGCCCATCCACCGCCCGCCAAATCTGGCTTCTTATCACGCCAATCGCCGGGAGCCTCTAAAACTTGCTGCTTCACTAACCAATCCATCGCGCGGTGTACAGGCTCTTGATCCGTTTCAAGATCTTCTTGTAATGCAAGGCCCGTTAACACGGTATCCCAAACAGGTGATGTACAGGGTTGGCACCAAACCCGCTCTCCCTCATCCACCAATAAACCACGAAGCGCATTGCGACACTTTGCACGACTGGGATGATCATAACTGTAACCTAGTAAAGCTAATGCTTCATGTGCATTGACTATGGCTGGAAAAATCGCGCCGATACCGCATTCTCCATTCAAACGCTCCAAGATCCAGTGTTCTGCAGAATTAATCGCTTCTTGACGCAATGACTGCGGAAGTTTTGGCTCAAAACGCGACAATAAGCGCTCAACTGCCATGAATACTCGCTTCAATAAAGTATCCGGTTTTGGAAAATAGTTTTGCTCTTCTTCAGGTGGAGTGATAAACAATTCGCGAATATCCACTTTTCTTGGATTAATCGCTTTAGCTTTCAAGGTACACAGAATTGACAGAGGCACCATGACAGTGCGTGACCAATAAGAAACTTTACTCAAATGAAACGGCGCCCATTTTGGCAAAAAAATAAGCTCGGCNNACATTCGCTTTTGCAGCACCGCCCCTTTGTAGAATCGCTTCACGCGCACATTTCATATGCGCATCTTCGGGAGAATCGCCAACCAATTTTAGTGCGTAATAAGATTTGATCGTGCAACTGATATCAAACGCTCCGCCATAATACAGTGGCCAACCTCCATGATTCATATCTTGCTTGTCACGAATAAAGTGGGCAATTTTATTTTCCAGTGCAACATCCACTTCATCCATGAAATGCATCATCAGTATGTATTCAGCCGGGATTGTGCAATCGGCCTCGAGTGGAAAACACCAATGTCCATCTTTTTGTTGTAACGCCAATATGGCAGAACGGGCTTGAATAAATTTTTCCTCAAGTTCATTGAGATCAACTGTTTCTTGATTCATATGAGATATTTCAACAGATGTTAGATTATTCTTTCCCATCATCGTAACTGATCGTTGATATTGCGATATATCATGAATTGCATGAGGTCTATTCATAGTTTTCTGGGAATCCTATTTAATACAAACATTAAAAAAATGATCAATTTCATTCGAATTGCCAAACTCCTGTAATACTGAACAAAAGTCACAGTTTCTACTTTTTANNCATTTTTATCAAAGGGATTATCCTGGAAAGGCTCGTAATATAAATCTAATGGCAGTTTACCGTCATGCACCAAGAATTCACGTTGTTGCATAGAAGCCTCTCTCACGAATAGATAAGGATCAATAGCCGCTTCATCACGAATTCGCATCGGACCAACCAAACGGGCTCGTTTATCAATAGCACCCAGAAAACCTAATGGAACTGTGACAGGAGAACCAATGACGAGGCCCGCATAGAAAAGTGCATTGGTTAAAAGTCCGACCGGTATGCCCGTAACGTCACGTTGACTGCTTGGCCCAAGTAAAGGGATAAACAAATAGGATCCTGGTGTAACGCCCCACACTCCAAGCGTCTGGCCAAAATCCTCGTCATGTTCCTGTAATCCCATATGTGTGGCCATATCAAACAAACCAAACAAGCCAATGGATGAATTAATGGCAAAACGTAGCGTATCTTGAAATCCCTGTTTAACTTTACCTTGCAAGAAATCATTCAATACCACATTTGGATATGATAAGTTATCATAAAAATTTCCAATGGAACGCTGCGCAGCATTCGGCACATAGTCAATGTAGGTATTGACGATCGGCATAAATACAGTGCGATCGATACGATCGGTAAAATCATACGCAGCACGATTGATGTCTTCATGGGGATCGACTGCATCCGGCTGTTGATCACTCGATTTTGGCGTTGAAACACAGCCCTGAAAAAGCAAAGCAATGAACAAGACTAAAACACACAATAAAAAATGCTTCCTAAGAATACAATCCACTGCAGTTAAAATAGGGATATTTCTTTTCATTTATAAGTATTTTTTTCACACTTCTCTTACATCTTACAAAATGTACTAATCTTGTATTAATCCGTTCAAAAGCCATCAACAAACTTTATCCACCAAGATTTTTCGTACCGATTCTTGTGGAAAACCAAATTCATACTTCGCTGTGCCCCCATTAAAAAGCATATGCATTTTTTTCGAATTTACGAAACCTAAAATTATTCTCATGGGTGGAATAACTAAACGATCGCCAGTGCCTACCGACAAAGCTGCAGCCTGATAACCCTTTGTCCCAAAAAATGAAGCTGTTCAATAAGTTTTTTGCGCGACAATACAGGCTTGGTATTTCACTGATTGTGTGTTTTACGTTGACATCTACGACACTTTTTTTATTCTCATTCTCGGTCATAATTGATTCAGCCGAAGTATACACGAGTACCTCAATATCATGTTTTGTTGCTTTGGTCAGAACGATTCATGCCCCCGCAAAGTTGACTAGGTTAAAATCGACTGGGGAAAATCAATTTTCTCGCTCGCCATGCACCATTTCAATTAATTTTAATGCTTGCAATTCCATTTCAAGCACAAAGCCATCAACTTTTGCACGAAAATAGCGATAAAAAATCATGCTGGGTATCGCTACTAATATACCAAACGCCGCATTATATAATGCCACCGAAATTCCATAGGCTAGTTGCGCTGGATTACTACCAGTAGGAGAGTTGGAGCCAAAAATTTCAATCATACCCACCAAAGTACCAAATAATCCCATCAACGGACTTAATGCGGCAATCGTACCCAATGTTGTCAGATAACGATTTAAATCGTAGGCAACAGCTCGACCAGATTCTTCTATGGATTCTTTCATTATCTCGCGCGATTTTTTGATATTTTTTAACCCTGCCGCCAAGATCTCTCCTAACGGAGAATGCTTCTTCAAACGCTCAATCATTTCTGAACTGGCACCATTTCTCTGATACTCGTTAAACACCTTAGGAAGAAGATCTTGGGGTGAAATTATCTTCAAACGCAAGGCCCACATCCGTTCAATAATGATACCCACGGCAACAATAGATGCAATGATGATTGGCCAAATCGGCCAACCGGCTGCTTGAATCAAAGATAACATGCATAAATCTCCTTAATGGCAAACGAATTGGAATATGCTACAACAAGGAACTTTTTACCCAAATCGATTATTTTATAACTTTATCTGGGACTTTGACAGTTGATGATTAACTAAATCATGCTACCCAATCCTAGGTCAATCAATATACTTTAATTTTCATCCATAATTTCTATAACTTGCTAATGATTAACATGCCCATAAAAAGTTGTAATCACTCCCATTAATTACCCCAATATCACCCTACCCCTCATTTTTCTATTTAATAAAAGGAAACGCTGTTATCCATGAATCTACCCTACTCGCTAAAAAATTCGACATCCCGAATACTGACCGTTAGTGAATTAAACCGCAGCACGAAGCAACTCTTAGAACAAAATATCCCTTTATTATGGGTGCAAGGAGAAATTTCCAACTTGAAACGGTATCCCTCTGGGCATTGGTATTTTTCTTTAAAAGATAGCGCTGCACAGATACGCTGTGTTTTTTTCAATCACAAAAATTATGCGATAGATTGGCAACTCAAAGACGGCATGCACATCGAAGCCCTTGCGCTGGTAACTATTTATGAACCTCGCGGGGATTATCAACTCAACATCGAAACCATACGTCAAGCAGGTCTGGGAAAACTATATGAAGCATTTGAACGATTAAAATCCAAGTTAGAAAATGCTGGGCTATTTCGCGCCGAAAATAAAAAAACACTATCAAACTTTCCTAAACAAGTCGGCGTTATCACTTCACCCCATACCGCAGCGTTACGCGATGTGATCGCCACAATGCAACGCCGCACCCCTTCTCTTCCTATCATCATCTATCCTACTTTGGTGCAAGGAAAAATGGCCGCCACTGAAATCGTCAACGCCATAGAGATTGCATGTCAACGCAAGGAATGCGATGTATTGATTCTTTGCCGTGGGGGAGGCAGCATCGAAGATTTATGGGCATTTAATGAGGAAATTGTTGCACTTGCTATAGCAAATAGCTCGATTCCAATTGTCAGCGGCATCGGTCACGAAACGGATTTTACTATTGCTGATTTTGTCGCGGACCGACGTGCGCCAACCCCGACCGGTGCAGCTGAGCTGATTGGTCAAGATCACTCCGAACTGAATCATCACCTCAAAAAGCTGTTTAACCATTTAAATCACAGCGTACTTCGTCATATAGAACGGATTATGCAAAAAGTCGATACGTTCTCCTATCGACTCGTCTATCCGGGAAACAAGATTCAGCGTCAAACAATACGCTTACACTACTTGACAAAACAATTAAACAACATCTGGAGACATGCAATAGAAAAGAGGATATGGAAGCTAAATCAATTTAAAAAATATCTTCTAACGAATAGCCCCAATATCTCACAAACCTTGACACACACAGCAAAACTGGCAATGTCTCTAAACAGTGGTTTTTCTCGTTATACCGAATTACGACTACATCACATCAAGTCACTCGATTTACTATTAGCACAATTGAATCCACAATTAGTATTAAAACGCGGTTATAGCATTACGTATAACACCAGCGATGGAACATTGATACACAACAGTAAACAAATTAAACCTGGTGATAATATTCAGGTAAAATTCGCTCATGGATCCTGTGAAGCACATATCAAGAAGATAAATAATGTCTGATACTTTACTTGAGGATACAAAACTCAAATACTCTTTTCTTGATCAAAAAAATCAATCTCCCTATGTCAAAAACATTTCTTATTCTAGGCACACTCAATACCTTTATTTGTATTTTATTAGGTGCTTTTGGCGCACACGGTCTGAAAAAAATGTTATCCAGCGATATGCTGACAGTATATAACACCGCTGTGCAATATCATTTCTACCATGCCTTCGGCATTCTTGTAATTGGCTTATTGTTACAGCATCTTCCCAACTCACGACTGATTCCTATTGCCGGTTGGTTAATGCTCCTTGGTATTATTCTGTTCAGCTTCAGTCTTTATGCCATAAGTATCTCAGGAGGCATACCCGGTCTTGGTATTGTTACACCCTTTGGCGGCGTTTCGTTTCTGAGCGCATGGCTGCTACTTACTTACGCAATATGGAAAGGAAAGTAACGCATTGAATCACAAACTGTTAATACTTAAGTTCTCATCTTAGTCATGCTCCATTGTGCAACAATCTTCTCCATGCTATGTTCGATCATTTTTTCGTACTGACCACAGTTCTTATGTTGTTTATGTATTAATTCACATTAAGAAAACATCGAAAAATTAAATGAGATTACTCTTTTTATTAATTTTTTTAAGTTGCATTGGCCTTTTAGGCTATGCACAATACTTACAGCACGTCCAAGGATTACTACCATGTCCATTGTGCGTAGCGCAGCGCGTTGCTTATTGGTTGATTGGTGTAACTGCCTTAATAGCTTCTCTGCATAACCCAAGTTTCGCTAGAAGCCGTTTCTACAGCATTTTTATAATATTTTTCGCTTTCTTGGGAGGTATTGTCGCTGCCCGGCACGCATGGCTCATACGCTATCCGGAATCATTTGAATGTGGCATCAGTCCTGAAGAAGCCTTTCTTAATTCTTTACCGATCGCAGAATGGTGGCCTGGAATGTTCGAGGCCAATGGTGATTGTGCCAATATAGATTGGGAGTTTCTCAGCTTAACGATACCTGATTGGTCATTTCTAGCTTTTATTACATTGATTCTCATAGCATACTTCCCTATATTGAAATACAGGAAAAATCCAAATAGCAAATCCATTTAAGCAGAGAATCGCTTAGGTTTTACCTATCCCCTTGGATGATGTACTGCATGAATTTGTTTTAATCTTTCACGCGCAATGTGTGTATAAATTTGTGTCGTCGATATATCAGCATGTCCGAGTAACAGCTGTACGACGCGCAAATCTGCTCCATGGTTAAGCAGATGTGTGGCAAATGCATGTCGTAACGTATGTGGGGAAAGTTGTTTAGTAACACCGACTAACAATGCATAGCGCCTGATTAAATACCAAAATGCTTGGCGAGTCATTGCAGCACCACGCATCGTTACAAAAATGGTATCGGTTACCATGTCATCTAAAAGCTCCGGACGGGCCTCTTTAGTGTAGCGTTTAAGCCAATCCAGCGATTCCTCACCCAAAGGCGAAAGACGCTCCTTTCGCCCCTTACCCATTACCCTGAGGACTCCAGCATCCATACTCACTTGCGAATACTTCAAATTGATTAACTCAGAAACACGTAAGCCCGTTGCATAAAGTACTTCTAGCATTGCTCTATCTCTCAATCCAAGTGGCTGCTTTACATCAGGCATACTAAGTAGCTTCTCAACCTCTTCTTCAGTAAGGCTTTCTGGCAAACTACGTACAAGCTTAGGTGTTTCAATGTTAAGGCTTGGATCTGATGCGATTCTTCCTTGACGCAACAAAAAACGATAAAAACGTTTTAGACTGGAAAGTTCTCGGCTGGTAGTACTGGCTTTAATTCGAGCAGATACACGCGAAGCAAGGAATTCAAGCAAATCGGAATGTGTAGCCCCAGTCAATACTTGAATGTTATTCTGATTCCGTATTCTTAGCCAATGACTAAAAAGTCGCAAATCATTTCGATAACTATCTAACGTGTTACGTGATAGTCCATCCTCGAGCCACAAAGAATCAGAAAACTCGTCCAATAAACTCGCGTCTAGATCAAGCACTTTCATGTTGCAATAACCACCTTTTAATTTCAAGAGGATCGCCATCGCTTGCGTTCATAAAACCACCTAAACTACCATTTTTAGCTATAACACGATGACAAGGTATGATAATCGGTAGGCGATTGGCTCCACAGGCTCGTCCAACCGCTCTGGGTGCTGAATGCAGTTGTTTCGCTATTTCAGCGTAGCTTGTTGTTTCACCGGTCGGAATCCCCTGGATTGCTTCCCACACGCGCCGTTGATGAGTCGTCCCACCAATATGTAAATTCAAATCGAACACAAAATGCGGCTCAGTTAAATACGCTTTCAACTGATTACAGACTTCTTTGGCTAGATGATTCGTGGGTGACAGAAGTTGTGTATTCAGAGGTAGATACTCAATATCTGTCAACCAGTCTTCTTCAATAAGAATTCCCAGAACTGCAAAAGGAGTAAGTAACTTAGCTTGGTAAAGCTTCACTGAATCAGCCATGTATTTTTATAATTGAAATCTAGCAAATCAAATTCAATCATTAAAATACGTTTAAATTTATCTGCAAATAATTCTTAAACATGTTCGATTAGACCAGAAAAACAGATCCGAGTTTCTACATATTTGATTTTATCGTTAACTTGCGCAGAATCTAAAAATTTACGGTATAACCTATCTGTCCGTCAAGACTTAAGTAGCAATAATTCATTCAGTCTCTTCACGAAAGCTACTGGATCTTCCAATTGCCCACCTTCTGCCAATAACGCCTGATCAAATAATAAATGGCTCCAATCGGTAAAGTTCTCTTCTTCCGATTTCAAACGTTGGATCATAGGATGGTGCGGATTAATCTCGAGTATAGGCTTTGCATGTTGGATTTTTTGCCCTGCCGATTTCAGCAATCTTTCAAGATTTCCCCCCATATCATAGGTATCGGCTACCAGACAAGCTGGCGACTCGGTCAAACGAAAAGTCACACGTACATCTTTGACTTGTTCGCTCAACGTGGTTTTCATTTTTTCGATCAATTCTTGATAAGCATCCGCCTCTTTCTTTTGCTCCTCTTTTTCAGCATCGTCTTCTAAGTTACCTAAATCTAACCCACCTTTTGCAACCGATTGCAAAGACTTTCCTTCAAATTCGCTTAGATTAGTCACCAGCCACTCATCAATACGATCAGATAACAATAAAACCTCTATATTTTTTTTGCGGAATACTTCTAGATGAGGACTACTTCTTGCTGCTTTGAGGCTATCTGCAGTTACATAATAGATTTTTTCTTGCCCATCTTTCATACGCTGAATATAGGTATTCAATGCTACACTCGGCTCGTCTGAGTCACTCTGTGTGGTAACAAATCGCAGTAGTTTTGCGATTCGATCACGGTTAGCAAAATCCTCGCCCACACCTTCTTTGAGAACCTGACCAAACTCACGATAAAATGTTTTAAATTTCTGATTTTCTGCATCATCCTCGTTGCTTGCTAAATCCTCAATCAAGCCTAATACTTTTTTTACCACCCCGGCACGAATAGAATCGATATCCTTTGATTCTTGTAGGATTTCACGCGAAACGTTTAACGGTAAGTCATTTGAATCAATTACACCACGAATGAAACGCAAATAATTCGGCAACAGTTTCTCGGCATCATCCATAATAAACACGCGTTGTACATACAATTTAACGCCGCGGCGATGGTCACGATCAAATAAATCAAAAGGTGCACGTGAAGGAATATAAAGCAATTGAGTATATTCTTGCTTACCTTCAACCTTAGCATGCAAATAGGCTAATGGCGGCTCAAAATCATGTGCCACATGCTTATAGAATTCCTGATATTGTTCATCAGTAATATCATTTTTGGAGCGTGCCCATAATGCACTCGCTTGATTAATCGTTTCATCTTCATCGATTATCTGGTTTTTCTTATCTTCGTGAGACCACTCTTCTTTCTTCATCACGATCGGCAATGTAATGTGATCGGAATACTTTCGAATGATGTTGCGCAGTCGCATTCCATTGAGAAATTCATCCTCATCTTCACGCAAATGCAAAGTTATCTCAGTACCACGAGTAGGCTTTTCGATTGCTTCTAATGTGTAATCACCTTCACCTGCCGATTCCCATCGCACTCCTTGTTCTGCTGTTAAACCAGCTCGTCGTGTATTCAACGTGACTTTATCCGCAATAATGAATGCCGAATAGAAACCAACACCAAATTGCCCGATCAAGTGCGCATCTTTAGCTTGATCTCCTGTCAAAGAATCGAAAAATTCTCGGGTACCTGACTTGGCGATCGTTCCAATATGATCAATAACCTCCTGCCGTGACATACCAATACCATTGTCAGCAATCGTAATGGTCCTAGCTCCACTATCATAGCTTATGCGTATTTTTAATTCTGAATCAGATTCATATAACGAAGCATTGATCAAACCTTCGAAGCGCAACTTATCTGCGGCATCTGAGGCATTTGAAATTAATTCACGCATAACGATTTCCTTATTACTATATAAGGAGTGAATCATCAGCTTGAGTAATTGTTTTGCTTCTGTTTGAAAATTTAAATGTTCTTTGATTGTTTCGTCGTTCACATTAATCTCCTGATAAACTTAGTTTCTTTCACAATATAGCGCCAAGAACCCAAAATTCAAGTCAACATCGAGAATTCTTGACATAATCTTCTAAAATAAGAGGAGATTGCGAGGAAAAAAGGAAGAAATACAAAATACTCAAATGAGTATCATTTGATACTGTTACATAAGATCTAAAATGAAGAACTGTTAGCCGATAAGGCGCTTTAGCAAATGATTAATAACTTCAGTAGAATAATTGTACCGCCGCGTAACAGCTACATAGAATTTTGTACGGCATATAAGCTAATTCCCATCAATGCCTGAGGAAAAATGCCCAGAATCAAAATTGCTAATCCATTAGCGCCCAACAAAATTTTCACATCATTATTTGGCAAAATAGGTTCATTGGTTTCAGGCTCATCAAAATACATGAACTTGATGATCCGTAAATAGTAAAAAGCGCCAATTAGTGAAAATAACACTGCCACAACAGCCAACCAAACAAAACCAGCATTAACCACCGCTTGCAACACCGCTAACTTCCCATAAAAACCAATCATTGGCGGAATACCTGCCAGGGAAAACATCAACAATAAGGTTATAAAAGCATACCACGCATTTCTTTTACTCAATCCTTTGAAGTCACTTATATTTTCGGCTTCAAAACCATTCCGGCACAACAACATGATCATTGCAAAAGTACCCAGAGTCATTAACACATACGCAATGACATAAAACAACGCTGAACTGTAACCATTGGCATCCGCACTAATGAATCCCAACAATAAAAAACCCATATGAGAAATCGTTGAATATGCCAACATGCGTTTTATATTGGACTGCGCGATAGCTGCAATATTCCCTATCGCCATTGACATAACCGCCAGGATCACCAACATGCCCTGCCAATCAGATACCATATGCTCCAATCCTTCAATCAGAAGGCGCATGACAAACCCAAACGCAGCAAATTTCGGAGCAGAACCGATAAACAGGGTGACTGCGGTTGGAGCGCCTTGATAAACATCCGGAGCCCACATATGAAATGGTGCCGCACTTAATTTAAAGCCGATTCCTGCAACAATAAATACCAACCCTACTACCAAGACTTCTTTAGCATTCACTCCGTTTTGAATCGCTTTTGCTACTTCGGTCACTTGTAATGAACCTGTTGCACCATATATCATTGACATTCCGTATAACAGGAATCCCGAAGCCAAAGCACCTAACACAAAAAATTTCATGGCTGCTTCGGTTGAAATAACCGAGTCACGCCGTAGAGCAACCAATGCATACAAAGATAGCGAAAGAATCTCTAAACCTAGATAGAGTGTCAGAAAATGACTGGCCGATATCATAACCATCATTCCCAATGTCGCAAATAAGATCAAGCTAAAAAATTCACCACGCAACATGCCGCGATCAGTAATATAAGTGTGAGAATAAATTAACACTGCCGATACCGTTCCATAGGTCATCAGTTTCAGAGTATCCGCCAATGTGTCATCCACAAACATGCCTGAAAAGGTCAGTACCACTTCATTTGAAAACGAACTAAACGTCAGCACTGCACAAGCAAATAAAGTAGCCTGTGTCAGTAAATAGGTAACATAGCGCCTATTCTGGCCCACGGTCAAATCCGCCAACATCACCACACACACCATAATCAACATAAATATTTCAGATGATGCCGGTGCAAAATCGGGTGGCATAAAACTCATTCGTTCAAATCCTTTAATCGGAAAAATATCATTAACTCAACATTCATCATAACTTGCTACTGCTGACATGAACTAACAACTGGTCCACAGTAGCGTGCATTACTTCTGTCAATGGGAATGGATACACACCAAACCACAGTACCAATATAGCTAAAATCGCTAACAACACAAACTCTCGTTTGGAAATATCTTGCAATTCTTCGACAGCACTATTAGCCACTTGACCAAATATCACTCTTTTATACATCCAGAGGGTATAAGCTGCCCCCAAAATTAAGGTCAGTGCAGCAAAAAATGCATACCAAAAACTAATTTTCATGGTACTCATAATCACCATAAATTCACCGACAAAACCACTGGTACCTGGCAATCCTGCATTGGCCATCGCAAATAGCATGAAAAAAGCTGCAAAAATCGGCATTTTATTAACTACACCCCCATAATCTGCAATTTGCCGTGAATGCATACGATCGTACAGCACGCCCACACAAAGAAACATGGCGCCAGAAATGAAGCCATGAGAAATCATTTGAACCATTGCACCTTCAATGCCATACGCATCAAACAGGAAAAATCCCAGAGTGACAAACCCCATATGCGCAACCGAAGAATACGCAATCAGTTTCTTCATGTCCGCTTGCATAAGCGCGATCAAACCGATATAAACCACCGCAATAAGCGATAACACAATCATCATATCCGCTAAATAATGACTGGCATCAGGTGCAATTGGTAAGGAAAATCTAAGAAAACCGTATCCGCCCAATTTCAAAAGGATCGCGGCCAATACCACTGAACCACCCGTTGGTGCTTCAACATGCGCATCGGGTAGCCAAGTATGAACTGGCCACATGGGAACTTTGACTGCAAAGGCCAGCAGAAAAGCAATAAAAATTAAAATCTGTGGCGTCAGGGGTATGGCTAATTGATGATAGTCTTGTATGGAAAAGCTTCCTCCNNGATGTTTTGTATAGATAAATAAATGCAACCAGCATTAACAAAGAACCCAGCAAGGTATATAGGAAAAATTTAATAGCTGCGTACACTCGATTTGGACCACCCCAAATTCCAATAATTAAAAACATTGGAATCAACGAAGCTTCCCAAAACACATAAAACAGCATGGCATCAAGCGATGAAAACACACCATTCACAATACCTGACATCACCAAAAATGCACCCATGTACTGCGATACTCGTTCCTTAATGACTTCCCATCCGGCAATCACAACAAGCGGGGTAATCAAACAATTGAGCAGAATCAACGGCATTGATATACCGTCGACACCAATATGATAATTTACATTAAACCGCTCAAACCACACATAATTTTCGACAAACTGCATAGCCGTTGAAGCCACGTTGAATTGGGTATAAAGCGGCAAAGCAACCATAAAACCAAGAATGGATCCCGCTAATGCAATATAGCGAGCGAGTTGTGCATTCCGGTCATGTCCCGTTGCGAATACAGCTACACCAAACAGGATAGGCAACCAGATAATCAAACTTAGCAATGGAAAGTCGAACGACATACTTATTCCGTTTATTTATTAGTTCTTATGAATTTCAAACGTAATTGATGAAAATTTGTTTTGAGGTAAACTAAACTTTAAATCATTCTAAAAATTGCCTATCGCACCCTTATTTCAACCATAACGTTAAAATAACAAATATCCCAACAATCATTGTAAAAGCGTAATGAT
>CXWL01001345.1_pt1 | contig 22320 bp, 17 predicted proteins | sample 590931 | NCBI WGS metagenome assembly CXWL01 (sample SAMEA3498368, study PRJEB10139) | groundwater metagenome | biome: water well; material: biofilm material | place: Germany | collected 2015-04-27 | reverse complement strand
TCGACGATGCGCATGACGTCGCTCATCTCCAGCGCATCTTCCTCCACCACGCTGGCCACCATGACGCGCGCCGACGCGCTGCCGATGGCACCGGCCAGCAGCGTCTCGGCGTGCTGCACCAGGCGCGGGTCGGCGGCCTGCTCGCCCGCCACCGTGGCCAGTTGCGCGCGCGCCTTGTCCTGGCCCAGGAAGCGCCCCACCAGCGCCACCAGGTCGGCCACCTTGGCGCGCCCGCGCCAGAAGACGCGGTCCTGCGCCGCGCGCTCGAAGACGTCGACGAACAGCAGCGCCTGGCTGGCCTCGGCGGCGCGCGGCGGCCACAGCAGCGAGACGGCGACAAAGAGGCCGGCGTTGGCCAGCAGGCTCCAGAAGAGGGCGTGGCTGAGGTTGTCCAGCCCGGTCAGCCCCAGCAGCGCCTCGGGCCGCAACAGGGTCAGCCCGAGCGGGCCGTGCTGCAGGAAGCTGGCATCCATCCAGCCGCTCTTGGCGATGCTGGGCAGCATCAGCGTATAGACCCACAGCAGCGCACCGGCGCTCAAACCCGCCAGCGCGCCGTTGCGCGTGCCGCCCTTCCAGTACATGCCGCCCAGCAGCGCGGGCGCAAACTGGGCCACGGCGGCAAAGCTGATGAGACCGATGCTGACCAGCGCGTAGGCCTCGCCGGCAACGCGGAAGTAGAGCCAGCCCAGCAGCATCAGGCCGACGATGACGGCGCGCCGGATGAACAGCAGCGTACCGGTGAGGTCGCGCGCGGCGTAGGACTTCAGGCGCAGCAGCAGCGGCAGCACGAGGTCGTTGCAGACCATCGTCGAGACGGCGATGGCTTCGACGATGACCATGCCGGTGGCCGCCGAGAGCCCGCCCACGAAAGCGACCAGGCCCAGCCACGGCATGCCGGCGGCCAGTGGCAGGCTGAGCACGAAGGTTTCGGCGTCCGCCCGGCCGGGCCCGAAATACAGCAATCCGCCCAGCGCGATGGGCAATACGAACAGGTTGATCAGCAGCAGATAGGCCGGAAAGGCCCAGGCGGCGCGGCGGATGTGGCGCTCGTCGACGTTTTCCACGACCATGACCTGGAACTGGCGCGGCAGCAGCAGCACGCTCAGGCCGGCCAGCAGCAGCAGCGCCAGCCACTGGTCGAAGGCAAAGGGCCGGCCCGGGTCGGCGCGCAGCACGCGGCCCACCTCGGGGTGCGCCATGGCGCGTGCGAACAGATCACCCGGGCCGCTGAAGAGGCCCCAGGTAACGAAGGCGCCGACGGCCAGGAAGGCCAGCAGCTTGACCACCGATTCGGCGGCGATGGCAGCGACCATGCCTTCGTGGCGCTCGGTATTGTCGAGATGCCGCGTGCCGAAGGCGATGGTGAAGCCGGCCAGCACGAGCGCCACGATGAGGGCGATGATGGGCGTGCCCTGGCCGCCGGCGCCGGCGCCGGCGAGCACCTCGTAGCCGCTGGCCACCGCCTTGAGCTGCAGCGCCACGTAGGGCACCACGCCCACCAGCGCCAGCAGCGTCACCAGCGCGGCCAGGGCGCGGCTTTTGCCGTAGCGGCTGGCGATGAAGTCGGCGATGCTCGTGATGCGGTAGCTGCGCGCGATGCGCACCATCTTGCGCAGCACCAGCCAGGCCAGCACCATGGCCAGCGTGGGGCCCAGGTAGATCGGCAGGAACCAGACACCGCCGCTGGCGGCGCGGCCAACGCTGCCGAAATAGGTCCACGCCGTGCAGTACACACCCATGCTCAGCGCGTAGACCCAGGCGTTGCCGATCACGCTGCGGCCGCGCGCCGCGCGGCGGTCGGCCCACCAGGCCACGGCAAACAGCGCCAGCAGGTAGGCCAGCGAGACGCCCAGCACGACGGGCGCACCGAGCAGGGCCGAAGGCGCGGACGACGCCATGCGTCAATCCTCGCCGCCGGCTTCCATCAGCCACGCCAGCAGCGCGACGAGCAAGGCCCAGGCGCCGAACAGCGCCACCGGCAGCAGCGGCAGGCCGAGCACGGTGTGCTCGGTGAGCCACAGCTTGAGCAGCGGAAAGTTGAACAGCAGCACACCGGCGGCGGCCAGCGCTACCAGCCGCTGGGCGAGCAGGCGCGGCTGACCGGGGCGCGGATCTCTCATGGGCATCTCCTGAAGTCCGCTCTACAGGCTGTCCAGCTTGAAGTGCTGGCGCAGGAAGGCACGGAAGCGCTTGACGATGCCCAGGGCGTCGTGCAACGGTTCGCGCTCCAGCGTGCTCAGGTCCGACGGCCGCACCTCGTTGCCCGCCTGCCGGCCCTGCTGGCGCTGCTGAAGCTGGTGCGTCAGGCGGATGCCCATCAGCAGGTGCAGGGCGTCCAGCAGGTCGCGCGCGAGGGCTGCTTCGATATGTTGCAGCGCCGTCAGCCGCGCCAGGCGCGCGGCGGTGCCTTGCTCGCGCACGCCGTACTGCAAGGCCAACGCACGCACGCCGTGCACGATGGGAAAGGTGCCCAGCTTCTTGAGGTCCAGCGGCTGTTCGTTGCGCTTGCCGGTGAGGCGCTGGAACCAGTTGCCCGGCTCCTGGAACTGGTCGGCGGCAGCGGCAAAACGCGCCAGGTACTGGTCGTTCCCCGCGAGCATGCCGTCCAGCTGCGCGCGCGCCTGCTGAAGCAGCGTGGCGTCGCCGGCCACCGCCGCGGCGTCGAAGAAGATCGCCAGGTGCATGGGTCCTTCGGCCTGGCTGCCGTAGATCCAGCCGCGCATGGTGTCGCCAAAGGCCGCCAGCGGCTGGCGCCACAGCGGGTTGGTGAGCATGATGTTGCCCGGGCAGGGCGGGTAGCCCAACTCGGACAAGGCATCGTTGAACTGGCGCGCCAGTGCTTCCAGGCCATCGGGCTCGAAGCCGTCGCGCAGCAGCAGGGCGTTGTCCTGGTCGGTCTTGAGGATCTGCTCGCCGCGGCCTTCGCTGCCCATCACCAGCAGGCAGCTGTTGGCCACCACGCCGGGGGGCGCCAGCAGGCTCCACAGGCGGGCCATGAGGCGCGTATTCAGCTCGCTGACCAGGCGCGTGATGCGCGGGATGCGGATGCCGGCGCTGTGCAGCAGCTTGACCATCTCGTCGATGCGCAGCGCCGCCGCCTTGAGCTCGGGCACGCTGGCGGCATCGTCGATCTGCAGCGCCACGATGTGCGAGTGGTTGGCCACGAAGCTGACGAGGTCGAGCTGGCCCAGCACGCCCAGCACGGGGGCGTCGGCGCCTTCGCCGTCGCGCACCACCAGCCGGTGCACGCGGTGGCGGATCATCAGCCACAGGGCTTCGAAGAGGTCGGCGTCGGCGGTCACGCCCACGAGGTCGAAATTTGCCACGTCGCGCACCGCGAGTTGCTGCGGTGGCAGCGGCCGCAAGAGTGCATCGCGCAGGTCGGTGGTGGTGAAGATGCCCAGGCGGGCCTGCGCGCCGACGCCGTCGCGCACCAGCGCCTGGGTCAGGCCGTGCTGCGACATCTCGCGGCACAGCGACACCAGGTCGATGCCGCCGTCCACGTAGTACGGCTTGCGCAGATAGGCATCGCGGATGCGCGCCGTCACCAGCGTCAGCACCTCACGCTGGGGCTCCTGCGGCGGGGCGCCCGCGGCCGGTGCGGTTTTCGCTGCGGATCTGGGCATATCGAGCTGGAAAGAGCAAGGGCCGCCGACGATACGCCAGCGGCCCCGGTTGCCTCGGATGCAGGCGTGTCGCTTCAGTGGCCGCTGGACGCCGACGCGCCGATGCCGGTCTCCGAACGCACCTGCTGCGCCGGGAAACCGCCACGGTCACGGTCGCCCTGCGCGCTGCGGTCCAGCAGCGAGACGAGCCAGATGGTGATGAACGCGGCCGGGATCGAGAAGATGGCCGCCGAGTTGTACGGGAACCAGGCCGAGCCCTTCGGGTACAGCATGACCGCTTCCCAGACGCTGGCCGAACCGATGGTCAGCGTCACTGCGGTGATGAGGCCGACGAAGCCGCCGGTGACGGCGCCCTTGGTCGTGCAGCCCTTCCACAGCACCGACATGAACAGCACCGGGAAGTTGGCCGAGGCCGCGATCACGAAGGCCAGCATCACCATGTAGGCGACGTTTTCCTTCTCGAAAGCGATACCCAGCGCGACCGCGATGATGCCCAGGCACACGGTGGTGATCTTGGAGACGCGCAGCTCCTGCGCCTGGTCGACCCGGCCATGGCGCCAGACCGAGGCGTACAGGTCGTGCGATACCGCCGAGGCGCCCGACAGCGTGAGGCCCGCCACCACCGCCAGGATGGTGGCGAAGGCCACTGCCGAGATGAAGCCCAGGAACCAGTTGCCGCCGACGGCGCCGGACAGGTGCACCGCCGCCATATTGCCGCCGCCGACCAGGCCCTTGGCGATCTCGCCGCCGACGAAATAGTTGGCCGGGTTGGGGATCAGGTTGGTGATGGCGCCAAAGCCGATGATGAAGGTCAGGATGTAGAAGTAGCCTATCCAGGTGGTGGCCCAGCCCACCGACTTGCGCGCTTCCTTGGCGTTGGGCACGGTGAAGAAGCGCATCAGGATATGCGGCAGACCGGCGGTGCCGAACATCAGCGCCATGCCGACGCTGATCGCCGAGATCGGGTCCTTGATGAGCGCCCCGGGGCCCATGATGGCGTCCTTCTTCGAGTGCACTTCAACCGCCTTGCTGAACATCGCTTCGGGCGAGAAGCCGAACTGGATCAACACCATCAGCGCCATGAAGGTGGCGCCGCCCAGCAGCATGCAGGCCTTGATGATCTGCACCCAGGTGGTGGCGGTCATGCCGCCGAACAGCACGTAGATCATCATGATCGAGCCGACCAGGATTTCGGCGTACAAGTAGTCCATGCCGAACAGCAGCTTGATGAGCTGGCCGGCGCCGACCATCTGCGCGATCATGTAGAAGGCCACCACGACCAGCGAGCCGCTGGCGGCGAAGATGCGGATCGGGGTCTGGCTGAAGCGGTAGCCGGCGACGTCGGCAAAGGTAAATTTGCCCAGGTTGCGCAAGCGCTCGGCCATCAGGAAGGTGATGACGGGCCAGCCGACGAGCCAGCCGATCGAGAAGATCAGGCCGTCGAAGCCGTTGGCGAAGACGAGGCCCGAAATGCCCAGGAACGAGGCCGCCGACATATAGTCGCCGGCGATCGCCAGGCCATTCTGGAAGCCGGTGATGCCGCCGCCGGCGGTATAGAAATCGGCCGCGCTCTTGGTCTTGGCGGCGGCCCACTTGGTGATGAACAGCGTGGCCGCAACGAAGGTGCCGAACATGCCGATGGCCACCCAGTTGGTGGCCTGCTTGGTGGCCTGGCCGAGGTCGGCGCCGGCGGCATACGCACCCACGCCGACGGCGGTGACGGCGCATACGGCCAGCACCTTGGCCAGCACGCCGAAGGTCTGTTTGTCGAAACTCATTTGGTGACTCCCTTGACGATTTGCTCGGTCAGTGAGTCGAACTCGCTATTCGCGCGCCGGATATAGACCCAGGTGATGATGATGGTGAAGACGATGACGGCGACGCCCAGCGGCATGCCGATCGTCGTCACGCCGCTGCCGATCTTTTGCGACAGCAGCGGCTTGTTGAACGCCACCAGCAGGATGAAGCCGTAGTAGGCCACCATGCCGGCCAGCGTGAGCCACCAGCCGAAGCTGGTGCGCTTGGCGATCAGCTCTTTGTATTGCGGCAGCGCCGTGACGCGCCGCGCGAGGTCGGATTGCATGCTTGTCTCCTGGAGTGTGGGTATCCGCCAGGGGTGCAGGGCCGCGGCGCGTGGGCCGGACTATCGCGGCGCGCACTGACCACGGCCTGACGCGAATCCAACAGGGGCTGACGCCGGGCGCGCATCGGCGCATCGGCGCGGCGCTGTCGGCGCGTGCTCAGCGCCGCGTCACACCGGGGCGCGGGGCGCCCTGCTCGGCCCACGCCGGGCCATCGAACCAGGCGCCGCCCTGCAGCGCATCGCGCAACATCTCCAATGCGTCCAGGCCCCAGAAGTTACGGCCGTCGAGCGCCACCGTTGGCACGCCAAAGACGCCGGCGGCGACGGCTGCCTCGGTCAGGCGGCGTAGTTCAAGCTTGACCTCGTCGCCGGCGGGGTCGCGCGCGGGTGCCAGTTGCGCGGTCAGCGCGGCCAGGCGCTGCGGGTCGCTCGCATCGTGCCCGCCCACCCAGGTGTGCCTGAAGATCGCCTCCACGACGCGCCGGTTGGGCCCGCAGGCCAGCGCCAGGCGCAACAGCGGCAGGGGATTGAACGGGTGCTGCGCCGGCGTGTCCAGCGCGATGCCCTGGCTGGCGGCCAGCCAGTGCACGTGGCGAAAAGTCCAGGCGCGCTTGGGTTCGATCTCGGCCGGGCCTTTCTGGCCCCAGTGCTGCAGCAGGCCGGCAAACAGCACCGGCCGGTATTCGACTTCGTGGCTGAGGCCCTGCAGCACCTGCGGCAGCCGCTCGAAGGCGAGCCAGGCAAACGGCGAGACGACATCGAAGTGGAAGACGAGGCGCTTCATGCCGCACTCACCGCCGCAGCGCGCCGCGCCAGCAGCGCCCGGCCCGCGCGCGAGACCGGCGCTCGGCCGAGGAGCGCGCTGATATGCGCACCGGCATCGACCAGCGCGGCCAGGTCCAGGCCGGTGGTGATGCCCATGCCGTGCAGCATGTAGACCACGTCTTCGGTGGCGACATTGCCGGTGGCGCCCTTGGCGTAGGGGCAGCCGCCGAGGCCGGCGATGCTGGTGTCGAAGGTATGGATGCCCAGCTCCAGGCAGGCGTAGATATTGGCCAGCGCCTGGCCGTAGGTATCGTGGAAGTGCCCGCTGACCTCGACCAGCGGGAAGTGTTCGAGGGCGCGCGCCATCGCCGCCTGCACCCGGCGCGGCGTGCCGACACCGATGGTGTCGGCGATGCCGCAGTGGTCGACGCCGATCTCCTTCATCAATACCACCACGCGCTCCACCTCGTCGGCGCTGACCTCGCCCTGGTACGGACAGCCGAGCGCGCAGGAGACCGCCCCGCGCACCTTCACGCCGGCCTCGTGCGCGGCCACCACCAGCGGGCGAAAGCGCTCGATGCTCTGCGCGATGGAGCAGTTGATATTGCGCTGGCTGAAAGCCTCGCTGGCGGCGCCGAAGACGACCACTTCATCCGGGCGGCTGGCCAGCGCGGCGTGCAGTCCTTGCAGGTTGGGCGTGAGCACCGAGTAGCGCACCCCCGGCTTGCGTTGCAGGCCCGCCATCACGGCGGCGTTGTCGGCCATCTGCGGCACCCATCTGGGGCTGACGAAACTGGTGACCTCGATCTCGCGGCACCCGGCGGCTTGCAGCCTGTGCACCAGTTCGATCTTCTGCGCCGCGCTGACGGGCAGCGCCTCGTTCTGCAGGCCGTCGCGCGGGCCGACCTCAACCAGGGTGACATGCGTGGGGGTCATGATCCTTCTCGGGCTCGTTCTTGGCGTAGAGAGCTTAGCCGCACGCCGCCTGGCGGCGCCCGCTTGCACACCTCAACCATCCTGGGGATAGTGGATCGCCAGCGGTACGCGCACACTCAGGCCCAGGGACAACATCATGAATACGCGCCGCTGCCTGAAGATCGCCGACCGCATCAACGCCCTGCTCGTGGCCGAGCTGGGCCAGGGCATCGACCGCCAGCGCATGCTGGCCGAGCCCCTGTACGCGCGCGACGTGCTGCTGGTGTGCGACGCCCTGCGCGGCGATCTGTCGTCGCTGGCGCAGCACTTCCGCACCGCGGCCACCGAGGTGCCGGCCGAGGCCGCGGCCGCCTCGGCGCGCGGCCGCGAGAGCACCGGTTTCAGCGCCTCGCGCTTCCTGAATTCACTGTTCGGCCCGGCCTCCACGCTGGAGCAGGACCCTCCCACGCGCCCGCCGTCGCGCGGCTGGTTGGGCCGGTCACGCGGGGCGGACAACAAATAGGTCTCCGCCGTCAGGGCTTGGCCAGGCGCAGCAGCTCGCCGCCTTCGGCCACCTGGTCGCCCACACCGTAGAGCAGTTCTTCCACCACGCCGTCGTGCGGGGCGTTGATGGTGTGCTCCATCTTCATCGCCTCGATCACGGCCAGCGCCTGGCCGCGCTGCACGCGATCCCCCTGCCGGGCCAGGAACGACACCACCTTGCCCGGCATCGGTGCGGTCAGGCGGCCGGCCTCGGCGGCCTGGTCGCCGGCGTGGGCCAGCGGGTCGAAGTGGTTGACCCCGGCGCTGCCACGGTCGGTGAAGACGGCGTAACGCTCGCCGTGCGCGTAGACGGTGGCGGTGAGGCGCTGCTCGCCGAGTTGCAGGTCGTGGCGCTGGCTGCCGAGCGCGCGCGCGCTGAAGGGCCAGCGCTGGCTGCCGATCTGCAGCACCGTGGCGCCATCGTGCAGGCGCTCCATCACCAGCGTCAAGGCACTGCCGTGCACCTCAAGGCTGAGCTGCCGCTGCGCGCCGCCGTGCAGGCGCCAGCCATCGCGGCGCGACCAGGGGTCGGCACCTTCCAGCGCGGCCTCGGCCGCCAGCACGTGCGCCGCGACCGCGGCCGCCGCCACCTCAACCGCCAGCGGCGGCGCAGCGAACAGCGCCTCGTGCTCGCGCTCGATGAGCGCGGTATCCAGATCGGCGCTGGCAAACGCGCGGCTGCCGACGACACGGCGCAGGAAAGCCACGTTGGTGTGCAGGCCCATGATGTGGGTCCCCTGCAGGGCGACATCCAACCGTGCCAGCGCCTGCGCGCGGTCTTCGCCCCAGACGATGAGCTTGGCGATCATCGAGTCGTAGTGCGGGCTGATTGCGTCGCCCTCGCCGAAGCCGCTGTCCACGCGCGGCAGCAGCGGGTGGCGCTCGAACGCCACGTGCGCCGGCCAGCGCGCCACCCGCAGCGTGCCGGTGGCGGGCATGAAGTCGGCATCGGGGTTCTCGGCACAGATGCGCGCTTCGATGGCGTGGCCGTGCATCGTGAGCTGGTCCTGCCCCAATGGCAGGGGCTCGCCTGCGGCCACGCGCAGTTGCCACTCGACCAGATCGAGCCCGGTGATGGCCTCGGTGACCGGGTGCTCGACCTGCAGCCGGGTATTCATCTCCATGAAATAGAAGCGCAGGTCGCCGTCCAGCGCCTGTTCGGCGATGAATTCGACGGTGCCCGCGCCGACGTAGCCCACCGCCTTGGCGGCAGCCACCGCGGCCGCACCCATCGCGGCGCGGCGTTGCTCGCCCAGGCCCGGCGCGGGGGCCTCTTCCAGCACCTTCTGATGCCGGCGCTGCACCGAGCAGTCGCGCTCGAAGAGGTGGACGCAGTGGCCCTGCGCATCGCCAAAGACCTGGATCTCGATATGCCGCGGCCGTGTGACGTAGCGCTCGACCAAGACCTGGTCGTCGCCAAAGCTGGCCCGCGCCTCACGCTGGCACGAGCCCAGCGCGGCGGCAAAGTCCTCGGGTCTGTCCACCCTGCGCATGCCCTTTCCACCGCCGCCGCTGCTGGCCTTGATGAGCACCGGGTAGCCGATGCGCAAGGCCTCGCCGGCGAGAAACGCGGCCTCGTTGTTGGCACCGTGGTAGCCCGGCACCAACGGCACGCCGGCCTCCTGCATCAGCGTCTTGGCGGCCGACTTGCTGCCCATCGCGGCGATGGCCGCCGCCGGCGGGCCGATGAAGACCAGGCCCGCGCTGGCGCAGGCGTGCGCGAATTCCTCGTTCTCGCTCAGGAAGCCGTAGCCGGGGTGGAGCGCCTGGGCGCCGGTGGCCAGCGCCGCGTCGATGATGCGCCGCCACTGCAGGTAGCTCTCGCGCGGGGCGCTGCCGCCGATGTGCACCGCCTCGTCGCAGGCCCGCACATGGCGGGCATCGACGTCGGCGTCCGAGTACACGGCGACGGTGCGCACACCCAGGCGCCGCGCGGTGGCGGCGATACGGCAGGCGATTTCACCGCGGTTGGCAATCAGGATCTTCTTGAACACGCGGGTCTCCCGGATCGAAGGTCATTTCCAGTTCGGCTCGCGCTTGTCCAGGAAGGCCTGCACGCCTTCGCGGCCCTCGGCGCTGGCGCGGGCATCGGCGATGCGGCGCGCGGTGTCGCCGCGCAAGGCGGCGTCGATCGGGCGGCCGGCCAGATCCCTGACCAATTGCTTGCACGCGCGCACGGCCGCCGGGCCATTGGCCACCAACGCCGCCACGACCTCGGCCACCCGGTCATCCAGCGCCTCGGCGGCCACCACCTCGTGCACCAGCCCCAGCGCCTGCGCCTGGGCCGCGCTGAAGCGTTCGGCCGTCAGGAAATAGCGCCGCGCGGCCGGCTCGCCCAGCGCACGCACGACATACGGCGCAATGGTCGCCGGCAGCAGCCCGAGCCGGGCCTCGCTGAGGCAGAAGTGCATGCCCTCGGCGGCCACCAATACGTCGCACACCGCGGCCAGGCCCACGCCACCCGCGTAGCAGTCGCCCTGCAGGCGGCCGACCAGCGGCAACGGGCAGCTCCACAGGGCCCACAACATCTCGGCCAGGCGGGATGCGTCGGCGTGGTTCTGCTCCCAGGTGTTGCCGGCCATCGCGCGCATCCAGGTCAGGTCGGCGCCGGCGCAAAAGGCCTTGCCTCGGCCGCCCAGCACGATGGCGCGCAGGTCGCCATCCCTCGCCAGGCTGCGAAACGCCGCGGTCAGCTCGGCGACGACGCTGTCGTTGAAGGCGTTGCGCACCTCGGGCCGGTTGAGCCAGACCTCGGCCACCTGGGCCGACGGGCGGCGGATCTCGAGCGTGGCGGTCATTTGCTTGCGCTGTCTTGTTGTAACTGCGAGCCCATCGCAGGTCACATCCTGAAGAGCCCGAAGCGAGGGCTGTCCGGGATCGGCGCGTTCAGGCTGGCGCTCAGGCCCAGCGCCAAGACGCGGCGCGTATCGGCCGGGTCGATCACGCCGTCGTCCCACAGGCGGGCGCTGGCGAAATACGGGTGCGCCTGGTGTTCGAACTGGTCCAGGATGGGTTGCTTGAAGGCGGCCTCTTCGGCGCTGCTCCAGGTGCCGCCCCTGGCCTCGATGCCATCGCGGCGCACGGTGGCCAGCACGCTGGCGGCCTGCTCGCCGCCCATCACGCTGATGCGCGCGCTGGGCCACATCCACAAGAAGCGCGGCGAATATGCGCGGCCGCACATGCCGTAATTGCCGGCGCCAAAACTGCCACCGACGATGACCGTGAACTTGGGCACGGTGGCGGTGGCCACCGCAGTGACCATCTTGGCGCCGTGCTTGGCGATGCCCTCGTTCTCGACCTTGCGCCCGACCATGAAGCCGGTGATGTTCTGCAGGAAGATCAACGGCACGCGCCGCTGGCAGCACAGCTCGATGAAGTGCGCGCCCTTCTGCGCGCTTTCGCCGAACAGGATGCCGTTGTTGGCGACGATGCCCACGGGCATGCCTTCGATGTGCGCAAAGCCGGTGACCAGGGTGGTGCCGTAGCGCGACTTGAATTCATCGAACTCGCTGCCATCCACGAGGCGGGCGATGATCTCGCGCACGTCATACGGTTTGCGCGGGTCGGTGGGGATGATGCCGTGCAGGTCGCTGGCCTCGAACAGCGGCGGGCGCGGCGGCACGAGCTGCATCTGCTGCGGTTTGCGCCAGTTGAGGTTGGCCACCGCGGCGCGCGCGATGGCCAGCGCGTGCATGTCGTTTTCGGCCAGGTGGTCGGCCACGCCCGAGAGCCGGGTGTGGACATCGCCGCCGCCCAGGTCTTCGGCGCTCACCACCTCGCCGGTGGCGGCCTTCACCAGCGGCGGGCCGCCGAGGAAGATGGTGCCCTGGTTGCGCACGATGATGGCCTCGTCGCTCATCGCCGGCACATAGGCGCCACCGGCCGTGCATGAACCCATCACCACGGCGATCTGCGGGATGCCCGCGGCCGACATTTGGGCCTGGTTGTAGAAGATGCGGCCGAAGTGGTCGCGATCCGGAAATACCTCGTCCTGGTTGGGCAGGTTGGCGCCGCCGCTGTCCACCAGGTAGATGCAGGGCAGGCGGTTCTGCTGCGCGATCTCTTGCGCGCGCAGATGTTTCTTCACGGTCAGCGGGAAGTAGGTGCCGCCCTTGACGGTGGCGTCGTTGCAGACGACCAGGCATTCCACGCCGCTGATGCGGCCGATGCCGGCGATGATGCCGGCCCCCGGGGCGGCATCGGCGCCGCCGCTTTCCTTGTACATGCCCAGCGCAGCCAGTGGTGCGATCTCGAGGAACGGCGTGTCGGGGTCAAGCAGCATCTCCACCCGGTCACGCGGCAGCAGCTTGCCGCGCGCGGTGTGCTTGGCGCGCGCCGCGTCACCGCCGCCCTGTGCGATCTGCGCCAGCTTGACGTTCAGGTCGGCCACCCACCCGCGCATCGACAACGCGCTGGCCTTGAATTCCTCGCTGCGCGGGTTGAGCCTGGACGTGAGCGCGGGCATCGGGTCTCCTCGGTGCCGGCACCATGCAGTGCGGCAAATTGAACGCTGCGGTTGACGTTTACGTCAACGTCAATTCTACGGACCCGGCCGGCGCCGTCCATCGGGCCAGGGCGCGAGCGCCTCAACCATCGTCCAGATCAACTCCGTCGCCGCGCAGCCGCTGCTGCAGCGCATCCACGCTGAAAGCCCCGGCCACGCGCAGCGCCGCCGCGGTGCCCGCCGCCTGGCCCATCACGAAGCAGCCGCCACTGGCGCGCGCGGCGCTCTGGCCCAGGTGCTCCATGCTCGCGCAGCGCCCGGCCACCAGCAGATTGGTGACCCCGCCGCCGGCCGCCCGTGGCACCAGCATGCGCCAGGGCAGGTGGTTGTAGGCGTTGCCCGCATCGCGCGCAAAGCGCCACTCGATGCGGCCCGCCAGGTGCATCTCCACCGGCCAGGCATTCAGGCCGATGACATCTTCAAAGTGCGCGCCGCCCAGCACGTCTTCGCCGCTGAGCTGGTACTCGCCCTGGATGCGGCGCGTTTCGCGCACGCCCACTTGCGCCGCGATCTCGGCGATCTCGGCCCGCTCGAAACCGGGCACTTCGGCGCGCAGGAAGCGCATGTACTCGACGATCTGGCGCCGGCCTTCGACCTCGGCCGCGCTGAGCTGGCGCGCATCAGTGGCGTCCACCGCGCGGCCTTCGCTGTTGCGCAACTGGGTGACGTTGGCGCGCCAGACGCTCGCGTCGCGCTGCGGCCGCAGGATGGCGCCGCGGCGCGGGAAGTCATAGCGGCCCGCCGCCGCGTCCATCAGCGCGTCGATGGCGCCGAATTCACCGATCGCCGCCTGCGCGCGCGCCGCATCCACACCGCCGATGCGAAACATCGTGCTCGGGTATAGCGCGTCGCCGGCGCCATCGCCGAGCTCATAGGGCAGGCCTGCGAAGTGGGCGATATCGGCATCACCCGAGGCGTCGATGATCTCGCGTGCGCGGATTGCGCGGCGGCCGGATTTGGTCTCCACCAGCACCGCGTCCAGTGCCTGGGCCTCGTTCTTGACCACGCCCACGGCCCAGGCGTGAAACAGCAGTTGCACGCCGGCCGCCAGCAGCATCTGGTCGGCCGCGCACTTGTACGCCGGCAGGTCGTACGAGCGCACCCGAATGCGGCCTTGCAGACCGTCTTGCGGCGCATTCAGGCCACCCAGGCGGTCGATGCGCGCGAGCAGTTCATCGACCACGCCGTGCACCAGGGGCTGCATCTCGCCGCCGCGGCGGCCATACAGGCCGGCAAAGTTGGTCACACCGCCGGCCGTGCCCATGCCGCCGAGATAGCCATGGCGTTCGACCAGCAGCGTGCGCGCGCCGTGCCTGGCGGCGCTGGTTGCAGCGGCCAGGCCGGCCGGCCCGCCGCCGACCACCAGCACATCGAATTCGCCCAGGACTTCGGTCTGCCGCGGCGGCTCGTCGACCCCGGCCGTGGCGAAGCCGGGGTTCACTCCAGCTTGATCCCGCGCGTCAGGATGATGCCGCCGAGGATATTGGTCTCGCTCTTGACGCGCATGCGCAGCGCGTCGGGCGAGCCGCCCTGCACGGCCCAGCCGGCGTTGAAGAGGCGCTGGCGTGCTTCGCCGTCGCGCACCAGCGCGGGCACCTCGCGCGCCAGGCGTTCCAGCGCGGGCTTGCTCAGGCCGGCGGGGCCGACCAGGGCGACCCAGACCTCGAGGTCATTCATGCGGATGCCCAGGTCGGCCAGCGGCGCGACCTCGGGCGCCAGCGTGCTGCGCCCGCCGGTCAGGCCGATCGCCTTGAGCTTGCCCGCGCGCACCTGCGGCAGCGCGATACCGGGCGGCATCAGGGCCATCTGCACCTGGCCCGACAGCAGCGCCGTCACCACCGCCGGGTTGCCGTTGTAGGGCACATGCACGGCGTCGAAGTTGCCGGCCCGGCTCTTGACGTACTCCATGCCCAGGTGGCCCACCGAGCCGATGCCCACCGAGCCGAAATTCCACTTGTTGCCGGCATTGCGCGCGGCCAGGAAGAAGTCGGCCCCCGCGGGCTGGCTGGCCGGTGCCACCAGCACCAGCGGCGCCGTGGCGATGAGCGAAATCAGGCTGAAATCCTTGGCCGGGTCGAAGGGCAGCTTGGGGTTGAGCAGCCTGGCCGAGGTGAGGTTGCCGTTGATCACGACGCCCAGGGTGTGGTCGTCGCGCGCCTTGGCCACCAGGTCGGCCGCCAGGTTGCCGGACGCTCCGGGGCGGTTCTCCACCACCACGGGCTGGCCCCAGGCCTTGCTCATGGCGTCGGCCAGCACGCGCGCGGCCATATCGGGCGTGGAGCCGCCAGGGAAGCCGACCATCAGCTTGATCGGCTTGCTGGGCCAGGCGGGGCTCGCCGGCTTGGCGGCCGGTGCGGCGGCCTTGGCCGGCTTGGCCGGCGTTTGTGCGCAGGCAGCGGCGCCAGCGCCGATCAATACCAGGGCGGCCAGTGAACGTGTCAGCAGGCGGCGGCGTGCGCGGGCGGCGCGAGCAATCATCAGGGAACTCCTCAAGACTCGATTCGGCCGTATCGGCCAGCAGGCAAGAAGCCGGTCTTGAAGTATCGCCGAAGGGGCACTCAGTCGGCGTCGATCTCCTGCAGCAGCCGCTCCGCGGCCACCGGTGCCAGCTGCAGCAGCTGGCCGATCTCGCGCACGTCGTCGGGCAGGGCCGCGTTGTCCCAGCCGCCGGCGCTGTGGCGCGCGACACGGATGGCGAGTTGCACGTTGCGCACCTGCGAGGTCACGGCACGGGCGTGGTCGTCGGTGATCTGCACCAGCAGCGCGGGCAGCCGCCACGATTTCATCAGCGCGTGCTGCACCTCGGCCAGCTCGACGCCGAGCAGCTCGCGCTGCACGGCCGCCGAACGCAAGGTCGGGTCGGCCTGCTGGCGGCTGGCGATTTCGAGCGCCAGCGTGGGCGCGCGCAGCCACAGCAGCAGCTCGGTGAAGTCGTGCAGCAGGGCGGCCTGGTGGATGACCGGCGCATCGTGGTCCATGCGATGCACGGCAAAGCCGATCGCGAAGTTGGCGGCGCGGTGCGAGCGCCGAAGCACGCGCTGAAAGCCGGCCAGCGCTTCGGGCTGGCTGGCGAGCCGATCTTCGGCGGTCTCTTGCGGGCCGAAGGCGCGAAAGAAAGGCGGTATGCCGAGCATCACCAGGGCCTCGGTGACGGTCTCGGTATCGCTGCCCTCGCGGCCGCGGCGCAGCTGCGCGACGTGGGCCAGCACCTTCAGCGTCATCAGCGGGTCGGTGGTGACGGTCTCGGCCAACAGGTGCGCATCCACCGCGTCTTCGTTGGGGCGCATCTCCTCCAGCGCAGCGGCCGTGCTGGCGAGCACCGGCAGGCGCGCGTGCTCGAAGAGCGCGGCCCAGCCCGCCACGTGACGTGGGACTCGGGTGACAAAGGGTTCAGGATCAGCCATGGTGCGGCCTTTCAACAGGGTTCGTCACAGGCTTATCGGCCGCACCGGGATGGGGCTTGAGATGGGCCGAAGCGGGCCCGGCGCCGGCCCTGCGCTTTACAGCCGGTTGACACCGAGCACGTGGCCCACCAGGCGGCCGTTGACATACAGCGCGCCCTCCGGGGCCCCCGCTTCGCCGTGAAACTCGAGCACCGGTTCGGCCGCGGGGGCGGCTTCGACGAGAGCCATGCGTGCCGCCAGGCGGGCGAGCGCGCGGCTGGCGGCACGCAGCACGGCGGCGGCCAGCGAGCGTGCGCGGCGCGCCTCGGGCGGGGCGGGGTCAAACGGCAGTTCTCGCGTCAACATGATCGGTCTCCTTGTCGATCGTCATTCGAGGCCAAAAGCAAACGGCCCGGGTTGCTGGTGCAACCCGGGCCGTGGAGAGCCGCCTGGCGCGGCAGATGCACCAGGCCGTCAGCTCACCGGTACCCCGGGCGGAGCACCCTGATTGAAAACGCCCACCACGCTTGCAGGTTCCTCGGCCAGCACCGCCGCCATGCGGTGGCATGCCGGCGGTTCAATGCGGAACATCGCGAGAGTCATGGCGCCTACGGGTTGGGTTGATGGGCTGTGATGCGTTGCATGGCTGCAATGGGCCCACAGACTTGCCCAAATGATAAACATGTCGTTATCACAGCGCAAGCAATTTTTATCACTGCCGCCGCGCCAGGGATCGCGGCTGTGGCGGGGCCGCTACTTCTTGCGCTTGAGTGGCGCGACGCCGCTCTGCGTGCGCTGCCACAGCGCATGGGCGTCCTCGGCCGCCAACGACAACGAAGCGCTGGACGCGCCCCTGGGCGCCGCGCCCGCAGTGGCCGGCGACGGTGGCGCCTGGGGCGCCTGCGGCGTCAACACCTCGCCCAGCAGATCGAGCAGCCGGGTGCGAGCGCGTTGCGGGTGGCGTCGGTAGTAGGTGAGCACGAGACCGACGATGAAACGCTCATCATCATCGCGCGGGGCGGATTCGTTGCCTGGTGCGGGCTCCACGCCCGCCGCCGCTGCGGCGGCGGCTGCGCCGTCGGCACCGTGCGGCAGGTCCATCCAACCCGGCGGCTTGTGGCACAAGTGCTCGAACTGCCGCGCCAGCCGCTCGCCGATCTGTCGCGAGCGGCCCTTGATCTGGCTCCAGTAGCTGGGCTGCACCTGCACCCGCTCGGCGAAGCGCCGCTCCAGGCCGCGCAGCGTGGCGGCATCGGCATGGCGCGCGGTGGCGCGCACAAACTCCTCAAACAGCGCCAGTGCGTTGTCCAGGCGCACCTGGGCGAGGTCGGGGGGGCTGGCTTGCATCAAGCCTGATGATAAATCCCTGTTGCCCCGCTGATGGCAGGCCGGCGGGGGGCCTCAGAGGTTGAGAGGCAGTCCCATGCGCCCGCGCATGGGACTGCCTCTCACCATCTCAGTCGTCGTCCTTCACCTTGAACTGGCCCACGAGTTGCTGCTGCACCGCCGGCGGCACCGCCTCGTAGTGCGAAAACTCGAGGGTGTAGCGACCCTGCCCGCTGGTCAATGCATTCAGCCTCAACTGATAGGCCCCCAGCTCAGACATCGGCGCCTGGCCGCGCACGACCATCGTTCGTGCCCCGCCGGTGGCGACACCGTTGTGGGTGCCACTGACCACGCCGCGCTTGGAGGCCAGGTCGCCGGTGATATCGCCCAGCGCATGTTCGGGCGCGGTGATCTCGATCTGCACGATCGGCTCCAGCACGATCGCGCGCGCCTCGCGCACGGCGGCCAGGAAGGCCTTGCGGCCGGCGGTGGCGAAGGCGATATCCTTGCTGTCCACGCTGTGGTGCTTGCCGTCGTACACGATCACGCGCACGTCCACCACCGGGTAGCCGGCGATGCCGCCGCTGGCGAGCACCTCGCGCACCCCCTTCTCGACGGCGGGGATGTACTGGCTGGGGATGGTGCCCCCCTTGACCTGGTCGACGAATTCGAAGCCCCCACCGCGCGGCAGCGGCTCGATGCGCAGGAAGACCTCGCCGAACTGGCCGGCGCCGCCGCTTTGCTTCTTGTGCCGGTGGTGGCCGGGCGCCGGCGCGGTGATGGTCTCGCGGTAGGCGATGCGCGGCGGGCGGGTATTGACCTCGAAACGGTAGGTCTCGCGCAGCCGCTCGAGCAGCACGCGCAGGTGCAGTTCGCCCAGGCCATAGATGATGGTCTCATTGGTGCTGGCCACGTGCTCGACCTTCAGGCACGGGTCTTCGGCCACCAGCTTGCTCAGGATCTCCCACATACGCTGCTCGTCGCCATGGCGCTTGGGCTCGATCGCCAGGCCATGCACGGGCTTGGGAAAATCCAGCGGCTGGAGATGGATGTGGTCGTCTTCGGCCGCGTCGTGCAGCACGGCGTCGAACTGGACCTCGTCCACCTTGGCCACGGCGACGATGTCACCCGGCACCGCGCGCACGACCTCGACATGCTCCTTGCCCTGCAGCATGAACAGGTGGCCCACCTTGAAGGGCTTGCGGCCATCGCCGATATAGAGCTGGCTGTCCTTGGTGACCGTGCCCTGGTGGACACGGAAGATGCCCATGCGGCCGACGAAAGGATCCACCGTCACCTTGAAGACATGCGCCAGCACGTGCTGGGCGGGGTCGGGCTCGGCATGCATGGGTTGCGCCGCCGCGCCCTCGCCGCGCAGGAAATCGGGCGGGTTGGCCTCGCTCGGGTTGGGCAGCAGCTTGACGATGATGTCCAGCAACGCGGCCACGCCCGCACCGCTCTTGGCCGAGACGAAGCACACCGGGATCAGGTGCCCTTCGCGCAGCGCCTGCTCGAGCGGGGCGTGCAGCTCGTTGGCATCGACATCGCCATCGTTGAGGTAGCGATCGACGAAATCGGCATCCACCTCCACCACCTGTTCCACCAGCGCACGGTGGGCGGCGTCCACGCTGCCGAAATCGCTGCGGCCGTGGCGGTTGTAGAAGCAGTCCACCACCTGCGTGCTGCCGCCCTCGGTCTGCGGCAGGTTGACCGGCAGGCACTCCTTGCCGAAGGTGGCCTGGATCTCGGCCAGCAGGCCGGCCAGGTTGACGCCCGGCGCGTCGATCTTGTTGACGACGATGAGCCGGTCGAGGTGGCGCGTGGCGGCGTACTCCATCATGCGCAAGGCCATCGGCTCGATGCCGATGGCGGCATTGATGACCACCGCCGCGGTCTCCACCGCCTCCAGCGCGGGCAGGCTCTGGCCCAGGAAGTCGGCGCTGCCCGGGGTGTCGATGAAGTGGATGCGGGTCTCGCCGTGCGTCAGGTGCATGACCGTGGCGTTGAGCGAGTGCTGCATCTTGCGCTCGAGCGGGTCGTAATCACTGACCGTGCTGCCGCGCTCGAGCGTGCCCGGCGCGCTGATGGCGCCGGCCTTGGCCAGCAGCGCTTCGGCGAGCTGGGTCTTGCCGGCCGCCGCTGGCCCCACGAGGGCCAGCGTGCGGATCGCGGCGACGCTCGCCGGGCTGCCGGGGAATGGGCTTGACATGACGAAACTCCTCCAGCGCAGCGCGCTGACGTGGTGGGTCGGGCTGACCCAGCGTAAGACAAGGCGCCGTTGGCCACAAGAGCGCGCGCCCCGGTCGGCACGCCAGAAACGATGGGTGTTGCTTATCGGGTAAACCCACCCCGCAAGTGCCCGCTGCAGCAGCGATGAGCCACACCTGGAGCCGCCGGCCTTTCAGCACGAGCGCTGGTGCGGACGCCGCCGGCAACCTGCAGCGCCCGGTCGGCACCGACAGCGTGATCGGGCCGCTGCGCCGCCGCCCCTACTGAAACGCCACTTCGGCAAAGCTGCGCAGCTTGCGGCTGTGCAGGCTGCCCGGCCGCTCTTGCCGCAACAACTCCACCGCGCGCATGCCGATGCGCAGGTGCTGGTCGACGCGCTCGCGATAAAAATGGTCGGCCATGCCGGGCAGTTTGATTTCGCCGTGCAGCGGCTTGTCGCTGACGCACAGCAGGGTGCCGTAGGGCACGCGGAAGCGGAAGCCGTTGGCGGCGATGGTGGCGCTCTCCATATCCAGTGCCACCGCGCGGCTCTGGCTGAAGCGGCGCTCGGGGCCGGCGTTGGGCAGCAACTCCCAGTTTCGGTTGTCGGTGCTGGCCACGGTGCCGGTGCGCAGGATGCGCTTGAGCTCATAGCCCTGCAGTTGGGTGACATCGGCAACGGCTTGTTCGAGTGCGAGTTGCACCTCGGCCAGGGCCGGGATCGGCACCCACAGCGGCAGTTCTTCGTCCAGCACGTGGTCTTCACGCATGTAGGCATGGGCCAACACGTAGTCGCCCAGGTGCTGGCTGTTGCGCAGCCCGGCGCAGTGGCCCAGCATCAGCCAGGCGTGCGGGCGCAGCACGGCGACGTGGTCGGTGATGGTCTTGGCATTGGCCGGGCCGACGCCGATATTGATCATGGTGATGCCGCTGCTGTCGGCGCGCACCAGGTGGTAGGCCGGCATCTGCGGCAGGCGCGGGGGCTGCGCACCGAGTTCATCGCCGGCGCGTGCCGGCGCGCCGGCACGCCGCGTCACCACATTGCCGGGTTCGATGAAGGCCTCGTACTCGCACGCCGGGTCGGCCATCAGCGCATGGCCGAGCTTGATGAATTCGTCGATATAGAACTGGTAGTTGGTGAACAGCACGAAATTCTGGAAATGCTCGGGCACGGTGCCGGTGTAGTGGCGCAGCCGATGCAGCGAATAGTCGGCACGCGGGGCCGTGAAGAGCGACAGCGGCTGCGCCTCGCCGGGCGCCGGGTCGTGGGTGCCGTTGGCAATGCCGTCGTCCATCGCCGCCAGGTCGGGCAGGTCGAAGCGGTCGCGCATCAGCAGGCGCCGCTCGGGCGGCATCGAGCCTTCGAGATGGTCATGCTCGGCCAGCGAGAAGTGCACCGGTATCGGCTGCGCGCTGGTGCCCACCTCGATGGTCACGCCGTGGTTGCGCAGCAGCAGGCGAAACTGCTCGAGGTAGTAGTTGGCAAAGAGATCGGGGCGGGTCAGCGTGGTCTCGTAGGTGCCTGGGCCGGCCACGAAGCCGTAGCTCAGGCGCGAGTCGGCGCGCGCCACGGTGGCGGTGCGCACGCGCACGAAGGGGTAGCAGGCGCGCACATGCTGGCCATCGTCTTCACCGGCCACGAAACGCTGCAGCGCGCCGCGCAAGTGCTCGACGCTGCCGCGGTAAATGGCCTGCACCTGGGCCAGCGCAGCCTCGGCGTTGTCGAACTTGGCCGGGGCGATGAAAAAGGGGAGCGAACTCATGGCGCGTTGTCTCTTCTTTGATGTGGCGCATATTGTGGACGGCCGCCGCAAGCCGCCCGCGGCCGGTGCCGGGTGATCATGCGCGGGCGCCACTGACTGCCCGCCATGACGCCCGCCCCCATCGCCCCCACCGCCCGCCGCGCCGGCCTCTGGCACGTGCGCCTGCTGGGCGCGCTGGACGCACGCAGTGGCGACGTGGTCATCACGCGCTGGCCCAGCCAGCCCACCGCTCTGCTGCTGGCCACGCTGGCGCTGCAGCCGGGCCGGGCCCACCCGCGTGAGGCGCTGATCGAACACCTGTGGCCCGGCGCGCCGCCCGAAGCCGGCCGCAACCGGCTGCGCCAGGCGTTGTCCGCGCTGCGCCGGCTGTTCGAGGCCCCCGGCCTGGGCCTGCCCGCGCTGTTCAACGCCGACCGCAAGAGCGTGCGTCTGAACGCAGCCACCGTGCGCTGCGATGCGGCGGAATTCGAGCGCGCACTGGCCGAGCACCGATTTGCCGATGCCCGCGCGGCCTGGGGCGGTGAGCTGATGCCCGGCATCTATGAGGATTGGGTGGTCGAAGAACGCGAGCGCCTGACGGCGCGCTTTGAAGCTCTGGACAGCCTGGCCTTCAGCGCCGGTCAGCTGCCACCCGCAGCGGCCCCGCCCGCCCCCGCCGTCGCGGCAAGGCTCACGGCCGCCAGTGTAGCGCCGCTGCTGCCGGCCCCTGGCGGCGTGCTGCTGGGCCGCGAGGCCGAGCTTGAGCGCCTGGCACGCGCCCTGGACGCGGCGCGCCTGGTCACCCTGACGGGCCCTGGCGGCTGCGGCAAGACGCGGCTGGCGGTGGAGGTGGCGCGCCAGGCGGGCGGCTTTGATCTCGTCGCATTCGTGCCGCTGGCCGAGTGCATGGATGGGGCCCAGGCGGCCTCCCAGTTGCGGGCCAGCCTGCAGTTGCCGCTGGCGTCGGCAGCCCCCATGGCGCCCTTGGAGCAGGTGGCGCAAATGCTGGCGGCGCGGCGCGCGCTGGTCGTGCTCGACAACTTCGAACAAGTGGCGGCGGGGTCGGATCTGCTCCAGGCGCTGCTCCTGCGTGCCCCGGCGCTGACGCTGCTGGTGACTTCGCGCCGCGCGACTGGCGTCGCCGGTGAGCTCGAGGCTGTGCTGGCCCCGCTGCCGATCCCGGAACCCGGCGCCGGGCTGGCTGCGGTGGCGCGCAACCCGAGCG
>CXWL01121616.1_pt1 | contig 22326 bp, 19 predicted proteins | sample 590931 | NCBI WGS metagenome assembly CXWL01 (sample SAMEA3498368, study PRJEB10139) | groundwater metagenome | biome: water well; material: biofilm material | place: Germany | collected 2015-04-27 | reverse complement strand
GCGTTCGCCGCCGCGCAGCACCATGGCGCTGGTGGCGGCCATTTTCTTGAGCGAGGCCAGCGCCTGCCGCGCCCGGATCTCCTGTACGAAACCGATGCTGGCATTGAGCAAGACGATCACCACGATCGCCAGCGTGTCCTTCAGATCGCCGATGATGCCGGACACGATGGCCGCGGCCAGCAATAATACAATCATGAAATCGCTGAACTGATCGAGCAAGATGCGCCACCAGGCGCGCGCTGGCTTGTCGCGCAAGGCATTGGGCCCATTGCGCACCAGCCGTTGTTCCGCCTCGTGCTGGGTCAGGCCAGTATTAACATTGATTTTGAGGATGGTCGCGGTTTGCACGACTGATTCACTATGCCATATGGTGGCAGAGTGAGCCGGTATTGAAACCGCATGCATATGGTTTGCGTGCTTCTTTGGCATAGGGATGGTGTAGGTGGTAATTTAAATATGACATTTATCTGTGGTTATCCTACTCTACCTGAGCTACTTCGCCAGTTGATTGACGGATATCGATGTTGCAGGCAATAGTGACCTGCGCACCGTAGTCTGATGACCTTTCGACATGGGCTGAGCCTAACAAATCCTTAGTCGCCATAAGCATAGAGCACGTAGAAATTGATGAAAAAAACTGCAAATAGTGCAACGCTGATCCAGCTCATGATACGCAACGGCCTGGCAACAGGGCGACTCAATAACCCAATGATCACGATACCGCTCATGATGACGGCGGAGAACGCGGTAACGACGTGAATGGGCGAGACATGCGACAAGATCGGGCCTGAAATGAAGAACAAGTCGTCTATGGCCAAAACCAAAATGTTGAAGAGATTACTGCCCAACACGTTGGCGATTGCCATATCAAGAGCACCGAGGCGCAACGCAGATATGGTCACCGCCAGTTCCGGCAGCGACGTGGCAACTGCGACAAATAGCGTACCGACAAAGGTCTTGTGCCAGCCCATCATATCGGCGAGGCGAGTGGCAATAAACGGTAACCAGATACCGGCACTGACCACCACTCCGGCCGCCAATCCATAGCCAAGGCAAGCCTGTCGCAAGCTCAGCTGCCCGTAGCGGTCAATCAGTTTTTTTGTGGGTTTCTGCAGATTTGCTGTTTCATACGAAAACACGGTACGTACTGCAATCAGATAAAGCAGGGCGCTCAGCACGGAAAAAATGCCGACATGCCCGATGGCGAGCGGTTTTGCCTTGTCTGCCAGCAACAGCCCCAGGCCGACAAAACCGATCAGCACGACGCCGAAGCCGGCAGACAGGATATGCCCCTGGCTTGCACGACGATAGAGCGAGTCGGGGCGAAATAGCAGGTCGGCTATGGCCAGAATCGATAGATTGAACATGCAGCTACCGAGTACATCGCCCACCGCAATATTCGGCGCACCGGCCAATGCCACCGAACTGACCCCTGTAGACAGCTCCGGCAACGAAGTCACTGTCGCGAGTAAAATCAGTCCTACCCAACTGCCCGACCAGCCTGTCTTGCTGGCAATAACATCACCGTAGTGCGCCAGTTTAGTGCCTGCATATCCTATCAATGAGGCACAGATGCCAAACTGCAACCACACGAGTGCTGACTCGCTCATCACTTTATCCCCTTGAGTCGGATACCCGTCATCATCGATGTCGCGCGATCAAATTCTTGCAGCCGATGGTCTTTTTTTCGTCTATTTGATCAGGGTTACCGGTACATGAACCAAATGCACAACGCGTGTCGCGACCGAACCAATCATGAGGTTGGCGAGCTGTCCCATGCCACGTGTGCCCATGATGACACCATCAAAATTTTTCTCATGCACCTGCGCTGCTATTTCGCTGGCAGGGTCGCCAATGCGGTAATGCTGTTCACAGGAGACGCCGTATTGATTCAGCACTTGTTGTGCCGGTTCCAGCAAGGCAGTCGCTTCGGCGATATATAAGCGTGTGATTTCTGCCTGATTCATATTTGCATGCGATCTAAGTGTCATCGGATCAAGTACGCAAAGTAACTCAAGTTCAAGCGAGGGTTTTTCTTGCACCATTGCTGCTCCATAATGAACTGCGCGCAATGCATTGTCGGAACCGTCGAACGGAATCAGAACTTTTCGCATGATGTCCTTTGCTAATGATCTGTGAACTGACATAAGTGTGATCGGGGCAGTAGATCAAATCATCTGGAGCAACCAGATCACGTCAAATACATCAATACTAAGTGTACGTGGCGCGCCAGCCTCTTGTTTGACACAGGTCAAGTTGCTTAAATTAATTGCGAGCGGAAGCGCATTTTCCCGTGCATATCATTTCAAAATCTGGTTTCGCGTGCAGCGCGTAAAAAGCTATCTAGAATAGGCGTGCAGTCGAGTAAATCGGCGCCACCATTTTGATGGAATTCTGGGTGCCATTGCAGGCCAACCACGAAGGCTGCCTTTCGATAGCGGATCGCTTCGATAATGTTGTCTTGTCCGGATATCGCTTCTGCGGTCACATCCCGCCCCAAGGTGCGAACCGCCTGATGATGAATGGAATTGACCAGGGGTATCGTCCCTTTGGGAAACAGGCGGGCGAGCGTCGAGCCATCGGTAAAATGCAGCTCATGATTATGCCGGTCATATAAATCGTTGACATGTTCAATCGCGGTGGGTACGTCCGATTTGATGTCCTGGTATAGGGTTCCGCCGAACGCCACATTGATTAGCTGGCAGCCGCGACAGATGCCGAGTACTGGTTTGTCGGCCTCTATGAATTCATGCAGCAACTCAAGTTCGTACATGTCGCGGGCGCGATCGCCGCTCCATTCTGGCCGCGTCGCTAATTGCGAGTAGCTTTGCGGCGAAACATCGGCACCGCCCTGAAGTACCAATCCGTCCAGATGTTTTGCATAATCGCGCAGCCGGATGTTGCTGGGATGGAGCAGGCTATTGGAATTGACCGTAGGTATCATGAACACCATCACGTCGCGCGTCATGATCCACTGGGCGATCGATTCTTCCAGGTATTGCAGCGTCTTGCTGCGCAGACCTATAGAACCAGGCTCGGGATGAAAAATGCGCGCAGAAACACCAATCTTTAGCGTACGCCTGGTGAGGCCGCGCACCGCTTTCTCGGACATGGCCTGAAAACGCGCCGTAAAAAGATGCCACATGGTCCGCCAAGGCTGCTGATCGTCAATTTGATACTGTGCCGTGTTCCTGTTCTGAGACGTGGGCGGGATCGCGGTCTCAGGCTGTGGACCTTTGGTCGCGCGATCCGGATCTTCAGTCGAGGAGGGGGTGATCGGTTCTGACATAGCGTTTCTCCCGGTAATTTGCGTCATTGGCTGGCGTCGGCATCATCGCGAAAACGACGTATGGCGGCATCCACCATACCTTCTGCACTACCGCTTGCAGTAAACGCCTGACGCAAAAATTGTGCATCATTTCCCGCATGCGTCGCCTTGTACAAATGCTCAAGTGCCCCTACGCCGCCTAGCGCTTCTGCGTAGGGTTCCACCATGCGCAAGCTGGTCAGGATATCCTCGCGTATCGATAACGATTCATGCGTCTTGGGATGTACGATGGTGCCATCCAGACCAAAGCGACAAGCCTGAAAGCGATTGTAGTTGTAAACGAGGTAATCGTCCTCGGCTGGTGGCGACTCTTTTCGTTCGAGCAAATAACTGCACAAAGCTTGCAGATAGCAGGCCAGCGCCGCAGCCCGGTCGACTGTCAAGGGGGTGTCGCAGACCCGCAGTTCAATGGTGCCGTACTCTGGCTTGGGGCGAATGTCCCAATAAAAATCCTTCATGCTCTTGACGATACCGGTCGCTTCCATGCGCGAAAAATAATCACGCTCAAAGTCTTCCCAGCGCAATAAAAATGGCGCACGTCCGCTTAAGGGAAACGCAAATACCGAATTGAGACGGGCTGAGTTGAACAGCGTATCGCTGCCCTGAAAATACGGCGACGATGCTGACAAGGCAATGAAATGCGGCACGTAACGGTTCAGTGAATGCAGTAAAAATAAGGCATCGTCACCCGAGGTGCAGCCGACATGCACATGCTGGCCAAACACGGTAAATTGTTTGGCCAGATAACCGTACAGGGTAGATACCTGCTTAAAGCGCGGCTTGGAAAATATCTTGCGCTCTGACCATTTCTGGAACGGGTGCGTGCCGCCACCGCAGATGCCCACATTGAGCTTGTCGCCAGCCTGCACCAGAATGTCACGTGTCTGGTGCAGTTGCGCCAGCAAACCATCATAGTTGGTATGGACATCGGTATTAATCTCGATCATGCTCTCGGTAATCTCTGGCGTGACGTTGCCGGGGAACGGCTTGCGTTTCAGCAGATCGATCATGTCGGGGCTTGCAGCGGTCAGGTCAAAATCGCTCAGGCTGATAAGCTGCAATTCCAGTTCGACACCGATGGTCAGCGATTGCGATGTTTTGAAGGGCTCTAGTGGCATGAGGATCTCTCTAATGATGACGCACAAATGCGGACATGGATTGATTCAAAGGGACAGAGAATTCTGAAAATTTCAATGTGATGCGCATTTCAGAATTCCTCTTTGTCCGGCGTTTCTTTCGCCAGGAGCAGCGCTCGCTGTGTGACGATCGGCCCGATCACTTCCAGCAGCAGTGCCATTGCCGCCAGTGGCGCTATTGTATCGACCAGATCGACACCCAGATGACGCGTCTGCTCCAGCAACAGGATGACGAATACTGAAAGCGGTGTCAGCGCCATCCCGGTAAGCATGCCTTTGCGCCAGGAAATCCCGCTCACCTGCGCAAACATTGTGACACCTATAGTCTTAGCGGCGAATCGTGAAAGCACCAGTACCACGGCTAGGCCCATGCCATTGGCGACGTGGCGCCAATCTAGTGTCGTGGCGACAAAAAAGAACAATACGACAGTCAGCAAATCTCCCATGACACCAAAATTGCGTTGGGTCCGGCTTAATGCGATGCGCCGGTGGCGTGCCACCAGTCCGAATGTCAGGGCGGCCAACACCGGTGAAAATTTAAATGTATGGGTAATCGCCACCAGCAGGATCACCGCAATGGCAAAGGCGACGGTAGAGTCGCGTGAAAAATTGCCTAGTCTGCGCAGCAACGCCGGCACCGCTACCCCGAACAAGCCACCCAGGCTGGCCGAGACCGCCAACACTACCAGACTGCTCCAAGTGGCATTGAGCAGATTCCCCGATGTCTGGAAAACCCCGATACCGATGATGACCTTGAACATGAATACCGCCAGCACGCAATTCAAGGCAGATAAATGCAGCACCCGCTCAGTCACCTGGCCAGAACTGCGCTGTTCATTTAATACGCGAAGGATGCCTGCAGGGGAGGTTGACATCGCAAGTGATGCCAGAAGCAAGGCCGCAAGCGGCGGTGTGCCATACCAATACGCAACGATGCATACGACACAAAAAGTACCGACCGATTCCACCACACCCGATATGGTGATCCAGGGGTTGGTTTTCAGCCAGCTTAAATTGATACGATAGCCAAGCTCAAACAGCATGAGACCAAACGCGACATTTGCCAGCAGCATGAAGGTGTCGTTCTCGGTTTGCGGTAGCAATCCGGAAGATAAATTCCCGAACAAAAAACCTGCCAGGCCATAAATGCTGATGCGTGGCAAACCTGTCCAGCGATGCCCGAATTCGCCGGCAAGCCAGGCAAAAGCAAGTGCAAATGGCCATGCAAGCTGAAAAGAAAGAGTTGAAAATTCCGGCATGTTATTTCCTTTCGAGTTGATCCTGACTGGCATCAATTGGGGGGCTTAGAAACTAACTCGCAGTCGGCAGACAGATCATTCTGGAGGCCTTGTGTGGCAGTATTGCCAGATCAGAATAACCGCATTTCCTCATGGCGCAGGAAACTATTATCGGCTGCGGGATATCACTCTGGCGCAATGTGACGCCTGGGATGAAAGCCGGATTTTTGCACCGAAAAAAGTCCCCCCCGATTAAAGGGGGGGCATCAAGAGGTCCGGCAACCTCATCGCTACGTTATTCGTTACTGCCATGCGGGCACTACATTGTGAAATATAAGGGTTGCAAACCGTTGGCATCATCACCGTTGTCGATCACGTTCACTAGCGCCTGCAGTCCTTGATTTAGCTCCAATAATTGATCCTGATCCAATTTGCGCAATGCTTCAGGCAACAAACCCCGTGCCGGTTTTGGAGCGCGTGCAATGATGCCCATCCCTTGTTCAGAAAGTGCCAGCTTGACGACGCGCTGATCAAGCGAATCGCGCTGCTTGATGACGAGCCCCTTTTTTACCAGTGCATCGAGTAAATTGCTCGCAGTGGTTTGGTGTATGGCCATTTTTTCTGCGATTTCGCCGACGCGCAATCCGGGAGTTTCGTCAAGCTCATGCATGACCCATAACTGGGCGCCGCTGACTCCGCAATGTCGTTCGATTCCAGCCGAATGTCGTTGTGCCGCGCGGATCACGATGCGCAATTTTTTTAATGCCTCAACATGCAGCGTAAAATCCGCATCCTGGCCTGCTGAAAGCGCTTGTGTTTTATTTTTTTTGATTGTCATTTAGTATCTCCGGATGCATTTTGCACCACATATACATTTGTTGCAATATAATTTGTGCCAATGTTTTCTTATGGGGTATTATTCAGAGCGGCGCAGGGCAAGCGCAGTCACCCGGTTTGCCAAGGTCTTTTTCATATCCTTATTCACAACGGCGAGCCGTGGAAAATCTGGCGTATTGGATCCGCCGCCGTAGGCAAAATCGCCCTGTTACAGCGTAAATGTCTGCAGATAACTCGATGCTGTTCATGACTTTTGGAAATGCAAGACGAGCACTTCTTCGGAGAAGTTGGAGAGCCGCTATCCCAGCCCGCATCTATCAATATATTTCTAACTATCCATCGTCAGCCAGATCGTCAAAATCATCAAACCTGAATAACAAAACCAGCGACTTGCTCCTTGAGTTTCCTGAATCGGGTAATTGCCCATGTGATAAGCTGGAGAACTAAAAAATTAACAACAAGCACTGAATTTCCCTATCTACAGAATACAGAACACTGAAAGAACGAGCATGGATACACACGCAATGCAGCTGATAGGCGCGGGGCTTTTCGCCCTCGCGCTGCTCCATACTTTTGCCGCTAAATATTTCGAGGTGCTGGCACACCGCCACCCCAGCCATGCCGGCCTGCTGCACTTGCTGGGCGAAGTGGAGGTGGTTTTTGGTTTCTGGGCCTTCGTCCTGATCGTGACGATGGCGCTGGTGTCGGGCGGGGCGCAGGCAGTCAAGTATGCAGAATCGCGCCAATATACCGAGCCGCTGTTTGTGTTTGTGGTGATGGTGGTGGCGGCCTCGCGGCCGGTGCTGGAGGCGGTCAGGAGCTCGCTCGCCGCGCTGGCGCGCCTGGCGCCGATACCGACACCGGTTGCGCTGGTCTGGCTGGGCCTGGCCGTGGTTCCGCTGATGGGCTCACTGATTACCGAACCGGCGGCGATGACGCTCGCCGCGCTGATGCTGGCGCCACAGGTGTTTCGTCAGGGCATACCAGAATGGCTGAAATATGCCGCGCTGGGCGTATTGTTTGTCAACGTTTCCATCGGCGGAACGCTGACCTCGTATGCGGCACCGCCGGTACTCATGGTCGCTTCGGTCTGGCAATGGGATAGCGCATTCATGGCGGCGACATTCGGTTGGAGGGCCGGCATCGCGGTGCTGATCAACGCGAGCGTTGTCACGTTTTTGCTGCGCGCGCATCTGGCGGCGGCGAGTGAGCCGGATGCCGGCGCAAAAATCTTGCCCGTGCCATGGCTGGTCAGTGCTATACATTTAGCGTTTCTGGCAGCGGTGGTCGCGTTTGCGCATCATCCGGTTTTTTTCCTCGGCCTGTTCCTGTTTTTTCTCGGCTATACGCAGGCGTATGAGCGCCATCAGCATCCGCTCATCCTCAAAGAGGGCTTGCTGGTCGGTTTTTTTCTGGCCGGGCTGGTGGTGCTGGGAGGCATGCAGCAATGGTGGTTGCAGCCTATCGTCTCCAGTCTGGGGCCGGTGGCGCTGTTCTTCGGCGCGCTGGGGCTGACCGCCATCACCGACAATGCGGCGCTGACGTATCTGGGCTCGCTCATCGTGGGCATGAGCGATCAGGCCAAATACATGCTGGTGGCAGGCGCGGTCGCCGGTGGCGGCCTGACGGTCATTGCCAACGCCCCCAATCCCGCCGGGGTGGCGCTGCTCAGGCGCGGCTTCAATGACGGATCGATAGGCGCGGTCGGCCTGTTGCTGGGCGCTTTGCCGCCGACGGTATTGGCGGCAGCATTATTCCTGCTGTTGTAGCGCGGGCGCAAAGCGAAGCTCCCGCCGGTCATGGCAAACTGACTGCAGATTGCATGGATCATTTGCATAGACCTTTGACATAGCGTAGCAAGCTCAGTAATACTGCGCGTCTTGTTGAATGGCTGACGCATAAGGCGGATAGGGCGAATAGGGTAGATATGGTGGAATTGTTAAAGCTGGATTGTCTGGGGCACCCCCTGGTACTAGAAGGATCGATGGCGGGATGGCAGCAATTGTATCTGGGCGATACGGTAGTCTCGCAATTGGCCGCGAGCGCCGATGCCGAGCAACAGCGGACGCATGAATTTGACATCAATGCCAGCGCTGCCGACGGCAACAGCCAAAAAGTGCTGCATTGCCGCCTGCAAAGCACAACCTGCTGGCAGCCGTTTTCTTTCGATTTCCAGTTTTTTATCGACGACCAATTAGTCGCCGAAGGCAGGCGCAACAGCAAGGACATAGAACATCAGGTGCCCAGCCATGTCGCGCCAAAAGGCAAGGGCTTCAGCCTGCTGGGGCTGGGCGCGCTGGGCATGAAGCTGCTGAAAAGCGCAAAACTGATCAAGGTGGCGATGGCGAGCGCCAGCCTGGCGGCCTACACCTGGCTGTTCTCGTTCCAATTCGCGCTGGCGCTGATCATCTGCCTGGTGATACACGAATACGGCCATGTGCGCGCCATGCAGCATTTTGGCATGAAGACCAAGGGCATTTACCTGATCCCGTTCATGGGCGGTGCCGCGCTGACCGACGACAAGATCAACACGCGCTGGCAAGACGTGGTGATCTCGATGATGGGGCCATGTTTTGGCCTGTTCATGTCGCTGGCCTGCCTGCTCGCCTACGCCATCAGCGGGGCGCCATTCTTCGCCGGGCTGGCGGTGTTCAATGCCTTCCTCAACCTGCTGAACCTGCTGCCGATTCTGCCGCTGGACGGCGGCCATGTCCTCAAGAGCGTGAGTTTTTCGATGAACAACCGGCTCGGCATCATCGTGTGCGCGCTCGCCGCAGCGCTGGGGATTTTCGTCAGCTTCAGCCTGAGGCTGAGCCTGTTCGGTTTCCTGATGGTGGTCGGCTGCATGGAAATTTTCATGGAATGGCGCACGCGCCACAACAGCCACCTGCTGCCACTGGATCGCTACGGGCAAATTTTTTCCGCGGTCTGGTACGGCCTGTTGGTCAGCAGCCTGATCGGCATCATCTGGTATTTTGGCGGCAGCGGCGACGAAGTCATGCGCCTGCCATTGAAGATCCTGCAAAGCTGATTTATTTTGAATGCAGGCCTGCAGCGCAATCCCCATGCGGGTTTGCAGCCTGCCTGGCCTGCAGGGCGCATGGGTGTTGCGTGCTGGGCTAGGTGTCGGTGGTAGAAGGTGAAAATTAATGCCATCGTGAGTGAAAAAATTGCCTAGCGATAAATAAAAAGCGCCTGAATAAGAACTGACCCCGAATTTTAGGATTCACTTTCCAAAAGCTTTTGCCGGGACAGTTTCAACTTGTGCACTGCCCAACGGTAGTGTCGTGAATCGGCTTGCTATCGACGGTGGATGGTGCAGTGTTTGCTGCACCACGCAGCACCGTTGAGCCGCTGCCCACAGATTCTCCAGTAGCTTGGCGGGCGTACCCTCCTGCACTTTCAAACTAACGTCACAAGTCATTGACTGAAATCCCACCGGCACATTCGCATCCATACCCAAAGCACCCCGCACGTCGACCTGTGCCGTCACGCGAACCTCTAACGCAAGGATTTCAATCCCCAATCGGTTGGCCACCATCCTCACGGCCGAGTCCTGGCAAGCTGCCAGTGCGGCGCACAACAAGTCGCCAGGGGTAGGCGCGTCATGCAGTCCACCCAAGGCCCGGTGCACTCCAATCGGTACCGAGACGCCGCATCCGTCCATGGGTTCGACCGCTGAGTGAAATGGGTCGGATGGATCAGCGCCGCAGGTGCATGCGTGGTCGGTGACCATGGCCATTGCTGGCGTTACTTTGTAGACACTTCGCAGCGGTGCCTGAGCGGCCTGAACGTTGGTATTCATGATCCGCTCCGAATGACAACAATTTCAAGGTATTCACTGGGAACAATCAATGTTCGGTCGCCGGCGCGATTCATGCGATTGAGCAGCTCGGTCAGGTCCTTTTCCAGCGCGGTCGCACTTTCGGCCGGCAGGGCGGAAAACGCCTTGTGGACCGGCCCGTACCAAGTGCGGAACACATCAATGAAGTGCGCCGCCGAGCGATAGCGAAAGTTGAACACTTTCGGCGTTGCAATGATAGAGGCGGCAGATGTACCGAACATTGCTTCAAGATGGGATACCACGCCCCAACGTGAAGGTGGCTGAACGCCTGCGGGGGGCGGCAAGTGTCGCCCCAAGGTCTTGAACACCTGGCCGATAAATCCGTCTGGAGTCCAGTTCGCTAAACCGATGCGTCCGCCAGGCCGGCATACACGCAGCAGTTCTGCAGCGGCTTTGGGTTGGTCGGGAGTAAACATCACGCCAAAGGTGGACAGCACCACGTCAAAGCTTGCGTCTGGGAATGGGAGATTCTCGGCATCCGCAACCTGGAAAGCAATCTCAAGGTGGTCGGCCCGGGCGCGCTCAGCGCCACGCTCCAGCAAGGTGTCGACGTAGTCGGTTGAGGTAACTTTGGAGCCGCATCGTGCTGCGGCCAGACTGGCATTGCCATTCCCGGCGGCAACATCGAGCACCCGCTCATCACAGCAGACGTCGCAGGCTTCGACCAGTGACTCTCCGACGATCTGCAGGGTGGTTCCGATCACAGCGTAGTCACCGCTGGCCCACGCGGACTGTTGCTTGCTCTTGATTGCGTTGAGGTCAATTGAAGTTTCCATGATTAAGTCTCCAGAGTTGTTTGACTTACAGTGTCTGCTGGCGGGCGTAGACCCGTCCTGCCCGATCGTCGCGTTAATTTCCCCTTCCGTCCTGATGTGGTGACGATGTCGCTGAACACTTGCCTCAACGTCCGAAATTGCTGACAAATAATCCGGAGGACTGGCCAGAACTCGTGAAGGCACTATCCGAAAGCAGTGTGAAGCCTCAAAATGCAAGTCAATGAAACTAACAGGGGATTCAACATGTCACTTCATGATGTCGGAGTAGCTGTCAAGCGGGCAATGGCGGCATTTCAAAGACGCCCCGAAATGGGCATTCACGCCGATTCGCTGGCCGTTGCCCGATGGAAATCCGTAACCAGAGTGGTGACCCACGACAGCAGTGGCAAAGAGGTCGCAACAGACATGCCCAAGGAACTTGGAGGAACCGGGGATCAGGTCACGCCAGGATGGCTGTTTCGTGCGGGTATTGCCTCTTGTGCTGCAACCTCCATCGCGCTCGCCGCCGCAAGCGAGGGAATTGAACTCACTGCGCTGGAGGTGCATGTCGGCAGTCGTTCCGATGCAAGAGGTCTTCTGGGGATGTCTGAGCCCAACGGCAAGCCGGTTTATGCAGGCCCCTTTGATGTTGAATTGCATGTCACTATCGCTGCGAACGGATCAACTCCCATGGCCCTAAAGAGTCTCGTTACGGATTGCCTGGGTCACTCACCGGTGCCGAGCGCCCTCTCAACGGCCACTCCGTTCAATCTGCATGTCAACGTAGCGTCTGTGTAATGGATGCCCTTTCAGAAACCCTGAGAGTGGTGCGCCTTATTGGCGCCATCTTTATCAACGGCCGCTTCACGGCACCCTGGTGCTATCAGTCGCCACATGCAGACTACGCTGCTCCCTTGTTGGAGCCTGGCGCTGAACGCGTGGTGATCTTTCACCTGATTACAGAAGGGGAGTGCTACGTTGAGATTGTGGGACAGCCGCCCATGCATCTCGTGGTAGGTGACGCGGTGATTTTTCCGCAAGGTGACGCCCATCGCATGACCTCGACCCCCGGAGTTCCTGCAGCCACCGGTGCGAAGTTAGACGTAGTGCTGTCCCGGCGTCCGCGCCAGTTGGCCTATGGTGGTGGTGGTGGTGGCGCGGTGACACGCCTGGTATGCGGGTATCTTGCTTGTGATGCACGGCTGGCCCGCATGCTATTGGCCGGCCTGCCTTCCGTAGTTAAAGTTAACGTACGTGGATCCAGCGCGGGCGCGTGGCTTGAGGCTTCCTTGCGCTATGCACTGAGCGAAGCCAGATCCCCTAGGCCGGGAGGAATGGGTGTCTTGGCCAAGCTGTCAGAAGTTCTATTCATTGAGGTGCTGCGAATCTACATGAACGAGCAAACGCCGGGGACAACCGGGTGGCTGGCAGGCGTCGGTGACCGCATTGTGGGCGCTGCTTTGGGGGCGCTGCATAAGGACCCCGCACACGCCTGGACACTGGAAGATCTGGCGAAGGAATCCGGCACATCGCGATCTGTATTGGCCGAAAGATTCCAACAGATAGTCGGGATTGCACCCATGCAGTATTTGACCCAATGGCGCATGCTCCTGGCTGCCAATTTGCTGTCGGGCAGCAATGCACCTTTGATTCAGATTGCAGAAGAGGTGGGGTACCAGACCGACACCGCTTTTAGCCGAGCCTTCAATCGCGAGTATGGGGTTCCCCCTGCAAAGTGGCGACGTACGCAAATGAAAGTGCAAAAAGCGGTTAAAGCGGAGACAGCGGTTAAAGCGCACCGCCCCTCTGCTTAACACTGGTGGCTGGCGGTGCAGATGTGCGGCCATGACTTGATCTGCCCGTCGCAGTGACAGTACACCAGCACTTTATCTGCCAGTTTTTTGGAGGCGGTAGAAGACGCTGCACATATCGAGTAGCTGGTAAGCCGGAGGCGAAGAGTTCGCACTCTTAGCTGGGCACTTACAAGCAACAGCACATGGTGAGCGGAGGTACCTGTTTTGATGAAATCGGCACCGCCAAATTTCCGGTTAATCCTTGCCTATCAACGGAACGGCTGGTCTAGAGCGGTCAAATCACAAGCATCTACTTCAATCACCGATCAATTGCACTGCATCGATGACTTTGTAGCCACGCTCAACATTGTTGGCGATCGTGAGTTTTACGCCAGTTACCTTGTAGGCGGTTTTCTCAAAGCTGCGCACAAACCAGGTTCGGGCGCCGCGCTTGTCTTGCTTGACTTCACTGAGGCCAGACCAGACGGTGTTCCACTTGCCTGTGGTGTCTTGTAATTCGACTTTGCTGATCGCCTCTACCCCTTTACCGGAAGGGAATACCACGCGTACCCCGGTCGCCGCGACGGCTTTGTCGTAGCTCAATTCGGCGTAATCGAAACCCATGTCCTGATTGTTGTTAGTCCATTCCTTGCCGTCTGACGGGCCTTTCATATTGATCGCCAGATTGTAGTCGGAAGGCTTCTTGCCATCGCCTTCACCAAAGGTAGAACTGGCCTTGGCAGCGCTGGCCCATTGTGCGCGTGGGTCATTGATGTATTGGTCTTCCATCGTGGCGTAATCCATGCGCGCCTGTTTCTCTGCCATCTCGCGCTGCTCTTGCGTTTGTTCTGCCGCAGGGACGGGGGCGACCGGTGCGGGCGCCGCTGTAGCCGCTGGGGCCGTTGCAGTCGCGCTGACTTCAGCTTTTGCGCTCACTTCTGGCTCTTTTCTGTGACAGGCAACGGCCAGAGTGCAAATGAAGATAGCGGAGAGCGTAGAGATTTTATTCATGGTTTTCTTAGCGCTGAGAGTGGGAAATATTTGCATTATAGTGCCTTATTGATATGCAAATAAGGCAATTATTTATTCTGCCATCTCTTTTTCATGTCAAATGCAACCAAGCTGAAAAAACGACCCCGCCAGCACGCAATCCCCATGCGGCTTTGCGGCCTGCCTGGCCTGCAGGCCTCGTGGGTGTTGCGTGCTGGCCGGGTCGTTTTTCGGATTTCAGGCCATTTGCCCTATGGTCTTGCGAAAGCGCGCCAGTGAAAATGCGAACAGCGCTGCGCCGATGAACAGCAGCGCGACAAACGAAGTCCAGACCACTTCTATCCCGGCGCTGCGGTACAGGATGGCCTGGCTGAGTTCGGTGAAGTGGGTGGTCGGCGCCAGTGACATCAGCTGCCTTATCCAGGCCGGCATGCTTTCGCGCGGGGTGACGCCACCCGACAGCAACTGCAGCGGCATCATGATCAGCATCATCAGCAAGCCGAATTGCGGCATGCTGCGCGCCAGGGTCGCCATAAAAATCCCCATCGATGTGGTGGCGAACAGGTGCAGCGCGGCGCCGACCAGAAACAGCGTGACCGAACCGTCTATCGGCACCCGCAATACGCCCTGTATCACCAGCGCCAGCGAGGTGGCGGTGGCGCACAGAACCACCAGCGCCATCGACCAGACCTTGGCCAGCATGATTTCGGTCGGGGTCACCGGCATCACCAGCAGATGCTCTATCGTGCCGTGTTCGCGCTCGCGGATCAGGGCGGCGCCGGTCAGAATAATCGACAGCATCGTGACCTGGCTGACCAGCTCCATCAGCGAGCCAAACCAGGAGGGTTCCATCGCGGGGTTGAAGCGCGAGCGCACCGCCAGCTCCACCGGCAGGCTGGCGCCACCACGATACTTCTGCACGAATTCATTGACTTCGCCGAGCACGATTTGCTGTACCGCGCCATTGCCGGCGAAGGCCTGGCTCATGCGGGTGGCGTCGATATTGAGCTGTAATTGTGGCGCGTCACCCGCCAGCACGTCGCGCTGGAAGTTGGGCGGAATGGTCAGCACCAACGTGTAGAGGCCGGCGTCGAGTGCGGCGTCTACCTCAGCCAGGCTGATGCGCACCGGCTGAGTGAACGAGGGTGGATAGAAGGCTGAGGTGATGCGCGCCGAGAGCGCCGTATCGTCCTCGTCGACAATCGCAATCGGTGCGCGGTGCAGGGTGTCGGGCATGGCGGTGCCGGCGGTGTAGATGCCCATGCTGAAGGTGTACAGAATGAGGAACAGCATCATCGGATCGCGCCACAGGCTCCAGAGTTCTTTGATGCCGAGGCGGTAGATATTGGCCAGATGGCGTCGCATCTTATTTCTCCTGCTTTCTGAGCATGACGATGGCCAGGCCCAGTATCAGCGGCGCGGCCAGCAGCAGCGGCCAGAACGCCGCATGCAGGTCGCTGAAAGTGAGCGCCTTGCTGAATACGCCGCGGCTGATGGTGAACATATAGCTGGCCGGATAGACATTGCCTATCCAGCGGCCGGCGCCTTCCAGCGACGAGACCGGGTTGATCAGCCCGGCAAACTGCACCGCGGGGATGATCGTGCCTATCAGGGCAAAGAACATGGCGGCGATCTGGCTCTTGGTGAGGGTAGAGGCCAGCAGGCCCATGCCGGTCGAGCTCAGGCTGAACAGCAAGGCCGCCAGCAGCAGCGTGAAAAAATTGCCGGTGATGGGGACGCCGAACACGGTCACGGCGGCCAGGCACATCAGCAGAAAGTTGAGCATGGCCAGCGCCACATACGGCAGCTGTTTGCCAATCAGAAATTCGGTGCGCGTGGTCGGGGTGACATACAGGTTGATGATGGAGCCGAGCTCCTTTTCGCGCACCACCGCCAGCGCCGTCAGCATGGCCGGCAGCATCAGCAACAGCAGCGGGATCACCGCCGGCACCATGGCCGGCAGGCTGCGCACATCGGGGTTGTAGCGGAAACGTGTCTCGATACTGGCGTTGCCTGCCATGCTGATGCCGGTGCGCTCGCGTATCTGCCGCATCAGCCATTGCTGGTGCATGCCCTGCACAAAGCCAGTGACCGTCTCGCCGCGCTGGGGCATCGCGCCATCCACCCAGGCGCCGATCTGCACGGCGCGGCCGCGTGCCACATCCCGTGCAAAACCGGGTGGAATCTCCAGCGCCAGCGACAGTTCGCCGCTGCGCATGCGCCGGTCCAGATCGGCATAATCAACGATAGGGGCACGCTCTTTAAAATAGCGTGAGCCCGCCAGGTTCAGCGCGTAATCCTGGCTCAGCGTGGTCTGGTCGCGGTCCAGCACCGCATAGCGCAGGTTTTCTACGTCCATGCTGATGCCATAGCCCATCACGAACATCAGCAGCAGCGAGCCGAGCAGGGCCAGCGCGCCGCGCACCGGATCGCGCTTGAGCTCCAGCGCCTCGCGCCACTGGTAGCTGTAAATGCGCGACAGGCTGCGCCGCAAGCGCGGCAGGCTGCCGCTGGCCTTGCTTGCCCTGGGCGCCGGCGGCGTCATTTCAGGCGTGGCAGCAGCGCCGCCCGTGTTGGCTATAATCGTTGTATTGGTTGTGCCGGCTTCGACGCTATCGGCTTCCTTCAGGTAGGCGATGAATGCCTGTTCCAGCGTGCTGGTGCNNTGTACTGGCTGTGCCGGCTTCGGCACTATCGGCTTCCTTCAGGTAGGCGATGAATGCCTGTTCCAGCGTGCTGGTGCCGCGCTTGGCGATCAGCCTGGCCGGCGCATCGCTGTCGAGTACCCGGCCGGCATGCATCAGCGAGATGCGGTCGCAGCGCTCGGCCTCGTTCATGAAATGGGTGGAAATGAAGATGGTGACCTGATCGCGCCGCGCCAGATCGATCATCAGGCGCCAGAAGTTATCGCGCGCGATCGGGTCGACCCCCGAGGTCGGCTCGTCGAGTATCAGCAACTCGGGCTTGTGCACCATCGCTACCGCCAGCGACAGGCGCTGGCGCATGCCCAGTGGCAGCTTTTCCGGCAGGCTGTCCCGCACTTCGCTCAGGCCGAAGCGCGTCACCATCTCGGCTACGCGATTGGCCACCTCAGCTTCAGGCACGTGGAACAGGCGGGCGTGCAGCAGCAGATTCTGCTCCACCGTCTGTTCGCTGTACAGCGAGAAGCTCTGCGACATATAGCCGACGCGCTGGCGCGTCTTCATGTCGTGCGGATCGACTGCGTGGCCGAACAGCTGGGCCTGCCCTTCGCTGGCGGGCAACAGGCCGGTCAGCATTTTCATGGTGGTCGATTTGCCGCAGCCGTTAGAGCCAATGAAACCGAAAATCTCGCCGCGCCGTATGCGGAAACTTACATGATCGACCGCGACGAAATCGCCAAAACGCATGGTCAGCCCGCGCGCCTCGATCGCGATGTCGTCTGCCGTGCCGATGACCAGGGGCGGTATGTCCAGCTGGCGGTGGCCGCGCCGTTTTGCTTCCGGCAGCAGGGCGATGAAGGCGGCCTCCAGCGTCTCGTTGCCGCTACGCTGCATCAATTCTTGCGGGGTGCCGGTGGCCAGCACGCGGCCGTCATCCATTGCCACCAGCCAATCAAAGCGCTGGGCCTCGTCCATATAGGCGGTCGCCACCACCACACTGACCGCAGGGTTGTGATGGCGGATGCGCGCGATCAGGTCCCAGAACTGCGCCCTGGCCATCGGGTCAACCCCGGTAGTCGGCTCGTCAAGAATCAGCAGGTCGGGATCGTGAATCAGCGCGCAGCATAGCCCGAGTTTTTGTTTCATCCCGCCGGAAAGCTTGCCTGCCGGCCTAGACAGAAACGGGTACAGGCCGGTGCTGCGCGTGAGCTCATCGATGCGGCGGCGCCGTTCGGCGCTATCGTGGCCAAACAGGCGGGCGAAAAATTGCAGGTTCTCTTCCACCGAGAGGGTGGGGTAGAGATTTTTCCCCAGGCCTTGCGGCATGTAGGCGATGCGCGGGCAGACCACATGGCGGTGCTTGCTGCGCGCCATGTCGCCGCCCAGCACGTAAAGGCTGCCTTGCTGCAAGGCGCGGGCGCCTGACAACAGCGCCAGCAGGCTCGATTTGCCGACGCCGTCGGGCCCGATCAGGCCGACGATGCAGCCGGCCGGAATCTCGAGCGTAATGCTGTCAAGCGCGATGGTGTTGCGGTACCGCAGGCCTATGCCCTGCAGGCGCGCGACCGGCGCGACTAATTCACCCGATGTGCCTGATTTGCCTGGCTCGGGCATGTTCACCGCTCAGCCTTGAGCGCCAGATTGGCCGGCCAGCTGGCCTGTGCATCGAGCTTGATCCAGGCAACGCCGGGCAAGCCGGTCTTGACTTGCTCCAGATGCTTTTGCAGCAGGGCGCGATCAATTTGCGCCTTGACGCGGAACATCAGTTTTTGCCTCTCGCTGGCGGTCTCGACGGTCTTCGGGGTGAACTGCGCGGTGGCCGCCACAAACGACACTTTGGCGGGGATCACGAATTGCGGCGCGGCATCGAGCACGATGCGCACTTCGCTGCCCAGCGCGACCCTGCCAGCCACCGTCTCGGGCAAGAAAAAGCTCATGTGAACATCCGACAGATCGACCAGGTTGAGCACCTTGCCGCCGCCGCCCAGCACTTCGCCGGCCTGGGCGATGCGGAACTGTATGCGGCCGTCGCGCGGCGCCTTCAGGTCGCTGTCGGCCAGTTCCACCTCGACCCGCACGCGGGTGGCGTCGGCGGCCTTGACGCTGGATGCGGCGCTACTGACCTGGGTGCGCGCGGCGGCGATGGCGGCCAGCGCCGCATTCACCTGTGCCTTGGCGGCTGCCAGCGCGGCGCGCAGGCTGTTGACCCTGGCGCGGTCATCGTCGAGCTCCTGGCCGGAGGAGGCGCCTTCTTTGGTGAGGGTTTCAGAGCGGGCCAGACGGCGCTGTGCCGCATCGAGCTCACTTTCGCGCTGCATCACCAGTGCCAGCACGGCCTGATGGTCGCTTTCGCGCAGCGCCACCTGCGCCTGCGCACCGCTGACGCCTTGCTGCGCCTGCTGCAGCCTGGCGATGGCTTCGTCGCGCTGGGCCTGCAGGCTTTGCACCTGCATGCGCGCCAGCGTCTGCCCGGCCTTGACGAACTCGCCCTCGCTCACCAGCACCTCTTCCACCCGTCCGGGCAGCTTGGTGGCGATGTCGATTTCGGTCGCCTCGATGCGCCCGTTGCCGCTGACAAAGCCGGCACCCGGCCCTTTGGGCTGCCAGTTGCTCCAGCCGAAGTAAGCGCTGCTTGCGATCACGATGCCTATGGCAATGGTCAGTGCAGTTTTGAAGGTCAATTTCATAGTCAGTCCTGAAGCTTTTTATTTGAATTGCTTGCCGATATTGCTGGCGTTATTCTGTCCTGCACCGCCGCCCAAGGCGGCATACAGGGCAACCTGGGTCGCTAGCTGTGCGCGCCGGGTCTGCACCAGCTGCTGTTCGGCGGCGAGACGTTCACGCTCGGCGTCCAGCACCTCCAGATAGCGCACGGCGCCGCTGTCATAGCGTAACTTGGCCAGCCGGCTTCTTTCGTTCTGCAGGCGGAGCGTGGCGCGCAGGGTGCCGACCTGCTCGGCCAGCCAGCGCTGCGCCGACAGGGCGTCGGACACATCGCGGAACGCCGCCTGTATGACTTGCTCATAACGCATCACGGACAGCTCGCGCCGCACGCTCGCCAGATCGAATGCGGCCTGGCGACGGCCAAGGTCAAAAATCGGCAGTGTCAGGCTGGGGGTGAAGCTCCAGGCCTTGCTGCCACCGTGGAACAGGTGATCGAGCTCGGCGCTGGCGCTGCCGCCCGATGCGGTCAGCGAGATATTCGGGAAGAATGCGGCGCGCGCCGCTTTGACACTGGCGCTGGCCGCTGCCAGCGCGTGCTCGGCGGCGATGATGTCGGGTCGGCGCATCAGCAAATCCGACGGCAATCCCGCTGCCAGTTCCGGCGCGATGACCAGGCTATCTAGCCCCTGGGTGCTGGTGGCGAGATCGGCGGGGGCGCCAAGCAGCAGGTCCAGCGCATGGCGCTGCGTGGCCTGGGCCTGCTCAAGCTGGGCCACCAGGGTTTTGGCCTGCTGCCAGAGCAGCTCGACCTGGGTCAGATCAAGTTTGGAGGTGGCGCCGAGTTCGGTACGGCGCTGGAAGATGCGCAGCGATTCCGCGCGGCTATTGAGTGTGCCCTGCGCCAGCGCCAGACGTTCCTCGGTTTCGCGCAGCGCCAGATAGGCGTTCGCCACCTGGGCGATCAGGCTGACGGTGGCCGCGCGCCTTGCCGCATCGCTGGCCAGGTAGGTTTGCAATGCCGCTTCGTTCAGGCTGCTGACGCGCCCCCAGAAATCGATTTCCCAGCTGGCAAAACCTACGCCGGCCTGCAGCTGGCCGCCGATGACGCGCCGGCCGCTGACGTTCAGGTCGCCGGGCACGGCAGTGCGCGTGCCGTTCAGTATCGCCGCCACCGTGGGCAGGCGGTCGGCACGCTGTATGCCATAGGCGGCACGCACTTCTGCCACGCGCAATACGGCGCTGCGCAGGTCATGGTTGTGCTCGAGTGCCTGCTGCACCAGCCGGCGTAAAGCGGGATCGGTGAAATGTTCATGCCAGTCGTTGATGTGCGGCACGCTGGCGGCGTCTGTCGCCGGCTGAGCCGGATAGGCCGGCGGCAGCGTCAGGCGCAACTCAGTTGCTGCCGGCAAAACCGGCGCGCATCCGCTCAGCGCAGCGCAGATCAGTGTAGCAGTCGACAGTGTGGTGAAGCGCGCGACAGTGCGCGGCAGTGTCTTGGCAAAATTCGACAATAAAGCAGGTGTTAGCATCAGCGCAGATTCTCCAGGCAGGCAAGCTCAAGGCCAAAACTACAGGTTCCGGCCGCTGAGTTATCCTCCTGAGTATATCGTCAAATGCGCGCCGATACCGCCAGGGCGCCGGCTAGATTGATTTGCCTCAATGGCAACCCGTCACATGCGCTCGGCACGTGAGCCTGGCATGTGAGCCTGGCACACAAGGCCCATGCGCCTGCTGGCGGCATGTGCCGGCAAAGTCGCATGGATAGTGCGCTGTGGCCTTGCCGTATTGCAGAAAATAAAGCCTGGCGTTAGTGGGTGGCGGTCAGCTGCAGGTAGAGGCGCGGCAATACCATAGGCAATTCTGCGGCATTTTTGACCACGACATAGCTGTTGCTGCCAAACAGGTGTGGCAGATAGTCGCCGGCTTTTTCGTCGATGGTGACGCAGAATGGCGTCAGGCCGAGGCGGCGCGCTTCCTGTATCGCGATGCGCGTGTCCTCAATGCCGTAGCGGCCTTCGTATTTGTCGAGATCGTTGGGCTTGCCGTCGGTAAGGATCAGCAGCAGGCGACGGCCGGTTTTCTGTCTGGATAAAATTTGTGTCGCGTGGCGGATGGCGCTACCCATGCGCGTGTAGTAGCCGGGCTTGAGCGCGGCCAGACGGCCACGAATCGTGTCGCTGTAACGCTCGTCAAAGCCCTTGAGCAAATGGAAGCGCACATTGTCGCGCCTTACCGATGAAAAGCCGTACAGGGCAAAGCGGTCGCCGGTGGCGGCCAGCGCCTCGCTGAACAGGTACAGGCTGTCGCGTATCACGTCGATGACGCGGGCCGAGTTGCTGACCCAGGCATCGGTCGATAAGGACAGGTCTGCCAGCAACAGGCAGGAAAGGTCGCGCAGCTGCTGGCGCTGATCGACATACAGGCCGGGTTCCGAGGTCGGCATGCCACTCTGTTTTTCGGCGGCAAAACGCACGCAGGCATCCAGATCGAGATCGGCGCCGCTGACCTGCCCCTTGAGGCGGGTACGCAGCGGCGCCNNGGCTGCAACTGGCGCTTGCGGTAATCCCATTCTGGGTACAGGATGCCATCGGCCAGCAGCAGGTCGTCGTCCGATTCTGCCGGCAGATCGAGATCGAAGCGGATGCGGCTGGCGGTGGTCTTGCCATCGCTGGCGACGCTTAAATAATCCAGGTCATTTGCCGCTCTTTCGGCATCCTCATTGTCATCTTCATCCAGTGGCCGGTCGACTTTGACAAACTCGGCCCAGGAGAACAGGCTCTCGGCCCTGAACAGAAGCATGAACGGGCTTTTGTTGTCCGGCATGGCGACGCTTTCCGCCTGGCGCTTGCGCGCTTCCTGGTCTTTTTTTTGCGTGCCGCCATCGGGCTGCTGCGGCGTGTCTTGTCCGGCTTTGCGCGCCTGCCCCAGCGGTACCGGCGGGTTCGGGTGCAGCCACAGGAGCACGGGTGCGCTGGGTTTGCGGCCGGCCGGGTAGTGCGCGACGCTGCCCGGATCGCTCAGGGCCTGCCGTATGGTTTTTTCCGCCACGGCTTCTGCACTGGCCAGATCCTGCGGTGCGGGGCGCAAGTCGAATTCGGC
>CXWL01003539.1_pt1 | contig 22328 bp, 19 predicted proteins | sample 590931 | NCBI WGS metagenome assembly CXWL01 (sample SAMEA3498368, study PRJEB10139) | groundwater metagenome | biome: water well; material: biofilm material | place: Germany | collected 2015-04-27 | reverse complement strand
CCGAACCGCCTCCTCCTGACCGACCACACGCTTGTGCAAGAGGTCCTGCAGATGCAGCAGTTTATCCATCTCACCTTGCACCAGACGAGCGACGGGAATGCCCGTCCAGCGGCTGACGACCTCCGCAATGTCATCTTCATCCACTTCCTCCTTCAGCAACCGGTGTCCATTTTGCTTCTTCACCAGGTGCTGTTCCTCTGCGGCAAGTTGCCGCTCCAGCTTGGGCAATTCGCCATACCGCAACTCTGCGACCCGATTCAGGTTGTACGCCCGCTCGGCCCGTTCCATCTCCTGTTTCATGCCTTCGATCTGTTGACGAAGCTTCTGCAGACGACCGACAGACACTTTCTCTGTTTCCCAGTGGGTCTTCAGCACATCCCGATCACGCACCTTCTCGGCCAACTCCTCTTCGAGCGCCTCTAATCGTGTGCGGCTGGCAGGATCGGTTTCCTTGCGGAGGGCTTCGCGCTCAATCTCCAACTGCAGCACCTTCCGCGAGACCTCATCCAACTCTGCCGGCAGACTGTCGATCTCAGTCCGGAGGCGAGCGGCTCCCTCATCTACCAGATCAATGGCCTTGTCCGGCAAGAAGCGGTCCGCGATGTATCGGTGCGATAGTTTGGCGGCTGCGATCAATGCGGCATCCTTGATACGCACACCGTGGTGGATTTCGTATCGCTCTTTGAGTCCTCGCAGGATCGAGATCGTGTCCTCAACCGTCGGTTCACCGATGATGACCGGCTGAAACCGACGTTCGAGCGCAGCATCCTTTTCAATATGCTTGCGGTACTCATCGAGTGTGGTCGCCCCAATCATGTGTAGTTCGCCGCGGGCCAGCAAGGGCTTGAGAATGTTGGCCGCATCCATCGCTCCTTCAGCCGCACCTGCGCCAACTACTGTGTGCAACTCATCGATGAACATCAGAATCTGCCCATGTCCCGACTGGACTTCCTTGAGGACCGCCTTGAGGCGCTCCTCGAATTCGCCACGATACTTGGCTCCAGCGATTAAGGATCCCATGTCCAGCACGATGAGGCGTTTGTGCTTCAGGCCTTCGGGCACATCTCCTTTGATAATTCGCTGGGCTAATCCCTCCACGATCGCCGTCTTCCCCACGCCGGGCTCACCGATGAGCACTGGATTATTTTTCGTCCGTCGGGACAGGATCTGAATCACCCGTCGGATTTCTTCATCCCGCCCCACGACCGGGTCCAGCTTGCCTTGCCCGGCTAGTCTGGTGAGATCACGACCGTACTTCTCAAGCGCTTGATATGTGCTTTCGGGGTCCTGACTTGTCACCCGTTGGTTCCCTCGTATTTGTTGAAGCGCGGATAACAGCCGATCGCGGGTTAATCCAAGCTGTCTCAGAATGCCCCCTTCTCCCACCATCGCGAGAAGGACATGCTCCACGCTCACGTATTCATCGTGCAGTCCTCGCATCTCCTGTTGGGCCTGGGTCAGTACGTGCGACAAGCGCTGCGTCACATAGATCTGTCCTGGCGCTGATCCAGGCCCCTGCACCTGTGGAAGTCTGTCTAAGGCAGCCTCGGCCGCCTTCTGTACCGCGGCCGGAGAGACCCCCGCCTGTTCAAACAGCGGACCGGTCAGACCTGCTTCTTGTTCCATCAGCGCCAGCAGCAGGTGCTCGATGTCAATGCCTTGATGGCTTCGGCGCATCGCGTGGGCTGAGGCCGCCTGCAGTGCCTCCTGGAGCTTCAGCGTCATGCGGTTCATGTCCATAGGTCCCTCCCTACGCTACGTTCTTTCCCTATGCATGTTATCCGAATCAGCACCCGTTTCACTCCATGGGTCTGGGTGTAGGCAGCCAGGGTCACCAGGTCAGCGTGGCCGGATTGCATGGTCCGTCGATCACTCCACGAGCGGAATTCTGCCCAAGAAGGGTATTCCAAGATTAACGGTAGCTTGCTCGCCACCACCGTGCGCCAAGATGTCGGTTCGAGGGCCGCAGTGCGGACAGATGAAATAACTCATGTTCTCAATATCCCGAGGATTTGCACCTCACTCTTCCCCCATGCCACGTCGCGGAACAGTTGCCGCAGGGTGGTAAGGACTATAGGGCCACGCCAGAGAGTGCCAGCGCACGCACCGGCAGTGCGCGTGGGGCGGGCTGCTGAACCAGCCCTGTTCCGGGTCTCCCACGGCGTCCCGCGCCTAATCCACATCCAGACCTGCCCGTTTCAGGCGAGCGCGCAACTGATCGATCTGCTGAAGCAGATCGATCATCACCGCAGCCGCCTCGATGGTCGCCCCGAAATCTCTCTGCAGCCGGGCGACTCGTCGGGCACAGGTGAGATCCGCCGCGCGAAATCGCCAATCCGGGGTCTCTCTCCCTTGCGGCGCCAGCACGCCCACCGCCACCAATTCGACGATCCACTCGGCCTCCGCCCCGCAGGCCCTCGCCAACTCCTCGAGCGCCAGCACGCCCTCATCACCGACCACGCTCCCTGTCAGAATCTCGTTCTCCATATCCATCCCTCAGACTCCGAGTGAGTGGCGCGGATTGAAGGCCAGTTCCCGCGCCATGGTGTGATAGATCTGTTGTGCCTGCTCCGTATCCGCTGTCGGAAGGACCACATCTAGGACAAGATAGAGATCGCCCGCCGGTTCGCCGGGGATGCCGCGTCCTTTGAGTCTTAGCTTTCGCCCGCTCTGGGAGCCCGGGGGAATTTTGACTTCAACCACGCCGATCGGGGTCGGCGCTTTGACCGTCGCTCCGAGGGCCGCTTCCCAGGGTGCAATCGGTAATGAAAGCGAGAGGTCTCGGCCCTGCACCTGATAGAGGGGGTGGGGGTGAAAATGGATCTCGAGATACAGATCACCGGGAGTAGTCCCCTTGATTCCCGGCGCACCTTGCCCAGCAAGTCGGATATGCTGGCTTTCACGGATGCCTTTGGGAATCTGTACGTTCAGCGACCGCTCCCGCAGCACCACCTGGCCTTGCGCATTCACCTGCGGCGCACGCAGGGTAATCGTGTGGGTTCCGCCGTGAAAGGCATCCTCGAGCGAGATGAATATCTTCGCATGATGGTCTTCGCCACGAGCATGAGCGGATTCAGCCTGGCGGGAGAAATTACCAAACAGGGAAGAAAAGAAGTCGCTGAAGTCGGCCGCCTCTGTCGTGGAAGCCCCGCCCTGGGTGAACTCGAAACCCGCACCCCATTCGGGCGGCGGCGTGAATTCCTGCCCCTCCCGCCAGCGATTGCCGAGTTGGTCATAGGCGGCGCGTTTCTCCGTGTCCTGGAGCACTTCGTAGGCTTCGCCGATTTCCTTAAAGCGCGCTTCTGCTTGCGGCTCTTTACTCACGTCCGGATGATATTTTCGCGCAAGCTTGCGATACGCACTTTTGATATCGTCGGCTGTCGCGGTGCGCTCAACGCCGAGGGTTTTATAGTAGTCCTTAAATTCCATGCGGCCTCATTCCTGGTTGCTTAGCCGAATCCTGGCACCCGCGTGCATCCGTCCGTGTACCGAAATTCTCGGGATAGATACAGACATTGTAGATGTCTTCCGACCCGGACGAACATACCGCGAACACCACAGCGGACCCTGTGGGTAACTGCTAAAGCTCCGGATCGCTTCGTCGTCCACCTGCGCTGGGAAGTTGCCCGTGAGCTCGCGATTGATGGTCCACAGTTGGGCCTCGACGCCCGGATTCAGCGAGAGATACTTCACGGCTCGGTCGTACTGCGCCAGCTCTGCAACACTCGCACATAGTTGGCTCGCTCAAAGGCCGCCGGATCCGGGCACCGCGTGAGATTCATGCTGCCCTGCATCTGGCGCAGCGAGTGGTACTCGTGCTCTTCCATCCACCGGACCATCTCCTCTCGAATCATTTTGAGACGCTCCGGTCCGTGCTGGAGCAGCGCTGACACCAGCTGCACCGCATGGGCACCGGTCATGACAGCTTTGATCACATCCACGGCGGTGTGCACGCCGCCCGTGACCGCTAGGGATGCCCGCAGGTGCCCCGAGAGGATCGCGAGCCACCGCAGCCGGAGCAAGAGTTCGGACGAATCGGAAAATTGCAACCGGGGCACGACCTCCAGCGTCTCCACGTCGATATCGGGCTGATAGAAGCGATTGAACAGCACAAGTCCGTCTGCACCCAGGCCGTCGAGCTGCGACGCGAAGTGAGCGAAGGAACAGAAAAATGGAGAAAGCTTCACGGCGACAGGAATTGTGACGGAAGCCTTGACCCTGCGCAGGATGTCTAGGGCCCGTTGCTCGACGGCATGTCCCTGCTCCCGCGGATCGGTGGCGACGACGTAGAAGTTGAGTTCGAGCGCATCCGCGCCGGCCTGTTGGATCATGCGCGCATAGTCCAGCCAGCCGGTCGCCGTGGTGCCGTTCAAGGAGCCGATGACCGGCACATGGACGGCGGCTTTGATCCGGCGAATCTGCTCCAGATAGAACTCCGGCCCGACCGAGACTCCAGGGCGATCAGGAAAGTACGAGGGCGCTTCTGAAAAGGAGTCGGCGTGCGTTTCGATCTGATGGAGCGTCTGCGCGCGCTCCCCGGTGATCTGTTCCTCAAAGAGCGAGTGCATGACGATCGCCGCCGCGCCTGCGTCCTCCAGACGTTTCACCATGTCCAGGTCATCGACCAGGGGCGATGCGCCGGGCATCAGCGGGTGCGGCAACGATAAGCCAAGGTAGGTCGTGGACAGGTCCATGTGATTTCTATCTCCCTATGGCGATGAGGGCGTTTTCTCTCGTCGCGCGGCGGTCGGCGGCACCAGTGTGGCCAGGTGTTGGTAGAGCGCCATGCGGTAGGCGTTCTGCCGCTGAGCCGCCGACGCCAGCTCGCGAAAGCGCTCCGGATCTTGATGTTCGACGATTCTAAATCTGGTCTCGTTGCGCATGAACTGTGTCAGATCCGAGCGGCTTGAAACTGAATCGAGCTGCAAGGCGGGCATGCCTTGTTCGATCCGGCGCGGGTCGAATCGATACAGCGGCCAATAGCCTGATTCCACCGCGAGCTTCTGCTGGTCGAGACCAAACTTCAAATCGTAGCCATGAGCGATGCAGGGGCTGTAGGCGATCAGAAGCGAGGGGCCGGGAAACGATTCCGCTTCTTGAAACGCGCGCACGGTCTGGGTATCTTTGCCGCCGAAGGCGATCCGCGCCACGTAGGCCGTGCCGTACGTCATAGCCAGTAATCCCAGATCCTTCTTCGGCGTCGTCTTGCCTGCGGTCGCAAACTTCGCGGCTGCGCCCATCGGCGTCGCCTTCGACTGCTGCCCTCCGGTATTGGAGTAGACCTCGGTGTCGAGCACAAGGATGTTGACGTCCTGCCCCATCGCCAGTACGTGGTCCAGTCCTCCATAGCCGATGTCGTAAGCCCAGCCGTCGCCGCCGACAATCCAGACGCTCTTTCGCACCAGATAGTCCGCCAGCGTCGTAAGCCGACGCGCCTCCGGAGACGCCAGCGAGGCCAGCGTCTGTTTCAATACCACGACGCGCTGCCGCTGGGCTGCAAGGCCGCTCTCGCTATGCTGATCGGTCTGCAGGAGTTCATCGACTAACGTCGTCCCAAGCTGTGGAGCGAAACGGCTGAGTAGGGCTCGCGCCTGCTCGCGGTGCTGGTCGAGTGCCAGTCGAAAGCCAAATCCAAATTCCGCATTGTCTTCGAAGAGGGAATTCGACCAAGCCGGACCGCGACCGTCCCGGTTGACGCTATACGGGGTCGTTGGCAGATTACCTCCGTAGATCGATGAGCAGCCGGTGGCATTGGCAATCAAGGCTCGGTCACCGAAGAGCTGGGTCAAGAGTTTGATGTAGGGCGTTTCGCCGCAGCCCGGACAGGCACTCGAGTATTCAAACAGCGGTTCCAAAAACTGAATCCCCTTCACATCCTGTTTGACGGCCGTCCGGTCGGCCTCAGGAAGCTGGAGAAAGAAGGCATAGTTCTGCCGTTCGACCTCTCGCAGTGGACGTTGCGGCTGCATGTCGATGGCCTTGTGCTTCGGATTGGATTTGTCTTTGGCGGGGCAGACCATCACGCAGAGGTGGCAGCCAGTGCAATCTTCAGGAGCGACCTGGATCGTATAGCGGAACCCGGGAAACTCGTGGGCCTTGTAGTCCACGGCCTTGAAGGTCGAGGGCGCTCCGGCTAAGGCTGCGGGCGTGTAGACCTTAGCGCGAATCGCTGCATGGGGACACACCATTGCGCACTTATTGCACTGGATGCAGATGGTGGGATCCCAGACCGGCATCTCCTGGGCCAGGTTGCGCTTGTCCCATTTGGCCGTGCCCACGGGCCAGGTCCCGTCCACGGGAAAGACGCTCACCGGTAGCCAGTCACCCTTGCCGGCCAGCATGAGCGCCGTGACCGTTTTGACAAAGTCCGGCGCCTCATCGGGGACCAATGACGCGACTGTGCGAGTCGCCGTGACGTGGTCGGGCAGACGGACTTCGTGCAGATGCGCAAGGGCCTGATCCACGGCGGCCAGATTCTGCTGCACCGTGTCGGCTCCCCATTTACCGTAGGTCTCCTGGATCGTCTTTTTGATCTCGGTGATCGCCTGCTCAATCGGCAGGATCCCGGAAAGGGAAAAGAAGCACATTTGCATGATCGTATTGATGCGTCGGCCCAGTCCTGCGTCGCCGGCGACGCGATAGGCATCGATCACATAGAACCGGAGTTGCTTCTCGAGGATCTGCGTCTGGGCCTCACGCGGAAGCTGATCCCAGACCCTGTCGGCGGCAGCAGGCGCGTTCAACAGCAAGATGCCGCCAGGCGCCGCATACTCCAGCACATCATATCGATCAAGAAACTCGAACTGATGGCAGGCCAAAAAGCTCGCCTGTCTGATGAGAGAGGCCGAGCGGATGGGATGGGGACTCATCCGGAGATGCGAGATCGTCATCGCGCCGGCTTTGCGCGAGTCATAGACGAAGTAGCCCTGCACCCAGCGGTCCGTGCCTTCACCGATGATCTTGATCGAGTTCTTGTTGGCGCCGACCGTTCCATCGGAGCCGAGTCCGAAGAACACGGCTCGAAGAACCTCAGGAGGTTCAATGTCGAACTCGGATTCCACCGGCAGCGAGGTCCGATTGACGTCGTCCGTGATCCCGACGGTGAAATGACGTGTGGGACGGGACTTGGCGAGTTCATCGAAAACCGCCTTCACCATGGCCGGCGTGAACTCTTTCGAGGATAACCCATACCGCCCACCAATGACGGTCGGCTCTTCCGTGAATCGGCTCCCTCCACCGGTACGTCCCTCGTGCAAGGCGGCGACCACATCGAGATAGAGTGGTTCACCCACTGAACCAGGCTCTTTCGTCCGGTCCAGCACGGCAAGGGCTCGGGTGCTCCGTGGAAGAGCGGCCAGGAACTGCTGAACGGCGAACGGTCGATAGAGGCGGACCTTCAACACCCCGACGCGCTCGCCACGCTCACACAGCCACTCGGCCGTCTCGTGAACGGTCTCAGCACCGGAGCCCATCAACACAATCACGCGATCAGCGTCAGGATGTCCAGCGTAGTCGAACAAGTGATATTGACGGCCGGTCAGCCCGGCGAACTGATCCATGATTCCTTGCACGCGGTCGGGACAGGCGGCGTAAAACGGCTGGCAGGCTTCGCGTGCCTGGAAGAAGGCATCCGGATTCTGGGCCGTGCCGCGCAGGACCGGTCGGTCCGGGGTCAAGGCTCGCTCCCGGTGCGCGCGGATACAGTTCTCGTCGATCATGGCGCAGAGGTCTGCGTCGGTCAGTTCCTCGATCTTGGCGATTTCATGGGACGTGCGAAAGCCATCGAAGCAATGGATTAAGGGAATTCTCGTAGCCAGGGTCGCAGCCTGGGCGACACAGGCTAAATCATGCGCTTCCTGCACTGAGCCGGAGGTCAGCAGGGCAAACCCCGTCTGGCGGCAGGCCATCACATCGGAATGATCGCCGAAGATGGACAGGGCATGGGTGGCGACGGTACGGGTAGCGACATGCATACAGAAAGCCGTGAGTTCTCCGGCGATCTTGTACAGATTGGGAATCATGAGCAGGAGGCCTTGCGAGGCCGTGAAGGTCGTGGTCAATGCGCCGGCCTGCAGGGCACCGTGGACCGCGCCGGCGGCTCCGCCTTCCGATTGCATCTGCGCAATCTTGGGAACGGTTCCCCAGAGATTCGACTTCTGTTGCGTCGCCCACTCGTCGGCCAGTTCGCCCATCGCGGAGGCAGGCGTGATCGGATAGATAGCGATCACCTCATTCGTCCGGTAGGCGACCGAGGCCACGGCTTCATTGCCGTCGATTGTGACTACTCGTCGTGAGTTCATAGCGAAGGCTCGCTTATCTGGTGGATAACGTCGGAGCACGCATGGTGCGATCCATCATAGGCCGTACGAATCGACGAGCTCGCTGAGTCGTAACCCGTGAAGGGTTGGAGACCGATGATAGATCAGCCCCATGCCCAGACGCGCTCGCTCATCGATCGAGCGTCCTGCTGATCAGAACCAATTCCTTCTATACCCGCCGCGCGTGGACTAGTCCAACCGTTGTTTCGGAGAGCGCCAAACCGAGAGGCACAAGGGCAACCAATGACCCCACGAGATGCCTCAGAACAACTGTCCGGGACTCCCTGGTGGTTCTCGCTATTTCATCGAACGACGAGCACGGAACAGGTCGCGTGCTGCACCACCCGCGTCGACACGCTTCCGAGGAGAAACCGGGCAATGGCGCCCCGCCCTTGAGCCCCCATCACGATCAACTCGGCATGCTGTTTGGCGGCCACCTTCATGATCTCTTGAGCAGGCTTCCCAGGCTGACAGACAGCCTCGGCCGTAAATCCCGCCTGGATCAGCTTCCGCACGCTCTGTTCGAGTAATTTCCGGACCTCCTTCAGCTCCTGGTAATTGCTGAACGGCATCACATGAATCACGCTCACATGAATCGGCACGCGCCCGCCCTTGCCGGTCGAACGATCCGGCTGAAACTTGGTCAGCACAAACTCAAACGCATGGGCCGATGCGTCCGATCCATCGGTCGCCAACACGATCCGCCGCAACGGTACCGCCTCGTTCTTGACGACGAGCACAGGGCACGTCGCATGATGGATGAGCTTGGTCGATACACTGCCGAGCATGAAGCGGTCGAGGGCTTCGAGGCCTTGACTGCCCACCACCAGGAACCCGTCCCGTTTCGATGCGCGTTTCAAGATCACCGGTGCGATCACCCCATGCTCTTTGCGGGCTGTGCCCTTGAGCTTCAGCGCCGCCAACTGCCGTGTGGCCTCCTTGAGGGTTCTGGCCGAGCGCGCTTCCATGCGCTGAATCTCTCGCGGCGCCAGAAACGACTCGCGGTGCGCGTCGCTATCCAGCACATGCAGCACCAATACCTTTACCGGCTCCACGAACGGCAGCGTGGCCACCCAGTTCAGCCCCCATCGCCCATACTTCGATCCATCCGTCGCCACAAGCACATTCATGGTGTATCTCCTTTTGTTTGAATTCCCCTCACCGTCAAACCGACAGGCTGAACCCGGCTATGAAAAGCCTCCGGCGAATCATGTACTGGCGTGCTCTCTGGTACGACCACGCTGTGACAGCTACCATCCGCTGCGCGCCTTCATCACGGCCTGGCAGTGGCGGTGGTCTGTCAACGTATGCACGCCACCCGGCCTCTCTTTTTCATCGAAGAGTAATCGGACCCCCACCGGAGAGCCGACCAACTCCAAGAGCGCCCTCATGCGGCTTCCCAATGCTCGGACTCGCTCGGGAGTAAGCGGTTCCTGTTTTGTCGTCATGACATTTTCCATAGGACGAAGACCTGAATGACACGGCTGTCGAGCGGATCATCCTCTGCCGTCTTGAGCGTGGATCATGCCCAAGAAGCTGAGAGAGAATGGCGAAGGTAATCGGCTTCTCCCCTCCCCTCATAGCAGTACAGGTTTTGTGCCAATAGGCATGAGTACTCAACTCTGCGCGGGAATCTTCAACGAAGGAGTTGAAAAGAAACAGAAATGAGAAGCCAGGAGTCTACGGCTGCATCTCGTGAAGCGAGAAGGAATACCCCATCTTATGAGCCCTGCTGTGGCGAAACGCCACAGCGACACGGCGGGCACCGGTGACACGGAACGGCTCATCGCATGAATGGCCTGAATTTCTAGAGGAATGGTTCTTGCCCTATGATCCAGCGCTATGAATCTGTTGTGGGTGGTGGGAGTCAGTGTGCTGGCGAGCGTGGGGGCGGTCGGGGCTGCGGCGCTGTTTCTGTGGCTCCCTGAGCGGGTGCGTCGGTCGCTCTTGCCGATGTTGATCAGTTTTGCGACCGGCACCTTATTAGCGTCTGCGCTCCTGGAACTGCTGCCACATGCTATTGCAGAGGCCGGAGCCGAGGCAAGCCTGCAAGCCCTACTCGTCGGACTCGTCTTATTCTATCTGTTGGAGCGCCTACTCCGGTGGCGGCATTGCCACGAGCTGGAACATTGCGACGTGCATCAATCGGCTGGCGCCCTGATTTTGATCGGGGATGGGCTGCACAACTTCGTGGACGGCGTCACGATCGCCGCGGGAATTCTTGTCTCCGTTCCAGTTGGCATCGCCACGGGCCTGGCGATCGTATCCCATGAGGTCCCTCAAGAAGTGGGTGACTTCGGCATTCTCTTGGAAAGCGGCTTCACCAGAAAACGGGCCTTGCTCTTGAATGTGCTGTCGAGTACTACCCTGTTCCCAGGGGTTCTTGTGGGTCTGCTGGCCCTGGACTCATTTGCAGTCGCGACGCCCTATGTGCTGGCCATGTCTGCGGCAGGGTTTCTCTATATCGGCCTCGCCGACCTGGTGCCGGGCCTGCACGGGGGCGACTGGGGCCCGTGATCGGCTTGACGCAGTTTCTTACCATGCTGCTCGGGATTGTCACGATCCTCGTGCTTCAGGGGCATCAGGGGTGAACCTACCGGTGCGATCTCATTTCTGCTCTGGTCCTGAGCAATACTCGATCGCGGCTTCGATGGCCGCCAGATGTGCCTGCACCCGCACCTCGAGCTGGTGCCTGCCAGGGGCTTCGAGGGTCAGCACCCGTTTCACTCCATGGATCTGGGCATAGGCAGCCAGGGGCCACCGGGCCAGTGTCTCCGGATTGCATGGACCGTCGATCACGCCACGGTCGGCGGCTCTCCCCTCGATCTCTGAGTTCATGTTAATACTCGTGACCGTCCCCACCCTATCCAAAATCTGATGGCCGACGGCTTCCGCTTCGGCATCCACGTTCTGGTACAGGTAGTACCCGAGGCTGTCGCGGTCGTCGTGAAGATCAATCAGGAGATCGAAGGGCTGTTGGAGTTTCGCGTGGACGAAACGGATTTCGGCAGGTGGGTGCGGGGCATTGAATTCCCGGTTCAGGTCCTTGCCGTCGGGATTCTCCCGGATATCCTGTTCATACCCCCAGGGATTGAGACAGGGAAGCAGCACGAACTGCCAGCGGTCGAGCCATGCGCAGAGCGCCTCGGCGCCGGCCGGTTCGTCACCGTGAAGACCGGCTGTGAGCAGCGCGCGATGCCGGTTGTCTCGGCCCAAGACGATCTTCAGCACTGGATAGTTTGGGTGGCCCAGTTGCACGTCGTGATGCGTCACCGCAGCCGCCGCTTCTCCCTTGAGCGAGGCCGTGACCCGCTCCACCAATGCGGCATAGCTTTTTATTTGGTTCAGGGTCGTGAAAGACGGCGATTTGGCAAATTTCGGATCAGTCATCGCTTCTTTCTTCTACAGGATGCGACCCGTGGTGGCCGCCGGCATTCGCTCAAGTTGCTGCGTCACCACAACAGGAAGGCCCGGCAGTTCGATGATTCGGAAGAGTGGTCCCTTGTTCCCTCATTAGCGTTGGGTGACTCGCCATGTGCGATACGATCCCGTCAGGTTGCGCACGCGAAAGCCCTGTTGGCTCAGAATGCGCGCCGCGTTGTAGGAACGCTGGCCGCTTTGGCAATACGCGATGATTTCTCGGTCGCGCGGCAACTCATTCAGGCGCTGGCGCAACTCATCCAAGGGAATGTGGGTCGAACCGGGTATGAACCCTGCCGCACGTTCGTCGGAACGGCGGACATCGAGCAGCAATGTGGTGCTGGGATCGAGCGACGCCACTTCGTTCCACTGCGCGAGTGCCACGTCACCGGCGAGCACGTTTTGCGCGGCCATCCCGGCAAGGTTGACGGGGTCTTTCGCCGATCCGTATGGCGGTGCATACGCCAGCTCCAGTTCGGCCAGATCGTGAACGGTCATCCCAGCCTTGAGTGCGGTGGCCAGTACATCGATGCGTTTGTCCACTCCTTCATGGCCGATGGCTTGCGCGCCGAGCAGTTTCCCTGTATCGGGCGCGAACAGGACTTTCAGCGCGATGGGTTCGGCGCCGGGGTAATAGCCTGCGTGAGAGCCGGGATGAAGATGAATCGCCTGAAAAGGAATGGCGGCGCGCTGGAGGGATTTCTCATTTGCGCCCGTGCAACCGGCGGTGAGAGTGAACAATCGCAGGATAGCGGTGCCCCAGGTGTGTTCGTATCGAGACGGGCGGCCCAGGATATTGTCGGCGGCAATGCGACCCTGGCGATTCGCCGGGCCAGCCAGCGGAATCAGCGCCCATTGACCGGTTACTCCGTCACGCACCTCGATGGCATCGCCCACCGCCCAGATGTGCGGATCGCTGGTCTGGAGATGTTCGTTGACCCGAATACCACCGAGTTTTCCGATCTCCAACCCGGCATCCTTTGCCAGGCCCACTTCAGGTTTCACACCTAGCCCGAGCACGACAGAATCGGCGGGCAATCGTTGACCGCTTTTCAGCACCACGATGGAAGTACGGGTAGGCTCCTGTGGTGAGGGTGGTTCGAACGATACCACGGGATCGTTCAAATGCAGGGCCACGCCATTGGCGAGCAATTCCGCGTGCAGCCAGGCCGCCATTTCCGGATCGAAGGGTGTCATCACCTGGGACAGCGCTTCCACCACCGTCACATCGAACCCCCGGTGCCGCAGTTGCTCAGCCATTTCGAGTCCGATGTAGCCGCCGCCGACTACGACGGGACGACAACGCTGGCAATCGTTCGACCACGCCATGATGTGTTCCACGTCGGGGATGTTTCGCACTACGAAGTGGTTCGGACGCTCGATCCCGGGGATGGGCGGTCTCAGAGGAGATGCACCCGTCGAAAGTATCAGTGCGTCGTAGGCTTCTTCGTATTCGCGGCCGGTTTCACACTCCCGCACCCGGATGCGCCGGGCGGCGCGGTCGATGCGGATGACCTCGGTGTTGATGCGCACATCCAGATTGAAGCGCGCCTTGAGGCTTTCGGGCGTTTGCACCAGCAGGCTGTCTTGCTCGGCGATTTCACCCCCGACAAAATAGGGCAGTCCGCAGTTGGCAAACGACACATGCGGGCCGCGCTCGAACATGATGATCTCGCACTCCTCGCACAGCCGTCGCGCTCTCGCTGCCGCGCTAGCCCCTCCTGCGACTCCGCCGACGATGATGAGGCGTTCGTTGCTCATTATTTCTTCTCGGACTTGTAGGATATGCCGCAGACGATCGTCTCCACCGAAGTTCTCCCGATAGATATAATAGATGTCTTCCGACCCGGACGGACATACCGCGAACACCACGGCGGACCCGCTGGGTCACTGCTAAAGATCCGGATCGCTTCGTCGTCCATCTGCGCCGTGAAATTGCCCGTGAGCTCGCGTTGTATGATCCTGAGGTGTGCTGATTCTTCACCGCCGCCACATGTCGACGGTCTGGATACATGTTTCTGGTTACGAAGCCCCATTCATTGTTTCGCTGTCGCTGACGGTGATTGTCACATTTCGCACTCCCGGCACTCGCCGGACCGCTTCCTCACAACGTTCCTGAAACTCCATAATCAGGGGACAGAACGGTGTAGTGAGGACCAAGGTGAACTGAACCTTGTCCCCTTCGATCCGAATGTCTTGAATCATATCGAGACTGACCAGATCCTGCCCCAGTTCCGGCTCTTGCACCGTTCGCAGCGCCTCAAGCACCGCTTCTTTCGTGATCATCCGCACCCTTCGTCTCTGTTATAAGGAGTGTTCGGCCGTTGCCGCGAGCACGCGCTGAATGTGCTTGGTCAGGATCTCCGGAAGGCCCGGCAGGTCGATCTGCATGAAGCCGCGGACCAGCGTTGAAATGGCCTGATCGCGTGGCAGTCCCCGCGTCATAAGATATTCCACCGCCTCTTCGGCGATCGGACCGACGGCGGCTTCATGTGACAACTGACTCCGTGGCGCCGAGTCAGCCAGCAATTCCGGGATGGCGTGCATCGTGGCGTGTTCGGAGAGCAACATGCCCCGGCAATCCAGATGCCCGCGGCTTTCGTTGTGTTGGCCGACTAATTCCCCGCGTAAATACATCGTGGACCGGTCTCGGGCGACTGCCCGCGAGATCGCATCGGCTCGGGTGCCCTGGCCCGTCAGCTCCACGTAGGTCCCCATATCGATGAGGGACTCTTTGAGTCCCACCATGATGCTGTTGAACTGGGCCCGCGCACCCGCTCCACGGAGGAAGACTCGTGGGTAGGCCTGCACCGAGCGTACGGGACGGAGCAGAATATAGTTGCTGACGAAGGTCGCGCCCTCCTCCACGATGACTCCGGTCCGCGGCCGGACGTGAAACCCTTCCGCCCAGTTGTGGATCATTGTCTCGGCGAGCATCGCCCCCTTCTTGAGGAACACTTCGGTCACGCCGATGTGCAGGCCCGTTTCGACGCGTGGATGCAGCGTACAGCCGGTAATGAGTTGGGCGTCGGCACCTTCTTCGATGAGGATCACATTGTGGACGTTCTGACTGATATTGTTCTCCTGCACGAGCAGGCAGGCCTGGATGGGTGCCGTGACGCGTTGGCCGGCGAACACCCGCAAGAAGAAACCGCCCGTTTGAGCCAGCTCCACCGCGGCCGTGTACTTGTCCTGATCAACCGCAACCGCCTGCCACCAGTAGTCCCGTAACCAGTCGTAGGACGTGAGAGCTTCGGCCGTGGTCATGAGCTCAAGCTGGCCCTGGTAGCGGCGCTGGATGCGCTCGTAGATTGAGGAGTAGTCGATCTGGAAATAGGAGGCCGCGCGGTTGGCCTCTTCGCTGTCGATGCCGGCCAACGACGCGGCTTCCCTGATCTGCTGCTCCAGCGATCGCAGGGCCTCGACCCGTTGGCGTCGCTGCTCGATAGGCTGACTGAACGTCGTCAGGTCCAGATCGGGGCCATAGGGTGACGGCCGTGTCTGGGCCTGGATTGCCCGAGCACGGAGCGATTCCTCCCTGGCACCTATTGGACTGGGATGTGCGAGCGACAGATCGGACATTTCCCGTACCCGTGTTTACGAATTTCTTCCAGCAACTGGAGCCCTTCGCCTTCGCCGACGAGCGTTCCCCCATAGAGCACATGCCCCACGTCCGCCCGCAGATAATTAAGAATGTGGCCGGTATGCGTGATGATGAGCGCCGCCGGCGCCACGGCCTCGGCACTAGGCTGCTTCACAAGGCAGGCGAGCGCTTGCCCCACCACCGCAATACTGTCCAGATCAACCCCGGCGTCCGGTTCATCGACCAGAGCCAACGCTGGCTGCTGGGCCATGAGCTGGAGCAGTTCGGCTTTCTTGATCTCGCCGCCTGAAAACCCCACGTTCACATCCCGCGCGAGCAAGGCGGAGCAGCCAAGCTGGTCGGCCAGTTCCGCAACTCGTGTGCCATTCTTCCCCTGTGCCGAGACTTCGGCGAGTTGTCCCAATGGAATGCCGCGGACACTTGGCGGACGCTGCTGCATGAGGCCGATCCCCAGACGCGCGCGCTCATCGACAGGGAGATGGGTCACATCCTGACCTTGAAACAGGATACGGCCCTTGGTGACCCGATAGCGGCTCAATCCCATGATGGCCATGAGCAACGAGGATTTCCCTGATCCATTCGGACCGAAAAGCACATGCGTCTCGCCCGGACTGATCCGTAAGCTGACATCGTGGAGGATCGGTCGTCCGCCGACCTCGATACTCACCTCATCAAGCTGGAGAATGTCGCTCGTGTTCATCGTGTTCTCGACGTGCCCTGCAGATCGCTTTCGTTATGCCGCAGGACTCGGCTCGGCTTCCGCCTGCTTGAGAATCCCTTCCACAGATTCGCGCAGACGATCCAGAATTCCCGCGTTGTCGGTCCCCCGGATGTCCACGGGGACGAAGTGCTTCTCATTGAAGCCGGTCGCACGAATGAGCTTCTTGAAGAGCTTCTCCTGGGCCTTCGGAGCACAGGCGCCGACGAGCAGGTAACTGTCCGGCTTGGCCGCCTTCATCGCCTCTTCCAATATGGCGTTCCCCCCTTGGCCGCACAGTTGCGGACTAAGGACGGTGTACTTGACGTCCAGGTCTGATTCGACCTCGAACGGGAGCTTGTTCATGTCGGAATCTTTGAATGAATCGCAGAGCCCTTTGCAGTTGCACAACAAAACTTTGATTTCCATGGGTCACCTCCATACACGATGGTTATCCGTTGACCTGCTTCCAATAGGCATCGACCCGCTCTTGAATGTGTCGAATGGCTTCATCCTGCCTGGTCGGTTCAAACAGATGTCGGAACCGGCCCTGCAATTTCAGATACTCTTCCACCGGCTTCCGTTTGGGGATGTAGGTGTGTGTGACTGCTCCGTTAATCGCCTCCTTCAAGGGCCAGAGACCGGTCTCCACCGCCAGCTTGGCGACCTCCGGAGTCTCTCCCGGATCGTAGAGCCAGCCGGTGGGGCAGGCAGACAGCGCGAGGAACAGCTTGGGTCCCGTAAATTTGCCCGCCCGCGCGAACTTTTCTTCCAGATCCAGTGGGTACCGCGGCGCAACGGTCGCGATATAGGGCGGTTTGTGCGCCCGCCAGATCTCGAAGATATCTTTCTTCTCCTGCGTGGCGCCGGCCGGGTGCTGCAAGCTGCAGGGGGAAGTGGTCGTCCTCGCGCCGTAGGGTGTCGCGGGAGAGAGCTGCATACCGGTGTTGCCGTAGGCTTCGTTGTCGTAACAAAAATAATAGAAATCGAGTTTTCTGGTGATGGCGCCCGATGTCGAAGAGAGGGCCATGTCGTAAGTCGAGCCGTCTCCTCCCAGCACCACGACTTTCAGATCCTCTTCCTTCGGCAACCGGCCCTTGGCGATCAACACATCCAGTGCGTCGCGCACACCCTGCGCGCCGGCCGGTGCAGACCCCATCGTCGTGTAGAGCCACGAACCCTTAAACGGCGTGAAGGGGTAGGCAGCCAGCATCGTAAAGCACCCGGCGGCATTCACGTAGACGACATCGTCGCCCAGCACCTTCGCGGCCAGCCGCAACGCCTCCAGCCCTCCGCATCCGGCACAGAGCGACGTTCCAGGAAGCACGTGCTCTTCACGGGGAATCTGTTTGATCTTCTTGAATGTCTCGCGTTGCCAGGTCATGATGAAGACCGAGTGGCGTGAAACGTGAAACGTAAAGCGTTAGAAATATGAATACCACACCACCTTTTATTCACTTGCCTGACTCCTAACTCGTCCTCACATCCGCTGCGATATCTTGGAGCTGCTCCATCTCGCGGTGCTCGGCTTCTGTATAGAGCAGGATCGGCCCGATCCCTTTTCCTTGAAATCCGGCTTCTGCCGTTTGTTCGAAGACTGCCCGAAGCTCACCTTCCGACAGATTCTTTCCTCCCAGGCCTCCGATGAAAGAGCAGAGCGCCCGCGGCCGCAACGCTTCATGGTACAGACAGGCGGCAATCTCCTGAAAGAGAATGCCGCCCTGCCCCGGAGATAGATTCTGATCCAACACGGCCACCGCCCGGCGGCCCTGCAACGCCTGACGGATGGCGTCCGCCGGCCAGGGGCGGATCATGCGGAGCCGCAGCAATCCCACTCGCCTGCCCTCTGCTCTGGCAACATCGACCGCCGCCTTGCCTTTGCTCGCAAAGGCGTTGGTCATGACGAGCACATCTTCCGCATCGTCAAGCCGATAGCCCTCGACTACATCGTACCGTCGTCCGAATAGCTGCTCGAACGCCGCAGCCGCTTCCCGATGCACATCCAAAGCGTTCATGGCAGCCAGATGCATTTGATGACGGAAATACGAGTAGGGCGTCCCACTGAGGACCGCCACGCCGAGCGCATGCGGTGCCGAGGCTTTAAATCCCAAATGCGCAGGACGAAACGGAGGCAGGAACAGCTTGACCTGATCCGGATCCGGCATGATCACCGGCTCGCGGGTGAACGAAAGATAGAAGCCGTCCAGGTTGACGATGACCGGCAACATGACCCGCTCATCCTCCGCGATTCGATAGGCCATGAGAATGGAATCCAGCACTTCCTGGCAGGTCTCGGCGTGGATCTGAAGAAAACCGCTGTCCCGCGCGGCCAGCACATCGTTATGATCCGGCTCGAGCGTAATCGGCGCTGCCAGCGCCCGAGAGACGTTGACCAGGACGAGCGGCGCGCGCCAACCGGAAACCGAATAGAGCACTTCGAGGGCATAGAGCAATCCCTGACTGGATGTCGCGGTGAAGACCCGGGCTCCCGTGGCCGCGGCAGCTCCGGCCGCCGTCATCATGGAATGCTCGGAATCCATGGTCACAAACCGGGCCGCCACCACGCCGCTCTCGCACCACTTGGCCAGCGCTTCCACGATTTCTGTCTGCGGGGTGATCGGAAAGGCCGGCACATAATCCACATCGGCCAGCCGCGCACCCCAGGCTGCCGCGAGATTGCCCGTCATCATCATCTGGTCTGTCTGGTTCATTTGGTCTATCCGGTCTATTTGGTTTGCTTCACGAGACCCGCTTCACATTTCCATACCTATCGTGCCGTCCACACCACTCCTCCTTCCTTCTCCCGCTCGGCCACCAATGCCTCAGTCGGACATTCATGGACGCAGATCTGGCATCCCTTGCAATGGGCATAATCAATCACAGGCCTGTCGTCCTTCGTCATTGAAATCACCCCGTCGGGGCAATAGGCAAAACAGAGCCAGCAGCCATTGCACTTGTCGGGCACCAGGACCGGACGGAAGGTTCGCCAGCCGCCGGTTTCACGCAGAATCGAATTCGCAGCGGCGCTGATCCTAGCGGTTCCCCTTGTCGGTGGCTCGTAGGTCGGAACTCGAAGCTGTACCGTAGCCGCTGGCTGGCGTGAGTCCGGGCCAAGGGCCACCATCTGAACCGTTTCATAGCACTGCAGCGCAATCTCTTGATTGCGCTCGATCACCGAGGCCGCGAGTCCGAGATCCGCCAGTTCCTGCGCAATGGCGTCGCGAATCGACTCCTGACGGAGCCCGACGAGTCGTCCTGCGACGGCACCGAGCAAGGCGCTAATCGTGCCGCTCTTTCCAAACTGTTGCAGTGCGATGCTCGTCAGATCTAGCGCTGTCAGACGGCCTGGCAAGGAAGCCTGAGCCTGAAACTGTTCGGCATTCAGTGGTGAGTTGACAAAGACCGCTGTCCGTTCATCGATGCCGTCCAGCACACGAGCGGCAGGATCCTGAACGAGTGACGCATCGGCGATCACGACAAGATCGGGACGGGCGATGAGACCACGCTCGCGAATCGGCTCCTTGGCAATCCTGGTAAAGGCAACCACAGGCGCACCGCGCCGCTCGGCCCCATAAATCGGCGAGTCCTGCGCCACGAATCCCTCGATAAATGCAGCGGTACCCAGGATCCGGCTCGCGGTCTTCGCGCCCTGCCCCCCTCGACCATGGAAGCGGACTGCTCGCATCAATTACTTCCTCAGCGCTGACTGGTTCTCCCCCGCCTGTTCGCAAGCCATACACATGGGCGCCGCCGGAACTACCTCCAGCCTGGACTGGGGAATGGCCTTCTCGCATTGCTCGCATCGGCCATACTGCGCTGTCCTCAGCTTGAAGAGTGCCAGATCGATTGCCTCAATCTCGGCCTTCGCCCGCCCATCTAGCAGGATGCTGAAAAAGTCCGCTAGCGGTGTTCTCGCATCGTTCAGAGGCTCAACGTACCGAAGCGTACGCCTCGCCTTTTCGCTCGCTGCGGCCTTGCTGGACAGCCTTTTTGAGCATCCTGATGTTTTTGGGTCGTTGCTCCGTCTGTCATATTTCAACGGTGATTTATGTGTACATGGAGTTTTTCCGCAGCCTGCAGACGATCAAGCAGCCGAACCATGCTCTCCTCTTGCCCCCGCTCCTCTACTTCGCTTTTGATATCGTTTTGGAACCAGAGCAGCTCCTCTTCAGTCTGAGCAGCCTGACAAAACAAGTCACGCCGTTGGGTTAACAGTTTCTTCCGAATACCCTCGACCAGTAACATTGCAATAACCCTCCCTGACGACGGCAACGTCAGCTACAACATTTCTCCATTTTTTCTTTCATGGCTTCTCGTCCGGCCTTGACCGCTGACTCGGCACCCGCTGCTTTCTCCGCGATGAAATGCTTGCCGCGCTCGATGGTCTCATCAAGGGCGGCTCGCGCCTCCTTTGCTCTCTCCAGAACTTCTTCTTCCGTCTTTCTCGCATAGCCTTTCAAGGCTCGCCGCGCTTCTTCCCCGGACTTGGGGGCGAGAAGAAGGCCTGCCACCACTCCAGCCATGGCCCCCCCTAAGAATGCGAGTGCAACAGCCGGCCCGGAACATATTGTCTCTCGATTGTCCATAGCGATTCCTCCTTGGATAGACCGTGTTCTCCTCTATTGAAAAGCGAAGGCCGTGCCAGAAAAGCAAAACCAGAGGATCACCGATTGCTGAGATTTGACGAGACCTTGAGGAAAGCCATGAAGAAGAGAGAAATGCATCTGGGGCATTCCAGGTCTTAGGAGAAAACAGGGCTGTCGCATAAGGCCACAGCCCTCAATGCGGATGAGGCAGGTACTCTAGAACCAGTGAAACAGAAGATAAATCGTTACGAATTTGAGTTGGATTTAGAGGCAGGCCATCCTTCACCCTGTCCCATCATGGCGGCCCATGCTCACCGGTGAAGCTGCGGAGGTACTGGGTGAGTGCCCAGATCTCTCCGTCCGTCAGTTGATCTCCATATCCAACTATTCCGGTACCGGGCGATCCGTTTTTAATCAACCAAAAGACTTCGCCTTCCGTACGCTGGCTCCAGAATCCGTGGTCCTGGAAATTGCGCGGTGAGGGATTCAACTTGCCGGCCAAAGGCCCATTACCATCCCCATCTTTCCCATGACACCTGAAGCAGGCACCCTTGCCGTTGTAGATCGCCTTACCCTGCGCGACATTCTCAGGGGAATTCGGCAAGGGGCTCGTGAGCGCGCGCGCCTCGGCCAGCTTGTCGGCTGGCACCAACAACTGGACCCTCTGCCGTTCGGCAGCCCAGGAGGGGATGGTAAGAAAAACCACAAGGACCAGCAACGGCAACATACGCGGCTTCATCGTCTTCCTCCATTGAAAGGACTGCGTCAGCTACTCCATGGGACCGGCAGAAATCGGTTGGGCTGACATATCACTGCTTTACTGGCCGAATGATCGCACATATCGCGGCACCTGCCAGGTTTCTTCTTCTGTCAGCACGAGGGGAATAAAGGACGCCATTGCCGTACCCTTGCTGCCGTTCTTCAAGATCCAGAACAGTTCCCCATCGGTTCGAGCGGCTTGCCACGTCTTGTCGGTGAAATTTCTCGGTAAGGACCATTTCAAATTCCAAGGATTCACGCGTTGTTTCAAGACCAGCGAAAGCTCATAGCCGAGCAGTGGTATCGGACAGCCTCAGCCCGATGAGCGAGGGCGCCATCAAAACCAAGCGAAACAGAGCACGACGTGTTCCCACTGGCATCGAGAACCCCCGGGGCGCCTTGGTTTTTCGATTCTGCCTTCGGATTCATAGGCTTCCCCCGAACAGCTTCATGCCGTTGTGAATAATCATGACGATGGCGACTCCGAGTGCGATGGCGGCAAAACTCCTTGCCAAGGTCGCCTGTGAGACCTGTTGAGCAACCCACGATCCCCCGGTCATGCCGATGGCGCTGCCGAGCAGCAAGAGACCGATGAGAGGCCAATCTACCTGCCCCGCTTGCAGATGGCCGACGAACCCTCCGACTGCGACCAGCGCGATAATCAATAGCGAGGTGCCCACAGCCATCCGCATGGGAAACCCCAATATAAGAGTGAGCGCCGGCACGATCACGAAGCCGCCGCCGACGCCGAAGAACCCGGTCAACAGGCCGACGCCGACGCCGATCAGCGAGACCTTGACCCAGCAGGAGCGCGGAAAGCGTTCAGCGCAGCTCTCTCCGGTAAATCGGCTGTCACTTTGACCGCTGCTTCGCCACATCCGCCAGGCCACCACGATCATCAAGACGCTGAACAGCAGGAGCACCGTTTCCCCCCGCACGAACCG
>CXWL01003947.1_pt1 | contig 22329 bp, 18 predicted proteins | sample 590931 | NCBI WGS metagenome assembly CXWL01 (sample SAMEA3498368, study PRJEB10139) | groundwater metagenome | biome: water well; material: biofilm material | place: Germany | collected 2015-04-27 | reverse complement strand
ACGCTGTCGCCCAAGGAGGTCAAGCACCTCGAGGCCGAGGCCTGGGAAGATTTTCTCGACATGTGCATCGGCCAGTGCGGCATCTGGGTCGGCGAAAATATCGAGCCCGAAAAGAAGATGAGCGAGCTGATGCCCACCGAGCCCTACCTGCTCGGCTCGCATTCGGGCTGCTGCGGCATCTGGGTCTCGGGCCCGACCGACCTGGGCGCGCCCACCGCCGCCGATGCCGAGGAAGACGGCGTGCCGGCGCACCTGCCGCGTGGCTGGAACTGGGGCTACCGCTCGATGACCACCGTCAAGGGCCTGTTCACCGCCGGCGACGGCGTCGGCGCCTCGGGCCACAAATTCTCGTCAGGCTCGCACACCGAAGGGCGGCTGGCGTCCAAGGCGATGGTCAAGTACGCGCTCGACAACAAGGACTGGAAGGTCGAGCTCGATACCGACCCGGCCCAGCTCGCCGAAGAGATCTATGCCCCGGTGCGCACCTTCCTCAAGCACAAGGACTACACCACCGCGATCGACGTCAACCCGCACTACATCACGCCCAAGATGCTGCAGATGCGGCTGCAGAAGATCATGGACGAATATGTCGCCGGCGTGGCCACCTACTACAACACCAACGACAAGATGCTGGCGGTGGCCGAAGAGAAGCTCGAGATGCTGAAGGAAGACGCCGGCAAGATGCGCGCGAAAGACCTGCACGAATTGCTGCGCGCCTGGGAAAACTACCACCGCATCCTGACCGCCGAAGCGCACATGAAGCACATCCAGTTCCGCGAGGAATCGCGTTACCCGGGCTTCTACTACCGCACCGACAAGAACTTTGTCGATGAGAAGAACTGGCACTGCTTCGTCAACTCGATCTACAGCAAGACCACGCACAAGTGGACCTGCTTCAAGCGCAAGCATGTGGATCTGGTGGACAAGTCCAAGCTGTTCAAGNNTGTTCAAGGCGGCGGCGCCGCACTGAGAAGCTGCCGTATCGTGACGGGCGCCCGCGGCCAACGGGCGCCCTTTTTGTTTCTCCAGCGAGCCCGCCATGAATGCATCCGAATCGCCGTTCCCTGCCAGCCCCGTCATGCCGACTTCACTCGAAGGTGGCGCGAAGCTGAAATTCCAGTGCCGCAAGGGGATCGGTTGCTGGAACGCCTGCTGCAGCAACATCGACATTTCGCTGACACCGTACGACATCGTGCGACTGAAGCAGCGGCTCGAGTTGTCGTCCACCGAATTCCTGTCCAGGTACACGGTGCCGTACGAGATGGAGAAGAACGGCATCGCCGGCGTCAAGCTGCGGCCTCTCGAAGGCGGCACCGCCTGCCGCTTCATGACCGCTGCCGGTTGCAGCGTCTATACCGACCGGCCCACCGCCTGCCGCTATTACCCGGTGGCGCTGCTGTCACTGCGCCGGCAGGACGAGTACACCGATCGCCAGTCCTACGCCATCGTGCAGGAAGACCACTGCCAGGGTCACCTCGAGCCCGTGGTGCAGACCATCGACGACTACCGCCAGGGCCAGGGCGTGACCGAGTACGACGAGCTGGCGCATGGCTGGCGTGAGCTGATCCTGAAGAAGATGAGCTCGGGCCCGAGCATCGGCAAGCCTTCCAAGCGCAGCCTGGAACTGTTTTTCATGACCTGCTACGACATCGACCGCTTCCGCTCGTTTGTCGCCAGCGAGAGTTTTTCCTCGATCTACGACGTGCCGGGCGAAGAGATGCGCGAGACCTTGCTCGACGATACGCAGCTGCTGCAATTCGGCTTTCGCTTCCTGCGCCAGGTGCTGTTCGGCGAGGCCACCATCGCCACCCACGAGCAGACCGTGGAGCAGCGGCGCGATGCGGTGGCGGCGCGCCGCCAGCAGGTCGAGCAAGAGGCCGCCGAGCGCAGGGCGCGCGACGGCGAGGGCGACTTTATTTACGACATAGCTTGAGTACAAGTTAGTCTTCACTGAAGCTTTGCTTTGTGCCCGACTTCTGACCGGCGCGCGGACGTGGGCCCGCTGATCGGCGCTGCCGATCTCGCCGCGCACCGGGGCGATGCGGGCTGGCGCATCTTCGACTGCCGCCACGACCTGGAAAACCCCGGTTACGGTGAGAAGGCCTATGCGCGGGGCCACATCCCCGGCGCCGTCTTCCTGCACCTGGAGCGCGACCTCGCGGGCGCCACGAGCGGCAGCAACGGCCGCCATCCGCTGCCCGCGCCGCCCGTCTTTGCGGCGCGCATGGCGGCCTGCGGCGTCGGGCCCGAGACGCAGGTGGTCGCCTACGACCACGAGGGCGGCGCCTTCGCCGCGCGCCTGTGGTGGATGCTGCGCTGGCTGGGCCACACCCGTGCCGCCGTGCTCGACGGTGGCCTGGCGGGATGGCGGCGCGCCGGCCTACCGCTGGACATCGAGGTGCCGGGCCCAGCGCCGGCCACCCTGGCCGCCCGCCCCGGCTTCAAGCCAGTCACCACCGATGAAGTGCTGGCCCGCCTAGCCCGGCGCCGGGCCGTCCCAAGGCGGGCTGCGCCCCCTCGGGGGGCAGCGAACGCAGTGAGCGTGGGGGCTGCAGCCCGTGGCCACACGCTGATGCTGGACGCCCGCGCCCCCGAGCGCTACAGCGGCGAAGAGGAAAACATCGATCCCGTCGGCGGCCACATTCCGGGCGCGGTCAACCGGCACTATTTCGACAACCTCGACGACGCCGGCTGCTATTTCAAACCGGCCGCCGAGCTGCGCGCCGAGTTCGAGCAGATCCTCGCCGGGCGCGACCCGGCAGATGTGATCCAGCTGTGTGGCTCGGGCGTCACGGCCTGCCACAACCTGTTGGCGATGGAGCTGGCAGGCTTGCCGGGGTCGCGGCTCTACGCCGGGTCGTGGAGCGAGTGGTGCACCGACCCGTCGCGCCCCGGTGTCACAGGCTGAGGTCTAGACCTGCCGCCAGGGCAGGCCGTGCTTGCGCCAGCCGCCTACCGTGCCGCGATGGTGTTCGGGATCGAGCTCGCCCTCAAAGCCCTCGAGCACGTTGCTGACGTTGGAAAAACCGTGCTGCTCCAGCGCCAGCCCGGCGTCGACCGAGCGCTTGCCGCTGCGGCAGATCAGGATGATGGGCCGGTCCTTGCGGCCGGCCATGCGCTGGGCTTCTTCGCTGAAATGCGGGTTGACCTCGAAATCCGGCGCCGTATTCCACTCGATATTGATCGCCCCGATGGGGTGGCCGACATAGTAGAACTCGACCTCCGTGCGGCAGTCGATCAGCAGCGTGTTGGGGTTGGCCTGGAGGGTCTCATAAGCCTGTTTGGGGTGCAGATGGTCCATGCTTCGCTCCTCGATGGCCCGCATTGTGCCGGCGGATTCGGGCCGTGGCGGACATCTTGTTCATATCCATATGCCGCCGCGCCTACCTGCCTTGCGCCAGTGCCTGCAGCTTGGTCGGCTGGATCAGGTGGCCGTCCAGGCCGGCCTGCTTGATCGTGCCGCCGTAGGCCACCGTCATCAACTGGCTGTAGTAGGTGACCGGCATATTGAACCGGGTGCCCTGCTTGCGATTGATCTCCGACTGATAGACCTCGACGTTGGCCTGGCACAGCGGGCAGGGCGTGACGATCATGTCGGCGCCGTGGTCGTAGGCCGACTCGACGATGTCGCGGATTTGTTTCTGGCTCTTCTCGGGCTCCGAGAAAGCCAGCGCACCGCCGCAGCAGGTGACCTTCTGGTCGTACTGGGTGAGCGCCTCGCCGCCGACCGTCTGCACCAGCTTGTCCAGGTACAGCGGGTTCTCGAAGGATTCGCCGGCAATGCCGAAGGGCCGGTTCGTCTGGCAGCCGACATAGCCCGCGAATTTGATGCCGGCCAGCGGCTTGACCACCGGCGCGCCGAGCTGGTCGTAGCCGAAGTCCTCGATCAGCACTTCGACCATGTGCTTGACCTGGGCCTTGCCCTGGTACTGCAGGCCGGCAGCCTTGAGCGCCTCATTGGCGTTGGCCAGAAAGTCGCGATCGACATCGAGCTTTTCCTTCGACTCGCGCGCATTCAGCCAGCACGCCGCGCAGGTGGCCACCACGTCCTGCCCAGGCAGATGCTTCTCGGCCAGCGCGAAGTTGCGCGCGTTGAGCACATGGCGCGTCAGCTCGCCGGCGCCGGTATAGCTGATGGAGGCGCCGCAGCAGTTCCAGTCGGGGATCTCGGTGAGCTTGATATCCAGCGTCTGGCACATCGCATTCGTCGAGACCAGGTAGTTCGCCGCCGAGGCCTTGAGCTGCGACGAGCAGCCCGGGTAGAACGCATATTCCTTCTTGGCCATGGTCTGTCCTATGCCTTGCCCGGCGCGCGGCGTTGCTCGATCTCCTGCACCTTGGCGAGCATCGCCGCGATGCCCTTCGCATCCTTGCAGCGGTGGCCGCCGAACAGCTCGAACGGGTTGAGCCGGCCGGCCTTGACCAGGCCCAGCGCCACCCAGCGCATCTCCCAGCCCTTCTTGATGCCGGCCACGAGCCCGTCCTTGAAATACAGGCCCATCGTCAATTTCAGCTCGTTGACGCGGCCGGTGCGCGCGAAATTCTTGAAGAAGCGCAGCGAGAAATCGCGCGTCGGCTGCATCCTGGGTGCCAGCCCGAGCCGGTTGGCGTAGCTCGCCAGGCCATGCATGATGGTCGTGATGGGCAGCTTGCGCGGGCAGCGCACGACGCAGTTGTAGCAGGAGGTGCACATCCACATCGAGTCGGAGCCGAGCACCTCGTCGCGCTTGCCGGCGCGGATCATCATGAACAGCTTCTGCGGCGTGTGCTGCCAGTGCGCGCCGAGCGGGCACGAGCCGGCGCAGACGCCGCACTGCATGCACATGCGGACCCACTCGCCGCCTTCGACCTCGCGCTCCACCTCGCGCAGGAAGTCGCCCTGGTAGGGCCGCACGGTCACCGCACGCCCCGCGTCCCCGACAATTGCGCTGCTCATGCAAACCCCTTCATCGGGCTCATGCCGATGGCGACGATCTGCGCCACATAGTCGTCGATCAGCCTGGGCAGGCGTTCGATATCGGTGATCGCCACTTCGAAGCTGGCGACGCGCTCGGTCTCCAGGCTGAGCTGGGTCAGCGTATCGCCGATCTTGCTCATGCGGTAGTGCGCCATCTCCGAGCCCTTGACGAAGTGGCACTGGTAGTCGTCGCCCTTCTTGCAGCCCAGCATCATGACGCCGTCCCAGCCACCGTTGAGGGCGTCGGTGATCCAGATCGTATTCACCGAGCCCAGGCAGCGCACCGGTATCACGCGCACGAAGGCCGAATGGCTGCGCCGCTGCAGCGCGGCCATGTCCAGCGCGGGGTAGGCATCGTTCTCGCACGCCAGCAGCAGGATGCGCGGCTTCTCCGAGAATTCGTCGGGCATGTCCACCGCCTTGATCTGCGCGCCCACGCTGTCCACCGAATAGTTCTCGAACGAGATGACGCGCACCGGGCAGGCGCCCATGCAGGTGCCGCAGCGCCGGCAGCGGCTCTCGTTGAAGACCGGGAAGCGGCGCTCGTCCTCGTCGATGGCACCGAACGGGCACTCCACCGTGCAGCGCTTGCACTGGGTGCAGCCTTCGAGGCGCACGATCGGGTACGACAGGTCGCCGCTGCGCGGGTGCGCAGCCGCGCCCAGCGCGGCGTTTTCCAGCGCCTGGATGGCTTTCAGCGCGGCGCCGGTGGCGTCTTCGATGGACTGCGCCATATCCATCGGCCGGCGTGTCGGTCCGGCGGCGTAGATGCCGGTGCGCCGCGTCTCGTAGGGGAAGCAGATGAAGTGCGAATCGGCGAAGCCGTGCTTCAACTGCGGCAGGTCGGGGCCTTGCCGATAGGTCATGTTGAGGACCGAGATCTTCTGCAGCTCGCCGCGCTTGGCGAGGGCCGCCTCGGAGCCGCTCTCGGCCGCCGTCACGGTCTGCGTCCAGGTATCGAGATCGACCCCGGCGTTGGCCACCTGCCCGGTGGCCAGCACCACCAGGTCGGCGTCGACGACGGCGTCTTCGTCCAGGATCAGATCGCGAAAGCGCACGCGCGCCCCGTTCGGGGTGGCATCCACCCCGCTCGCCTGGCCCTTGGTGAAGGTCACGCCCTTGTGCTGCGCGCTGCGGTAGAAATCCTCGCCCATGCCAGGCACCCGCAGGTCGGTGTAGAGCACCATCGTCTCGACCGTCGGGTCGGCATTCTTGAAATACATCGCCTGCTTGATGCTGGTGCCGCAGCAGTGGCCCGAGCAATACGGCAGGTGCTTGCCGCTGGTGTCGCGCTGGCCGGCGCACTGGATGAAGACCACGCTGCGCACCAGCGTGCCGTCGGTGCGCCGGATCGGCCCGCCTTGCGCCGCGCGCGCCAGCGCCTCCAGGCCGGCCTGGTCCACCACGTGCGGGTGGGTGCCGCCGCCGAGCTCGGGCAGGCGGGCGATGTCGTAGGTCGTGAAGCCGCTGGCCTGGACGATGGCGCCGACGGTGGCCTCGGTGCTCTCGCCGCTGGCGCTGGCGATGCGCACCTTGAAACGCCCCGGCGCGCCCGCAGTCTCGCCCACCGTCGAGGCCAGGTGCACGCTGATCAGCGGGTGCGCGCTGACGCGCTGGACGAGCCCGGCGATGCCGGTGGCCTGCGGCTCGCTGTAGGGCTCGCGCGAGGGCGTGCGCTGCCACAGCCGGGCGGCCCAGCCGCCCAGGGTGGCGCTGCGCTCGACCAGCAGCACGGCATAGCCGGCCTCGGCGGTCTCCAGCGCCGCCGTCAGGCCCGAGACGCCGCCGCCCACCACCAGCACGCTGCGCGCCTCGGCGCGCGCCGGGTTGCCGGCCGGCAGCTTGAGTTTCTTCAGCTCGGCGCAGCCCATGCGCACATAGTCGTCGGCCATTTCCTGGCGCGCTTCGTCGTGCGCGCTGCCCGCGGCCACGATCCAGAGCACGCCTTCGCGCAGGTTGGCGCGCGCCACCGCGGCCTGCGGAAAGTGGAAGGCCTCGGCCTTCATGCGGCGCGAGCAGGCGCCGATCATGATGTGCGTGATGTCCTCGCGGGCGAGGTCATCGCGGATCTGCTGCACGCCTTCTTCGCTGCACAGGAAGGCATGCTCGCGCACCAGCGCCATCTTGCCCTCGCGCTTGGCGACGTTGGCCAACTGCTTGGTATCGAGTTGGTCGCCGATGCCACAGCCCGAGCAGATATAGGCGGCGGTCTTCATGGCCTTGGGCGTTGTTGTTTCGCTCATCACGAGGCCTCCGCCCGCATGGCCCGGTGGATGACCTGGATGCCGCGCAAGGCCGCCGCGGTGGCGCTCTGCACCGAGCGGTTGACGTCGAGCGGGCCGCTCGCCGCCCCGGCGGCGAACTGGCCGCCGCTGGTGCAACCCTCGATGAAGCCGCTGCTGTCGCGCACGATGTCGTCGGGCAACTGCACGCCATCGGTCTCGGGCTGCATGCCCACCGCCAGCACCACCAGGTCGTGCTCGGTGGCATAGCGGTGGTAGCCCTCGGTATCCACGCCGTGCAGCACGAGGTTGCCGTTGGCCTGGTTCAGCGCCACGCGCGCCACCTTGGACTTGACGAAGGCCACCGTCGGGTCGGCATGCACCATGACATTGAAATCCTCGAGCCGGTCGATGGCGCGGATATCGATGTAGTAAACGGTGGACCTGGCGCCCGCGTCGGCATCGGCCTCGCGCACATACTGGGTCTGCTTGAGGGTGGCCATGCAGCAGATGCGCGAACAGTGGCGCAGGTGGTTCTCGTCGCGCGAGCCGGCGCACTGGATGAAGGCGATATTCCTTGCCGGCAGCCCGTCTGAAGGCCGCAGCAGCTTGCCGCCGGTGGGCCCGCTCGGGTCGGCCAGGCGTTCGAACTCCAGGCTCGTGACGACATTCGCAAAGCGCCCGTAGCCGTAGGGCTGGATGCGTGCCGCGTCGTAGGGCTTCCAGCCGGTGGCCCAGATCACGGCGCCGGCATTCAGGGTCAGGGTCTCGGCGCGCATCTCGAGGTCGACCGCGCCCACCTTGCACGCAGCCAGCGCCTTGTCGGCCTCGGGCGTGCCGATGATCGAGGGGTCGATGACATAGCGCTGCGGATAGGCCATGCCGTGCGGCAGGTAGGCGGCGCTGATCTGGTCGAGGCCGTAGTTGGCGGGGTTGGCGATGCGCGCGCCCACCGCGCGACCGCAGTCGCCGCAGCCGGTGCAGCGCTCATTCACGAAGCGCGGATGCTGGGTCAGCGTGACCTGGTAGTCGCCGGCGTGGCCGGTGACGGCGGTCACTTCGGCCATCGTCAGCACGCGCACCTGGCGGTTGGCGCGCAGCCGCCGCAGGTTGATCTCCAGCCCGCAGGTCGGGTGGCACATCTTCGGGAAGTAGCGGTACAGCAGGGCGGTGCGCCCACCCAGCGTGGGGCTGCGTTCGACCAGGATCACCTGGCGCCCGCACTCGGCGGCCTCCAGTGCGGCCGTCATGCCACTGATGCCGCCGCCGACCACCAGCAACGCCGGGTTGGCTGCCACCGCGGTGGTCATGACGCTGCCCCTCTCATGGCCCGCGCACCTCGAAGCTCATGGCCCGCAGGTCGCCCAGGATCCAACTGGCGGATGCGCCGACGCCGGCCACCGTGCCGGGATTGATCAGCCACGTGTGTGCTCCTTGGATATTGGCTTGCTGCGCCACGCTGGAGGTATGCGTGTGGCCGCAGCACACGAGGTCGTAATCCCCGGTGCAGGCCATGCCCCGCGCGTGCTGCGGCAGGTGGGTGACAAAGATGCGCCGGCCCGCCAGCGCAAGCTCGGCGTCGGCGCCGTGGTAGACGATGCGCCCCTGCGAGGCGGCGGCCAGGCGCGCCAGCGCAACCGGGTCGCCCAGGTTGTTGCCGTGCACCACATGCACGGGCATGCCCAGTGCGAGCAGGGGTCGCAGGGTGTGCACGCCGATGATGTCGCCGCAGTGGATGGCAAGTTCCGCCCCTTCGGATTGCGCTGCCTGGACGGCGGCGAGCAGGGGATCGGCACGGTCATGGCTGTCTGAAACGATGCAGATCTTCAAGGACGCTCGATCCGGCCCGCAAGGCGCTGTAGATTCAGCACCCGACTTCAACACAGGGCCGGCCTGTGGCGGAACTACCCAATCGGGTAGCGTGGCGATGACCCATAGAGGTAGTTGAGGCAGTGCTTCCCAGCAGACCCACTTGAGCCCCCTGCGATGACTTATCGGTTCAGCCGCCTGTCGATCCGCACCCAGCTTTTCATGCTGGTGCTGATTGCGCTTGCGCCTGCATTTACCGCCTTCGTCAAGGGCCTGGTGGACGAGCGGCAGGCGGCACGGGTGGCGGCCCAGGGCCAGCTCAAGGTGCAGGCCGAGCTGATGGCCACCCGCCTGGGCGCCCATTTCGCCGACAACGAGGCGGTGCTGGGCACACTCGCCCAGCGGCCGCAGATCAGGCGCCTGGATGGCCGCCAGTGCGACCCGATCCTGAAGGAATACGTCGCCCTGCACCCGGAATTCACCAATATCGTGGCGCGCGATCTGGCGGGTGCCAATACATGCAGTGTCTTTGCCAGCGCCATGCCGCAGGCGCAGGCGCTGGCATATCCGTGGTTTGCACAGGCCTTGCAGAGCGATGTGGCGAGGGTCAGCGATGCCATCATCGGCCCCCAGTCCAGGCGTTGGGTGGCGGTGTCGTCCCATCCGATACGCGACGACGCGGGCCAGAAGACAGGCCTGCTGCTGCTGCCGACCGACCTGCTCCAGCTCAACCGCAAGCTGCTGGGATCGACCCCACCCGAGATCATCTTCACGGTCACCGACGGGGCGCGCAAGATCGTGCTGCGCTCGGTGGAGGCCGAAAAGTGGATCGGCCAGCCGCCGCCAGCGATCTCCAGTGCAACCCAGGGCCAGGTGGAAGGCTTTGCGGCGGGGCCGGGCCTGGACGGCGTGCGCCGCCTCTTTGCCTTTACCCAGGTGCCCAAGGTCGGCTGGCGCGTGGTCGCTGGCGTGCGCGAAGACGTGGCCTATGCCGCCTCGGATGCCGCCTTCAGGCGCGGCGCCCTGGTCCGGCTGGGCATCCTGCTGCTGGCGCTGGCGCTGGCGTGGTGGATGGGGCGGGCCATGGTCAGGCCGATCGAATCGCTGGCCCGCACCGTCACGCGGCTGGTGGCCGGCGAGACCTCCGCGCGGGCCCCGCTGGTCCACGGGCCGGCCGAGATCGAGGCCATGACGCAGGGCTTCAACCAGATGCTGCAGGTCGGCGAAGAGCGGCACCGGGCGCTGCTCGACGCACTGGCCACGCTGCAAGCGGGCGAGGAGCGGTATCGCAGCCTGCTGGATACCGCGATGGACGGCTTCTGGCTGGCCGACAGCCAGGGGCGCCTGCTCGAAGTCAATGACACCTATTGCCGGATGAGCGGCTACGCTGCGCAGGAGTTGCTGGGCATGCAAATCACCGACCTCGAAGCGCTCGAGACGGCGAGCGAGACGGCCGCGCATATCCGGAAGCTCATGGCGCAGGGTGTGGACCGTTTCGAGACCCGGCACCGGCGCAAGGATGGGAGCATTCTCGAGGTCGAGGTCAGCGCTCAGTACCGGCGCGTCGATGGCGGGCGCTTCGTGGTGTTCTTGCAAGACATCACCGAGCGCAAGCAGGCGCTGGCCGAACTGCAGGCGAGCGAAGAGCGATTTCGCAGCCTGACCCGGTTGTCGTCGGACTGGTACTGGGAGCAGGACGCCGAGTTCCGTTTCGTGCGCATGGATGGCGAGCTGGAGATGAATACCGGCATCGCCGCCGCCGACCATATCGGGCGCACGCGCTGGGACATGCCGGCGCTGAATATGTCGGCCAGCGACTGGGAGGCACACCAGTCCGTATTACGCGCGCACTTGCCATTTCATGACCTGGAAATGCGACGGCCCGATCGGGCCGGGCGCGTGCACTGGGTCTCGGTCAGTGGCGCACCGATATTCGATGCGCAGGGCCGATTCACCGGCTACCGCGGCGTGGGTGCAGACATCTCCGAGCGCAAGCAGGCGCAGGCCGCCCTGCATGAGAGCGAGGAGCGCTATCGCACGCTGGTCGAGTGGTCGCCCGAATCCATCGTTGTCGATCGCGGTGGCGTGCTGGTCTTTGTCAATCCCGCCGCCGTGCGCATGTTCGGCGGCACCTCGGCTGCCGACTTGATCGGCAAGGCGACCTTCGACCTGATCCACCCGGACTCGCACCAGCTCGCGGCGGCGAGCCGGCAGAGCATCACCGATCGCGGCATCGGCACGCCGGTGATCGAGCCGCGTCTGCTCAAGCTCGATGGCACCGTCATCGACGCCGAGACGCAGGCCGCGCCCATCGTCTTCGACGGCGCCCCGGCGATCCAGGTCGCGATGCGCGACGTCACCGCGCGCAAACAGGCGCAGGCCGCGCTGCAATCGTCGTTGCTGGAGAAGGTGGCCCTGCTCAAGGAGGTGCACCACCGGGTGAAGAACAACCTGCAGGTCATCACCAGCCTGCTGCGGCTGGAGGCCGGGCGCAGTGCGGTGCCCGGCACGCGGGCGGTGCTGGCGGATATGCAGGGACGCATCCGCTCGATGTCGTTGTAGCATGAGTCCCTCTACCGCTCGGGCACGTTCGCGGCGGTGGACCTGGGCGCCTACCTCAGTCAATTGGCGACCCAGGCCTTCCGCACCGGGGCCCTGCAGCCGGCAGCGGCCCGCCTCGAACTGGATCTGGCCCAGGTCAAGGTCGGCATGGACCAGGCCGCGCCGTGCGGGCTGCTGGTCAACGAACTGATCTCCAACGCCCTCAAGCATGGCTTTCCCGGCGGCCGCAGCGGCGAGGTGCGCGTTGAACTTCAGGCCGTGGCCGGCAGCGCCCTGGTGCGTCTGCGCGTCAGCGATACCGGGGTCGGCCTGCCGCCGGATTTCGAGGCCCGCCGCGGCCAATCGCTGGGGCTGCAACTGGTGTCCGACCTGGCCGGGCAAGTTGGGGGCACACTGGAGGCCGGGCCTGGGCCTGGGCCGGGGGCGGTATTTACCGTCACCTTCCGGGCCGCCGGACCCAAGCCACCCGCGCCCGAGGCCTGAATGAAAACCGCCCTGCCTTTGAACAAACCCAGGATCCTGGTCGTGGAAGACGAGGCCATCGTCGCCCGCGATATCGAGCAGCAACTGGCCGAGCTGGGCTATCAACCCGTGGGCCGGGCCAGCGCGGGCGAGCAGGCCATCCGGCTGGCCGGGCAGCTCCGCCCGGACCTGGTGCTGATGGATATCGAACTGGCCGACGGCATGGACGGCATCACCGCGGCGCAGGCCATCCGCGACCGATTTGCCCTGCCGGTGGTCTTTCTCACGGCGTTTGCCGAGGATGACACGCTGGCGCGCGCCAAGCTGACCGAGCCCTTCGGCTACATCCTCAAGCCCTTTTCCGAGCGCGAATTGCGCACCGTGCTCGAGATGGCCCTCTACAAGCACCAGGCCGATGGCCGGCTGCGCGCCAGCGAAGAGAGCCTGCGCATCACGCTGGAGTCGATTGGCGACGCCGTCATCGCCACCAACGCCAGCGGCGTGGTGACGCGCATGAACGCCACCGCCGAACGCCTGACCGGCTGGCCGCTGGCCGAGGCGGCGGGCCGGCCCTTGCCCGAGATCCTGCACATCGTCAATGCGCACACCCGCCAGCGGCAGGGCAACCCGGTGCAGCGCGTCATCGAGAGCGGCGCGACCGTCGGCCTGGCCAACCATACGGTGCTTCTGGCGCGCGACGGGCGCGAATTCCAGATCGCCGACAGCGCCGCGCCGATCCGCAACCCGGCGGGCGAGATCGTCGGCGTGGTGCTGGTCTTCAGCGATATCACCGAGCAATACCGGGTGCAGGCGGCGTTGACCGAGAGCGAGGAGCGATATCGCAGCCTCGTCCAGTTGTCATCGGACTGGTTCTGGGAGCAGGACGCCGATTTCCGCTTCGTGCGCATGGTCGGCGACCTTGAAAGCGACAGCGGCATTGCGGCCGCCGACTATATCGGGCGGCAGCGCTGGGAGATGCCCACGCTCAACGTCTCGGAGGCGGAGTGGGAGGCGCACAAGGCGGTGTTGCGCGCGCACCTGGCTTTTCATGACTTCGAGATGCGGCGGCCAGACCGCGACGGGCGCGAGCTCTGGATCGCGGCCAGCGGGTTGCCGCTGTTCGACGCTCAGGGTGTCTTCAGGGGCTACCGTGGCGTCGGCACCGATATCTCCGAGCGCAAGCGGGCCGAGGCGCTGGAGCGGCAGCATCTGCAGCAGGTGCTGGCGATCCACTTGCTGAGCACTTCGATCAGCGACGCCGAGTCGATCGAGCAGGTCTACGAAGAGGCCATGAACGGCCTGCTGCAGTTGCTCAAGGCCGACCGCGCGTCGATCCTGCTGTTCGACGCGCAGGGCGTGATGCGCTTCCGGGCCAGCCGGGGCCTCTCGGAGATGTACATGAAGGCCGCCGACGGGCACACGCCGTGGCCGCAGGACGCGCTGGACCCGCAGCCGGTGCTGGTTGACGATATGGCGCTGGACCAGGATCTGGCGCACTTCCGGCCGGTGACCGAGGCCGAGGGCGTGCGCGCGCTGGCTTTCGTGCCGCTGGTGGCACGCGGCCGCCTGATCGGCAAATTCATGGTCTATTTCAATGCGCCGCATCACTTCACCGAAGGCGAGACCGCGCTGGCCAAGACCATCGCCTTTCACATCGCGCTGGCCATCGGGCGCAAGCTGGCCGAGACGGCGCTGCGCGAGAGCGAGGCGCAGAACCGGGCACTTGTCAGCGCGATCCCGGATCTCATCTTCCTGAACCGCCGGGACGGCCTGCACCTGGGCTTCTACGCGTCCAATCCGGCTTTGCTCTTCGTGCCCGCCGAGACCTTCATGAATCGCAAGGTTCGTGAGGTCTTGCCCAGGCCCGTTGCAGACATGATCATGGCGGCCATAGCCCGCGCCCTGGACACCGGGGTGGTGCAGGAGCTGAACTACTCGCTGCCGGCGCGCGGCGAGCAAAGGCATTTCGAGACCCGCGTGGTGCGTTGCACCGAGGACTCGGCCATCTCCATCGTGCGCGATATCACCGACAAGAAGCACCTTGACGATGAACTGGCTCGCCACCGGCACAACCTGGAAGACCTGGTGCAAAGCCGCACGCAGGAACTGGCCGCGGCGCGCCAACAGGCCGAAGCCGCCAACCTGGCGAAGAGCCGCTTCCTGGCCAATATGAGCCACGAGATACGCACCCCGATGAATGCCATCATCGGCCTCGCCCACCTGCTGCGCCGCGACGGCGCGACGCCCGAGCAGGCGGCGCGGCTGGACAAGATCAACGGCGCTGGCCAGCACCTGATGTCCATCATCAACGATATCCTGGACCTGTCCAAGATCGAGGCCGGCAGGTTGGAGCTGGAGGCCACCGACTTCCACCTCAACGCCGTGCTCGACAACGTGGAGTCGATCATCGGCGAGTCGGCGCGCGGCAAAGGTCTCGCCGTGGTGGTCGACGGCGATGCCGTTCCGCTGTGGCTGCATGGCGATGCGACCCGGCTGCGCCAGGCCTTGCTGAACTTCGCCGGCAATGCCGTCAAGTTCACCCATGCCGGCACCATCACGCTGCGTGCCAACCTGCTGGAGGACGGTGGCGACGAACTGCTGGTGTACTTCGGTGTCGAGGACACCGGGGTCGGCATCGCGCCCGAGATGGTGCCCAGGCTGTTCGAGGCCTTCGAGCAGGCCGACGCCTCCACCACGCGCCGTTATGGCGGCACCGGCCTGGGCCTGACCATCACCCGGCGGCTGGCGCAACTGATGGGCGGCGAAGCCGGCGTCGACAGCACGCTCGGGGTCGGCAGCACCTTCTGGTTCACGGCACGCCTGCAGCGCGGCCACGGCGTGGTGGCCAGCACCACGCCATTGGCCGCCACGACCCTGGATGCGGGGGTGCAACTGCGCCTGCACCATGCCGGCGCGCGCATCCTGCTGGCCGAGGACAACGAGGTCAACCGCGAAGTCGCGCTGGCCATGCTGAACGGCCTGGGCCTGGCGGTGGACACCGCGGTGGACGGGGGCGAGGCCCTCGACAAGGCGCGGGCCGGCCCCTACGACCTGGTGCTGATGGACATGCAGATGCCGGTGCTGGACGGTGTCACCGCCACCCGCGCCATCCGTGCCCTGCCGGGCTGGCAGGCCACGCCCATCGTCGCGATGACGGCCAACGCCTTCGACGAAGACCGCCGTGCCTGTGTTGCGGCGGGCATGAACGACTTCATCTCCAAGCCGGTGGACCTGCAGGCGCTTTACGCCGCCGTGCTGAAGTGGTTGACGGCCGCGGCGCCGACTTGATTCCGGTGCGAGCGGGTAGTCCACGCAAAGCATCTTGATTCCAGGCGATCTCGCCAGTAGTATCATCACGCATGAACGCGGCAGCCAAGCTCCTCGCGTCGATGCGGCGGACTCAACTCGATTGGCAGATCGGCGACCTCCAGACCGTCGCACGCCAGAACGGCATCGATTGGCGGCACCAGAAGAGCAGTCACTGCGTGTTCATCCGAGAAGACGGTCGAACCCTTTCCGTACCAGCGCACCGACCTATCAAGCCGATCTACGTGCGGAAGTTCGTCGAACTCATCGATGGAGCATGACCCGTGAGCAAGCTGACTGACTACCCGTTTGAAGTACGTCCCCTTTCTACCGAGGAAGGTGGCGGCTATCTGGTCTCATTCCCGGACTTCGCTGAGTGCATCTCGGACGGAGAGAGCGTAGACGAAGCCATTGAGAACGGTCGTGACGCGCTGAAGGCCACCGTCGCAGCGCTCAAGTCCAAGAAGTTGCCCGTACCGGCACCCAACAGCGGTGGGGTCGCCTCCGGCAAGTTCGTGGCACGCGTTCCCAAGACCGTGCACGCCCAACTGGCTACACGCGCGCGTGCCGAGGGCGTGTCTCTCAATGCCCTCGTCCTCACCTTCATTGCCCAGGGTCTCGGCGGCCACGGTAGCAAGGCACCTGCAAAGGGCTCTGCCTGACCCAAGACTCTTGCTGGGCCAAGCTGCCCGACTGCTACCCGAACGGGTAGGTCGCGCCTGCCCGAACCGGCTATAGACGTCGCGCCGGCCCGCTGGGCCTAATGCCCGCCGGTGCCCCGACGAGCCAAGATGCCGAACGACCCGTTGCACGACCCCATCGCCGACCCGCACCCTGGCGCGGCACGCGAAGTCAAGAACACCACGTGCTACATGTGCGCGTGCCGCTGCGGCATCCGCGTGCACCTGCGCGACGGCAAGGTGCGCTATATCGATGGCAACCCCGAGCACCCGCTGAACAAGGGGGTGATCTGCGCCAAGGGTTCGTCGGGGATCATGAAGCAGTATTCACCGGCGCGGCTGCTCAAACCGCTGCGGCGCAAGGCCGGCGCCGAGCGCGGCGCGGGCGGCTTTGAAGAGATCGAATGGGAAGAGGCGTTTGCCCTGCTCACCGAGCGCCTGGGCCGCATCCGCGCCACCGACCCCAAGAAATTCGCCCTCTTCACCGGGCGCGACCAGATGCAGGCGCTGACGGGCCTGTTTGCGCGCCAGTTCGGCACCCCCAACTACGCCGCGCACGGCGGCTTCTGTTCGGTGAATATGGCCGCCGGCATGATCTACACGATCGGCGGTTCGTTCTGGGAGTTCGGCGGGCCCGACCTCGACCGCGCCAAGCTCTTCGTGATGATCGGCACCGCGGAGGACCACCACTCCAACCCGATGAAGATCGCGCTGGCCAAGTTCAAGCGCGACGGCGGGCGCTTTGTCTCGATCAACCCGGTGCGCACCGGCTACTCGGCGATCGCCGACGAATGGGTGCCCATCCGCCCCGGCACCGACGGCGCCTTCCTGTTGGCGGTGATCCACGAGACGCTGGCCCAGGGCCTCTACGACCGCGACTTCGTCGTGCAGTACAGCAACGGCGGCGAGCTCGTCAATGTGGATACCGGCAGCGACGAATTCGGCATGTTCGTGCGCACCGAGGTGCCTGCCGAAGAAGCCTGCTACGACCCGCAGAACAAGCTCTGGTGGGACCGGCACACGAACAAACCCGTCGTCACCCACACCCCCGGCGCCGACCCCTTCCTGCTCGGCGAGTTCAGGCTCGCCGACGGCACGCCGGTGAAGCCGGCATTCCAGTTGCTGCAGGAGCGCGTCAAGGACTACACGCCCGAGTGGGCGGCGCAGATCACCGGCATCCCGGCCGATACCATCCGCCGGCTGGCGCACGAGATGGGCATCACCGCGCGCGACCAGAAGATCGAGCTGCCGATCGCCTGGACCGACGCCTGGGGCCACGAGCACGATACCGTCACCGGCAACCCGGTGGCCTTTCATGCCATGCGCGGCCTGGCGGCGCACTCCAATGGCTTCCAGACGGTGCGCGCGCTGGCGATCCTGATGTCGCTGCTGGGCACCATCGACCGGCCCGGCGGCTTTCGCCACAAGGCGCCTTTTCCGCGCCCGATCCCACCCTGCGCGCGCACCCCCAACGACCCGCGCGCGGTGCAGCCGATGCGGCCGCTGGACGGCATGGCGCTGGGCTGGCCGTCCGACCCGGATGACCTCTTCGTCAATGACGACGGCAGCCCGGTGCGCATCGACAAGGCCTTCTCGTGGGAGTACCCGCTGTCGGTGCACGGGCTGATGCACAACGTCATCACCAACGCCTGGAAGGGCGACCCCTACCGCATCGATACGCTGCTCATCTTCATGGCCAATATGGCGTGGAACTCGACCATGAATACGGCGCAGGTGCGCCACATGCTGACCGACCGCGACGAGCAGGGCGACTACAAGATCCCGTTCCTGGTGGTGGCCGATGCCTTTCAGTCGGAGATGACGGCGTTTGCCGATCTGATCCTGCCCGATACGACCTATCTGGAGCGACACGACGTGATGTCGATGCTGGACCGGCCGATCTCTGAATTCGACGGCCCGGTGGATTCGGTGCGCATCCCGGTATTGCCGCCTTCGGGCGACTGCAAGCCGTTTCAGGAAGTGCTGATCGAGCTCGGCACGCGGCTCAAGCTGCCCACCTTCGTGACCAAGGAAGGGCGGCGCAAATACCGCGACTACCCCGACTTCATCGTCAACTGGGAGACCGAGCCCGGCTCGGGCATCGGCTTTCTCGCCGGCTGGCGCGGCAAGGGCGGCGAGAAGTTCCTGATCGGCGAGCCCAACCCGCGCCAGTGGGAGATGTACCAGCAGCACAACTGCGTCTATCACCATGAGCTGCCGCGCAGTTTTCAGTACATGCGCAACTGGAACCAGGGCTATCTGGAGTGGAGCCGTGCGAACCGCATCACGCGCTATGCCGAGCCGATCCTGATCCACCTGTACTCCGAGGTGCTGCAGAAATTTCGCGCCGCCGCGCAGGGCAAGGGCATCACGCGCAAGCCGCCCGAGCACCTGAAGGAGCGCCTCAAGACCTATTTCGACCCGCTGCCGTTCTATTACGAGCCCCTCGAATCGCATGTCACCGACAAGCACAAATACCCGTTGGCGGCGGTGACGCAGCGGCCGATGGCGATGTACCACTCGTGGGACTCGCAGAACGCCTGGCTGCGCCAGATCCACACCTACAACACGCTGTTCATCAATACCCAGACCGCGCGCACCGCGGGCATCGCCGATGGCGACTGGGTGTGGATCGAATCGCCATGGGGCCGCGTGCGCTGCAAGGCGAGCCCGTCCGAGGCCGTCGAGCCCGGCACGGTGTGGACCTGGAACGCCATCGGCAAGGCCGCTGGCGCCTGGGGCCTGGCGCCCGGCGCCAACGAGTCGCGGCAGGGCTTCCTGCTCAACCACCTGATCTCAGAGGAGCTGCCGGCCGAGCACGGCAGTGCCCGCGTTTCCAACTCCGACCCCATCACCGGCCAGGCCGGCTGGTACGACGTGCGCGTGCGCGTGCTGCGCGACCCGGACCAGGGCGCCGAGCGCAGCCAGCCGCAGTTCGCGCCGCTGCGCGCCTACGCAGGCATGGCCAAATGAGCAAGGTCCAGCTGGCCCTGGTGATCGACCTGAATGTCTGTGTCGGCTGCCATGCCTGCGTCACCAGTTGCAAGGAGTGGAATACCGGTGGCGCGGCCGGCCCGCTGAGCGACGACAACCCCTACGGCGCCGACCCCAGCGGCACCTTCTTCAACCGCGTGCAGACCTTCGAGGTGGGGCAGTTTCCGCACACCGAGACCGTGCACTTCCCCAAATCGTGCCTGCATTGCGAAGACCCGCCTTGCGTGCCGGTCTGCCCCACCGGCGCCTCGTACAAGCGCGCGAGCGACGGCATCGTGCTGGTGGATTACGACAAGTGCATAGGCTGCAAATACTGCGCCTGGGCCTGCCCGTACGGCGCGCGCGAGTTCGACGCACAGCACAAGGTGATGAAGAAGTGCACCCTGTGCGTGGACCGCATCTACGACACGACGATGGCCGAGGCCGACCGCCGGCCGGCCTGCGTGATGGCCTGCCCGACCTCGGCGCGCGTCTTCGGCGATATCCACGACCCGCACTCCGAGGCCTCGCGCGCGATCCGCGAGCAGGGCGGCTACGCGCTGATGCCCGAGTGGGGCACGCAGCCGGCCAACCACTACCTGCCGCGGCGTGTGACGCGGTTGCGCATCCACCACGACGAGCTGGTGCGGGCCGACAACCCGCTGCGCGTCGAGGGCCATCTGCCCAAACCGTCCGAGGGCGCGCCGACGCTCGACGACGCCACCACCTGGTAGGCCGCCCGGCCAGCCCCATCGACCATGCGCCCCGCCATTTCCGTCATCCTCCTGACGACCCTGATCGGGGCCGGGCAGGGCCTGTTCCTGGCCTTGTTCACGGTGCAGAGCTACGCCCTCGTGGGCCTGCTGCCGCCGGCCGACAGCCGCACGTTCTACGCCCCGGGCAGTGTGCTTGCGCTGGCCTTGCTGGCCGCCGGCCTGGCCGCTTCGTTCTTCCACCTCGGGCGGCCCGCGCGGGCCTGGCGCTCGGCGGCGCAATGGCGCACTTCATGGCTCTCGCGCGAGGTCATCGTGCTGCCGGCCTTCATGGCGGTGCTGGGCCTGTACGGCGCCGCCCATGCGTTCGGGATCCGGCCGGTGCTGGTGACCTTGCCCTCGGGCCTGGCGATCGACCTGACGGTGATCCTCGGCGTGCTCGGCACGCTGCTGGCCTTTGCGCTCTTCGTCTGCACCGGCATGATCTACGCCTGCATGCGCTTGCTGGCCGAATGGCACACGCCGCTGACGCTGCTCAACTACATCCTGCTGGGCGGGGCTGGCGGGTTCACCCTGGCCACCGCATTCGCGGCCACCGCCGCGCCTGCGCTGGTCGGCTTTCTGTCGGGCTGGGCCATCGTCATCACGGTGCTGGCAGCCTGCGGGCGCGGCGCCGCGTTGTGGCGCAACGCCAGGCTCAAACCCAAGTCCACGATCCAGTCGGCGATCGGCATCAAACACCCGGTGGTGGTGCAGAAATCGAAGGGTTTCATGGGCGGCTCGTTCAATACGCGCGAGTTCTTCCATGGCGTCAGCGCGGCCCGGCTGCGCTGGGTCAGGCCGGCATTCCTGCTGCTGGCCTTCGCCCTGCCGCTGGCCCTGCTGCTGGCCGCACGCGAGGCTTCGGCGGTGCTGTTGGCGACCGCGTTCGGGGTCCAGTTCGCGGGCCTGCTGATCGAGCGCTGGTTTTTCTTCGCGCAAGCCAACCACCCGCAGAACCTGTACTACCAGGCTGTCAACTGAAGCTGGGAGAGTCGAATGAAGTGGTTCAAGTTCATTGCCTTCGGTGTCGTCGTGGCCGGGCTCTACGGAGCGCTCTTCATCTACGAAGACGATGTCATCCGCCTGTGCAGGCAAGGGGGGTGGTATTTCCTGTTCCCGGTCGGCGTGGCCTTCGCCATCTCCTACTTCCACGGCGCCTTCACCGGCATGTTCTGGGACGTGCTCGGCGTCAAGGCCAAGCAAACCCCCTGAGAGAGATCGATGGACGCCAGCGCACTCAACTTCATCGACCTCAGTGCAGGCAACGTCGCCTTCCTGCTGTTCGTCGGCTTCGTCGGCGGCATGGTCTCGGGCTTCATCGGCTCGGGTGGCGCCTTTGTGCTCACGCCGGCGATGATGTCGATGGGCGTCCCGGGCATCGTCGCCGTGGCCTCCAATATCTGCCACAAGTTCCCGAAGGCGCTGGTGGGCGCGATCAAGCGCCACAAATACGGTCACATCGACTTGAAGGTCGGGCTCGTGCTCGGCCTGTCTGCCGAACTGGGCATGCTCTATGGCGCAGGGGTGCAAGAGCGCGTCAAGGGCAGCCTCGGCGATGCGGGATCGAACCTCTATGTCTCGGCCGCTTTCGTGGTCGTGCTCGGCATCGTCGGCACCTGGGTGATGGTCGATGCCTGGAGCCTGCACCGGCGCGGCGCGACGCAGCACGGGGAAGAACTCACGCGCCTGGCGCGCTGGGTGCACAACGTGCGCTGGCTCGGGCCACGCTTCTATTCGCACGGCGCCAAGGCCCACATCCCCTGGCTCGTGACACTGCCTATCGGCTTTGCCACCGGCATGCTGGCAGCGACCATCGCGGTGGGCGGATTCGTCGGCGTGCCGGCAATGCACTATGTGCTCGGCCTGCCGTCGATGATGGCCTCGGCGACCGAGCTCGTGATCGCCTTCGTGATGGGGCTGGGCGGGACCATCAAGTTCGGCTGGTCCGGTTTCGTCGACGTGCGCCTGGCGATGGTGATCCTGGCGGGTTCGCTGTTCGGCATCCAGCTCGGCGCCATAGGCACGACCTACGTCAAGCCTTTCATGGTCAAGGTCGTGATGGCCGCGATCATGATGCTGGTGCTGGTCTCGCGCGCCTTCATCATTCCGGTCTATCTGTCAGAGCTGGGCTGGATCTCGCGCCTCGCCGCGAGCACCGCCGCCACCCTGAAACAAGTGAGCTTTGCGATCATGGTCGCGGCCCTGGTCACCGGCGCGGTGATCGTGCTGGGCGCACTCATCAAGGGCATGCGCGAGCATGCGCGCGAGCAGGCCGTGGCATGAGTGCAGCCGTGGCCTGGCAGCGCTGGTTTCCGGCCCTGGCCTGGTGGCCACGGGTCACTGCGAGCACCTTCAGGCTCGACCTGGCCGCCGCACTGACCGGCGCCCTGATCGTATTGCCGCAGGCGGTGGCCTTCGCCAGCATCGCCGGGCTGCCGCCGCAATACGGCCTGTACGCGGGCATGGTGCCGGTGGTGGTGGCGGCGTTGTGGGGCTCGAGCTGGCATCTCGTTTCCGGCCCGACCACCGCGATCTCGATCGTCGTCTTTGGCGCGCTCAGCCCGCTGGCCGAGCCGGCCAGCGCGCCCTATATCGCGCTGGCC
>CXWL01007296.1_pt1 | contig 22332 bp, 20 predicted proteins | sample 590931 | NCBI WGS metagenome assembly CXWL01 (sample SAMEA3498368, study PRJEB10139) | groundwater metagenome | biome: water well; material: biofilm material | place: Germany | collected 2015-04-27 | reverse complement strand
GAGGTTCTCGGCCGAGGCGTACTGGGCAGTACGTTGCAGGCTGGGGTTCTCGAGAACGCCCGTCAGAGCTGGCATATCCGACTCCGTAGTAGATCGCTGGTGAATAATCCGGGCTAGGATCTCGTCCCCGCATGGCGATCAGCGTTTTCGACCTCTTCACCATCGGCATCGGGCCGTCGAGCTCGCATACCGTCGGGCCGATGCGCGCCGCCAAACGGTTCGTCGACCGCCTGCGCGAGCAGGGTCATCTCGCCGCGACGGCACGGGTGGAGGCCGAGCTCTTCGGCTCGCTCGGGCTGACCGGCAAGGGCCATGGCTCGGATCGCGCGGTGCTTCTCGGTCTCGAGGGCGAGACGCCGGAGGGCGTCGATCCCGATGTCATGCCGCGACGGGTCGAGACGATCCGCCATCAGTCAGCGTTGCGGCTCGGCGGCGACCACGCGATTGCCTTCGAGGAGGTTCGCGACCTCCGCTTCAACCGCCGCGAGACGCTGCCGTTGCATTCGAATGGGATGCGCTTTCGCGCCTTCGACGCCGCCGGTCGCGAGCTCGACAGCCGCGTCTATTACTCGATCGGCGGCGGCTTCGTGGTCAACGAGCAGGATGCCGGCGCCGATCGCCTGGTGCGGGATACAACGTCGCTCCCACATGCCCTCGGCAGCGGCGCGGCGATGCTCGCCCGCGGCCAGGAGACGGGTTTGCGTATCTGGCAGCTGGTGGCCGCGAACGAGCGCAGCTGGCGGCCCGCCGAGACAGTTCGCGCGGGCCTGATGAAGATCTGGGGCGCCATGCAGGGCTGCGTCGAGCGCGGCTGCCGCGAGCGCGGGACGCTGCCGGGCGGCCTGCGGGTGCCGCGCCGGGCGCCGCGGCTGTACGAGGATCTGCTGGCGCGCTCGCAGCAGGCCTGGGATCCGCTGCTCGTTCTCGACTGGGTCAATCTCTACGCTCTGGCGGTGAACGAGGAGAACGCGGCGGGGGGGCGGGTGGTGACGGCGCCGACCAACGGCGCCGCCGGGATCGTGCCGGCGGTGCTCTGTTACTACCGCCGGCATACCCCCCACGCCAACGACGACGGAGTCCTGCGGTTCCTGCTGACGGCCGGCGCCATCGGCATCCTGTACAAGTCCAACGCGTCGATCTCGGGCGCCGAGGTGGGGTGCCAGGGCGAGGTCGGGGTCGCCTGCTCGATGGCAGCAGCGGGACTGGTGGCTGCCCTCGGGGGCAGCAACGAGCAGGTGGAGAACGCCGCCGAGATCGGCATGGAGCACAATTTGGGGCTGACCTGTGACCCAATCGGCGGCCTGGTGCAGATCCCCTGCATCGAGCGCAACGCCATGGGCTCGGTGAAGGCGATCAATGCCGCTCGCATTGCGCTGTCAGGCGACGGCAGCCATCAGGTCTCGCTCGACAAGGTGATGGCCGTGATGCGCCAGACCGGTGCCGACATGAGCACCAAGTACAAGGAGACCTCGCGCGGCGGCCTAGCGGTCACCGTCATCGAGTGTTGACCGTGGATTTCGGGAGCGTCTCAACCATCGCGGGGCGGCGTATTGCGCCTCGCACATGCATGCAACGAGGAGAGAAGCCATGAGCGGTCTTGCCAAGGAAGCCATCGTCGACGCCTTCAACGAGCAGATCGGCCACGAGATGGGGGCGTCGCTGCAATACGTATCGATCGCCTCCTACTTCGCGGGCGAAACCCTGCCCGAGCTCGCCAAGTTCTTCTATCGACAGGCCGATGAGGAGCGCGACCACGCGATGAAGTTCGTGCGCTTCATCGTCGACGTGGACGGCACCGTGCGGATTCCGGCGATCCCGGCCCCGAAGGCGGAATTTGCCTCGGCACGCGAGGCGGTCGCGCTGTCGCTGGCCTGGGAGAAGACGGTGACCGAGCAGATCTATCAGCTGGTGGACGTGGCGCGGGGCGACAAGAACTACATCGCCATGCGCTTCCTCGACTGGTTCGTCACCGAGCAGCTCGAGGAGGTGTCGAGCATGACCTCGCTTCTGGCGGTGATCGAGCGCGCCGGCGACCACGGTCTCCTTCACGTCGAGGACTACCTGGCGCGCCAGGGCGTCGGCCCGGCCGGGCCGGCCGCCAGCGCGACCTGAAGCGCCCCCGTCAGCGCTCGAGGAGGTCCGCGGCGATGCCCAGGGCGTTGAGCGCACCGCCGCGGGTCAGGTTGTCCATCACTGCCCACAGCCAGTAGCCGCCGGCCCGTCGTGGGTCGGCGTGCAGGGGCCCGAGCAGGATGTGGTCCTGGTCGGGGGCGTCGAGCGGGCCGAGCAGAGGACGGGTGGTGTCGTCTGGAAGCCTGACGAAACCGCCGTCGAGCAGCGCGGTCGTCAGCCGTTCCGCGTTCGCCGGCGGGCGCAGCCGCGCCCAGAGACTGATCGAAAGACCGTGGTAGACGCCGCCCTGGATCACCTGCACGGCCACCGGTGGGGTCTGCGGTCCGCTGTCGAGGACGGTTTGGAGGAGCTCGCCAACACCGTCCTGGTCGCGAGCGGGCAGCAGGTTGAACGCCAGCTGCCGGCCGAAGATGACGGGCTCGGGCGGCGCCGAGAAGGTGAGCAGCGCCTTGGTTTCGGTGAAGATGGCTTCCAGCGCGGCCTCCTCGAACAGCGAGATCGGCTGGATCACGGTCGCCGTCGCCTCGGCGAGCCCAAGGCTGCGCAGCGGCGCCAGCAGGTGGGCGAGGGCCACGACCGCCGGGTGTGGACTGAGGTAGACCGCGCCGCGAGCGGCCGGTGTCGAGACGCCGTGGACGAGCGGTGTGCCGTCGGCGAGCCCGGCGTCCGGCGAGAGGACGATGGCGGTAACGTCGGGGGGCAGCTCGGCGAGGAGCTGACGCTGGCGCGCGATGGGGCCACAGAAGAAGACGACGTCCTCGCCGGTGAGCTCGTCGGCGGTGGCCGGCGCAATGAAGGCGGCGCCATCGAGGCCGTCGGTGACGTCGCCGATCTCGGCCTCGTCGGTCGACAGCAGGCGCAGCGACTCCCAGGGGCCGCGGTCCTGGGCCAGCCGGTCGCGCAGCTCACGGGCAATGAGGGTCTTCGGGTGAACGATCGCGGCCCGCGGCATCTAGGGTTCTCCCGGCCCGGCGGCTGGCGCCTCGGCGGGCCGTCGAAAGCGGCCGAAGAGCCAGCCGAGCGGCCCGGAGATGGCGTAGAGCCCGGCCGCGGTGAGGAAGAACGCCGCGGGCCAGCGCAGGGAGACGACGATCACCGCCATCACCGCGGCGATCGGCAGCAGCGCCCGGTAGCTCTGGCGTCGGCTCAGGTCGATGTTCTTGAAGCTGTGGAAGCGGAAGGTGGAAACCATCAGCACGCCGACCGCGACCATGGTTACCAGGAGGGCGGCGCCGAGCCAGGTCTTCCAGTCCTTGTCGGGGGCGAAGAAGAACACCGCGGCGACGCAGCCGGCGGCGGCCGGCGCCGGCAGGCCGGCGAAGAAACGCCGGTCAGCGGTGCGCGTCTGGACGTTGAAACGCGCGAGCCTTGTCGCGCAGCAGACGGTGAAGAAGGCGGGCACGCCCCAGGCGTAGGGCGAGAGCTCGCGCAGCCCCCAGAACCATGCAACCAGCCCCGGCGCCATACCGAAGGTGAGGACATCGGCCAGCGAGTCGTACTCGCGGCCGAAGTCGCTCTCGGTGCCTGTCATGCGGGCAATCCTGCCGTCGAGCGAGTCGACCAGGGCAGCTCCGAAAATCAGCCAGGCGGCCTGGCGGAAATGGCCGTTCACCGCCACGATGACGGCGTAAAAGCCCATCAGCATGTTGGCGATGGTGAACAGGCTGGGCAGCAGGTAGACGCCGCGCTTGAGGGCGGCTGGCCGTTTCACGGCCGCCTGCCGTGGGCGATGGGAGTGATCCCGCCCTGCACACGATCGCCCTTCTTGACCAGGATCTCGTAGCCCGTCGGTACCAGGATGTCCACCCGCGAGCCGAACTTGATCAGGCCCATGGTCTCGCCGCGGCTGACGCGCTGCGTTGGCCGCAGGTAGCAGACGATGCGTCGGGCGACCAGCCCGACGACCTGGCGCACGCCGATCAGGTCACCATTGGCTCGCCGCAGGATCGACAGGTGTCCGGCATTGATCTCGTCGGCGTGGGCGTCCCAGGCGGGGACGTACTTGCCCGGTCGTGCCGTCGAGCTGACGACCTCGCCGTCGGCGGGCACGCGCTGCAGGTGCACGTCGAAGACCGAGAGGAAGGTCACCACCCGCTGCACCGGCGCGCTGCCCAGGGCGGGCTCGCTGATGGTGTCGACCGTGGTCACCAGGCCGAAGGCGGGGGCGAGGAGCACATCGGGGTCGTCACCCTGCCAGCGGCGGCCCGGATCCCGGAAGAAGAGCAGGATCAGGCCCCCGAGGACCAGCAGGGCGGCGGCCCAGGCGGGGTGGCCGAGCACCGCCAGCACTGCCGCCACGAACCAGAACGGAAGAACGAAGGGCCAAGCCTCGGGAGCAAATCGCATGCTCCCGAGTCTATCGGAGCTTGGGCCGGGCCGGAGCTTGGGCCGGGCGGGAGGTCCGCTTCGACGCGGGCGCGGCCGGTGATGCGCGCTGGCTCAGGCGCTCAGGCCGGAACCTGGCTCTCGCTGCGGGCGCGGAGCATGCTCTCCATGCGGTCCTTCAGATGCAGCTTGTGCACCTTGATGCGCTTTTCCTCGATCTCGTCGTCCATCGAGGGCATCGACTTGGCCTGTAGCTCATGGAGCTTGTTCTCGTACTCCTGGTGTTCTTCGAACAGCCGGCGATACTCCTCGTCGCTGCGCAGCAACTCGTCCTTGAGGGAGTCACGATTCGGCATGGTCGTCATCCTCCAACGCTGGGGTTTGGGCCGGACAGCGCGCGACGGCTCGACCCCACCGCCATCGCCGCGAGCGCGGAGCTCATGGATGGCTGACCTGGTGGGTGGGGGCGTGTCACGTCGGCGCTGGCTCGGATGGGCGGAGTCTACCCACATCCGTGGGCGCGGTCACTACCGTGGCCCGTCTTCGTCCTCGGCCGGCAGGACGTCAGCCCACCAGCCGCCGGGCTGGCCGAGCTGCCAGGGGCAGCTCGTCTGGATGCCCAGCTCGCTGAACATCGGCGAGACGTGCGCCTGGGGATAGCGCTTGTCGCCCCGGCCGCCGCAGCGAAACGGCGGGCTGGCGAGGGCGATGGCGACCACCAGCACGGCGGTTGCCAGGCTCCAGGCGACGATGGCGCGGCTCGCCGTCGCACGGTGGCGGCTGCGCCACAGCGCGCCGGCCCAGAACACCAGGGGCAGGACGGCGACGTGAAACAAGGCGAGAACCTGCCAGTACATGATGGTCGTCGGTGCCAGGGCGAAGACGACCACCGCTCCGGCCAACGACCACCGCACGTAGCCGCGCAGCCATGCCCGGTCGGTGGTGGGCGCCCTCGGCGGTTGCCAGCGCCGCCCCTGGCGTCGCCACAGGCGAAGGTGGGCCAGCAACGGCAGCACGACGGTGAGCGGCAGGACGAAGCGGCAGACGAACGTGAGGCCGGGCCCGAGCCAGGGGTCGCTGCCGAGGAGCGACGAGAAGTCGAAGCGCGTGAGGGTGTCGGCGAGATGGAGCGAGCCGTAGCGCAGCACGTACAGGAGCCCGCGCACCAGGGGAAAGACGTAGAGCAGCCCGCGGCCGAGGAAGCCCTCGCTAGCGACAGCTGTGGCGAGGCTCGGGTTGCCAACGAGGTCGAGGAGCCAGGGCACGAGTGGCAGGCTGCCGAGGGCGATCCCCAGTGCGCCGCCCAGCCAGTGCGGCTGGAAGTAGCCGCGCCACCACAGCAGAGCCGAGGGAATCACCAGGAGCAGGAACGAGGCGTGGATCTGAAAGGCGAGGACCAGGATGGCGCCGTGCCAGAGCGAGAGCCAGAAGCGCGGCCGGTGGCGCTGCCCGAGGCAGGTCCAGAGGTGCACGGCGCCGAGGAGGAACAGGTAGTCGGGGTTCCACAACAGGGCGGAGAAGTAGATGCGCCAGGGGTTCCACCAGTACAGGACCGCGAGGAGCACCCGCTCATGCGGTGCGAGCACGCGCCGCAGGGTGCGGTCGAGCAACAGGTAGGCGACAAGTTGGGAGAGCACCACGACCAGGGTCGGCGCGCGGTGGTCCCGCCAGAGCATGAGGGGAAGGCCGACCAACAGGCTGGTGAGGCCGCCCGGCTCGTGCCCGCCGCCCGACATCGGGTTGCCGAAGGTGACCCAGTGCCCACGCGCCGCGAGCAGCCAGCCGCGGGCCAAGAGGTTGAGCTGGTCGCCGCTGCTCGGGTGGCTGCGCTGCGTCATGAAGCAGGAGACGGCGAGCCCGAGCAACACGCTCGCCCCGACGAGCCAGCCGGCGGCGCGGGCTCCGGGGCGCTGGAGACGCATGGCGCGGATGCTCTGGACGGGCGGGAACGGGTCGCGGATGGTGCCGGAGGTCGGACTCGAACCGACACGCCCTTGCGAGCGGGGGATTTTGAGTCCCCTGCGTCTGCCATTTCGCCACTCCGGCGGCGGAACCACGCGACGACGGCGGGATCCTACCAAGGTTTCGCGCCGGGGCCGCCGCCTGGTCTCGAGAGCCCTGCGTCAAGGGGCCGGTTGGCTCGAGGCGCCGTTGGCCGGCCCCGGGCCGGCGGCTTGACGGAAGGGCCGGATTGCTGTATGGTACGTGACGTAAGTAGCTCGCACAGCGAGCTTTAACTTATCTCTCCACACAATACAGGAGTTTCGATGGCGCCATTCAAGATCGGGCAGAAGGTGGTGTATCCAAACCACGGCGTAAGCGTGATCGAGACGATCGCCGCGGCCAAGATCGGGGACGGGGTCGAGCAGACCTTCTACCACCTGCGCCTGTTGTCGAACAATTCGAAGGTCATGGTGCCGAAGGGCAATCTCGATCTCGTCGGCCTGCGTCCGCTGTGCCCGACGGCCGAGATCCGGCAGCTCTTCTCGATCCTCGAGGACGGCAACATCGACACCTACAAGGATTGGAAGGGTCGGTACAAGCAGAACCTCGACAAGATGAAGACCGGACGTCTGACCGAGGTGGCGGAGGTGCTCAAGAACCTCCGTCTGGTGAGCCAGAAGAAGAGCCTCTCGTTCCGCGAGAAGAAGATGTACGAACGGGCGAAGTACTTCATCGTCAGTGAGGTCGCGCACGTCAAGGACATCAACGAGCGCGAGGCCGAGGACCTGGTCGAGCGCGCGCTGACCTCGAGCCTCGAGAAGCGGCATCGCACCTCGCAGTCTCAGGTGGCCGCCCTGGCGGTGTGAGCTCCGGCCGTCGCCGGTGCCCGACACTGCGTAAAACCTCTGAAGGCCGCCCGATCGGGCGGCCTTCTCGTTTGTAGGGGGGTTGCTACAATGCCGTCCATGTCGCCCGCGCCGCTCGTCGTCTCTCTGCTCACGGCGACGTTGCTGTGGGCCGCCGCGCCACCGGCCGGCGGCGCATCGCCCGCCGGCTTGCCGCGCGGGCTGCCGGCCGACCCAGTGGCGGCGACCCTGGACGTCGAGGTGGCGGTCGAGTCGGCGCAGCTGGCGGCCGACCTCGCCGACCACGCCTCGCTACGCCAGCGTGAGCAGCAGGAGCTGCGGCGCGTGCTCGACCTGGCGGCTCGCATCGACCGCCGGCTGCTCGAGGACCCGCCGGCAACGCTCGAGCTGGCGCGTCTCGAGGATGACCTGGCGGCGGCGCGCGCTGGCGCCAACGCCACCGGCGAGCGGACGCGGGAAGTCCGTCGCCGGGTCTACGACCGCTGGCAACGCGTCCGCCTGCTGCAGCAGGCACGCGACGAACGCACCGGTCCGCCACCCATCATCGATCCATTGAGCGGCCGTTGGATCCTGCTACTCATGCCGAGCGGTCAGCGGGGCTGGATGGAGCTGCGCCTCGACGGCACTCTGGTCCAGGGGTCCTATGAGCTCGATGGTGGCTTCCACGGCTCCCTGCGCGGGACGTTCGTCGCCGGCAAGGTAACCTTGGAACGCATCGACTCCGAGCGCGGCTTCGACGCCATCCTCGAAAGCCGACTGGATGCCCGGACCGGCACGCTCGCTGGCGCCTGGCGCACGACGCTGCTCGACGGCAGCAACTACGGGGGCGGCGATTGGACGGCGTCCCGACCGACGGAGAACGCCGAGTGAATCGCGACAATGTGTTGTTCAGCACCATCGGCCTGCTGGTGGGTTTCATCGCCGGCTATCTGATGCACGAGACGATGGCGGCTCGCCAGCCGGCGATGGCTGGCACCGGCGTGGCCGCCGCCGGCCCGGCCAATCCCCATGCCGGCCTGGGACTGGACGCCAACGGCCAACCGGCGAGCGGCGCGCCGGCCGCGGCGCCGGCGGCCCCCGGTGGCGGCCCGCAGATGGCCGAGATCAACGCGCTCCGCGCGGCGGTCGAGAAGAACCCTAACGATTCCGCCGCCGTCCTCAAGCTGGCGCATCTGAACTTCGACATCGCCAACTGGCAGCGCGCCAAGGAGCTCTACGAGCACTACCTGACGCTCGCGCCGAAGGATGCCGACGTGCTCACCGATCTCGGCGTCTGCCAGCGCGAGCTTGGCCAGTTCGAGCCCGCACTTGCGCTGTTCGACGAGGCGCGCAAGATGGCGCCGACCCACTGGCAGTCGCGGTTCAACGCCGTGGTCGTTCTCGCCTTCGACCTCAAGCGCTACGACGCCACGGCGCCGATCCTCGCCGAGCTCGAGAAGCTCCAGCCGGCCAACGAGGACGTCAAGCGGCTGTCGACCGAAGTGGCCAGCCGTCGAGCCGCGGGCTGAGCCGAGCCGTCCCCAACCGCGGACCTGCTGCGGTGCCTGCCGCCGGTGCGGTGGTGGCCAACGAGGTCGGTGCCTCGCCGACCGCGTGCTACGCCACGGTCGCCGTCCCGCTGCCCTTGCCGTCGGCGCTGACCTATCTTCTGCCGCCAGGTGCGGAAACCGCCGCGCCCGGCATGCGGGTCCGGGTGCAGGTCGGCCGGCGTCGCCTGGTGGGGGTGATCACCGGCGTGAGCGCCGCGCCGCCGGGCGATCTGCCGACTGGCACCGAGCTGCGGTCGATCGACGCCGTCGTTGATGCCGAGCCGGTGCTGTCGACGGAGCTGCTGGCCCTGGCGAGCTTCACCGCCGACTACTACCTGGCGCCGCCCGGTGAGGTGGTGCGGGCCATGCTGCCGGCGGCCCTCGCCCCGTGGGGCGACCGCGACTACTGGCTGACCGACGGTGGTGCCCTGGCGACGCCGCGCGACCCGGTCGAGGCGGCGATCGTCGGCGCTCTGCGCCGCCTCGGCAGGGCGAGTGGGGGAGCCCTGCGGGGAGAGGTCGAGCCGACGCTAGGTCCTGCCCTTCCCGCGACTCTCGACCGCATGCGGCGTGAGGGGCGACTCGCTGCCGCCGACGACCTCCGCGGTACCGGCCGCTACCGCTCGGCAGTCGAGCTCGGCGCCGGCTCCGTCGCCGAGCAGCGACGGGCAGCTGGGCGTTCGCCGGCGGCGCTGGCGGTGATCGACCACCTCGCCGTGCTGGGCCGTCCCGCGACCGTCGAAGAGGTGCGGGACGCGGTCGGCTGCGGGGATGCGGTGGTGCGGCGACTGGTCAAGCTCGGGGTGCTGCGCCGGTTCACCCAAGTGGCCAGTCATCGCCTCGAGCGTCACCGCCTTGCCGGGCAGGAGCAGGTCGCAGTCACCTTGCGCGCCGACCAGGCGACGGCGCTCGGGGCGGTAGTGGCGTCGCTCGACGCGGGCTGCTATGCCGCCTTTGCCCTCCAGGGCATGACCGGAGCTGGCAAGACCGAGGTCTACCTCCAGGCGGTGGCGGCAGCGCTCGATCGCGGACGGGGAGCCCTCGTGCTGGTGCCGGAGATCGCCCTGGTGCCGGCGCTCGCCCGTGAGGTGACGGCGCGGTTTCCCGGTGACTGCGCGATTCTGCACTCCAACCTCGGCACCGCCGAGCGTCAGCAGGAGTGGGAGCGGGTGCGGGCCGGGGCCGTGCGGGTGGTCGTCGGGCCGCGCTCGGCGATCTTCGCCCCGCTGGCCAACCTGGGCCTGGTGGTGGTCGACGAGGAGCAGGACACCGCCTACAAGCAGGAGCTGACGCCGCGCTACAGCGGTCGCGACCTGGCGCTCGTGCGGGGCTCACTGGCCGGTGCCACCGTCCTTCTGGTCTCCGCGACCCCGAGCCTCGAGACGCGCGCCAACGTCGAGCGCGGCAAGCTCGGCCTGCTGGTCTTGAGCCAGCGCTTCGGCCAGGGCTCCTTGCCCACCGGCATCCTCGTCGACCTCCGCGAGGAGCGCTCGTCGGCGGCCGACGCCGCGCGTCCCAGCTCGTTCTCGGCGCGCCTGCGGGAGGAACTGGCGACCACCCTTGCCGCCGGCGATCAGGTCATTCTCTTCCGCAACCGCCGGGGCTATGCGCCGATCCTGCTCTGTCGGGCCTGCGGCGAGGATCTGCGCTGCGACGACTGCGGCCTGCCGCGGACCTGGCATCGGCGCGACGGGCGCCTACTGTGCCACTACTGTGGCTCCACCCGACCGGTGCCCGCCGCCTGCCCAGCCTGCGGCGAGGCGGCGCTCGAACCGGTGGGGGCCGGCACCGAGCGCGTCGAGGAGGAGCTGGCCGAGCTGCATCCGGGTGTCGCCGTGGACGTCTTGGACCGCGACGCGGTGCGGCGGGTCGGCGGGCCCACCGCCGTGCTCGAACGCTTCGGACGCGGCGAGACGCAGGTGCTCATTGGCACCCAGATGGTGTCGAAGGGCCACCACTTTCCGAACGTCGCCCTCGCTGCCGTCCTGTCGGCCGACACCTACCTCTCGTTTCCGGACTTCCGAGCGGTCGAACGCACCTACACCCTTCTCGTGCAGCTGGCCGGCCGCGCCGGTCGCGGCGAGCGGCCGGGCAAGGTGGTGGTCCAGACGCACCATCCAGACCACTACGCGATCCGCGCGGCGCTGGCCAACGACGACGCCGGCTTTGCCGCCGAGGAGCTGCGGTTCCGCCGCGTCTTCCACTACCCGCCCTACACCCGCATGGCCCAGCTGCTGTGGGCCGATCGCCAGCGTCTGCGTGGCGAGCAGGCCATGCGCGACCTCGCCGAGCGCTTGCGCCGGGCGAGTGGCGGCAGCTCCAGGATCCGGCTTGCTGGCCCGGCCCCGGCGCCGCTCGAGCGTCTGCGCGGCGAATGGCGGTTTCAGATCCTGGTGCGCGCGCCGACGTCCGGCGAGCTGCGGCAGGTGCTGCGGGCGGCGTTGCCCGACGGCCCCCCGCGCGAGCTGGTGGTCGACATCGACCCGCAGAGCCTTTTGTAGCTCCGGCCCCTCAGGCCAGGCGGCCGTCGAGGTCGAGGGCGGCGGCGGCGGCCTGCATGGCGGCCAGCACGTTGCCGACGTGGACCCAAAGATCCAGACCGCCGGCGAAGCACTCGCGACTGAAGTCGGCGGTCACCGCGGCCACATGCTCGCGATCGACGCCAGCGGCGAAGGCACGCTCCTTCCAGCGCTTCTGGATCGACTTGAGCTCGACGTCCCGGACGTCCTTGCTCGGCCGCACCAGGGCGGCGGCGATCACCAGGCCGGTGACCTCGTCGCAGGCCAGGAGGGCGAAGTCGAGCGCCGTCCGACGTTCGACGCCGGTGCTGGCGGTGTTGTGGGCGGCAATGGCCTGCAGCACCGCGGACGGACAGCCACGCTCGGCGAGCAACGGCAGTCCGTCCTTGGGATGGCCCTCGAGGGTTGGATGGATCTCCCAATCCCAGTCGTGGAGCAAACCGGCCAGTCCCCAGAGCTCGGAGTCGGCGCCGAGCCTCGCGGCGTAGGCGCGCATCGTGGCCTCGACCGCCAGCATGTGGCGACGGAGGCCGACGGCCTGCACGTTGGCGGCGACGAGCTCCCAGGCGGCGGCGCGATCCATGGCTTCTCCCGCGATGCGGTCAGGTGGTGCTGATCTTGCGGCGGAGCGCCCGTGCCCGGCGCGCCCACGGGCGGGCCGCCGAGCGCAGGTACTTGGGCACGAACTGCATTTCCTCGAGCAGGCGATCGAGCGTCGCGGTCGCCGCCGCGCGGTCGCCGGCCGCCGCCTGGGCCCGCGCTGCCGCGTAGAGATTCTCGGCCGCACTGTGCCGCTCGATCAACGTTTCGAGGGTGGCGCGGGCGGCCTGCAGGTCGCCCGCAGACTCTTGTGCGCGCGCCAGCGCCTGCAGCAGGCCGCCGTTGTCGTGGTACCGATCCTCGGCGGCCAGGGCGGCCAGTACCGGCAGGGCCTCGCGGGGCTGGTTGGTGGCCAGCAGGGCGCGACCCAGCTCATAGCGCACGTCCCGTGGGCGCGGGTCCCGGCTCGCTGCCTGCCGAGCGGCATCGAGCGCGGCGGCGTGTTTGCCGCGCTGCCGGAGAAGGCAGGCGTAGTCGCTCCAGGCGGCGGCGGTGTCCAGTCGACGGACGTCGAGCGCCGCCCGTTCGAGATCCCGGGCCGTTACCCGTCCATGCTCGAAGCGGAAGCGGCCCCAGGCCGGCATGGCGTACTCGGAGACGAGATAGGCCAAGCCGCCGAGCGGCGGAAATACCAGGATGAGCCAAAGCCACGGGTTCATCCGCCCGTTGCGCACACAGTCCACCGCCATCAGGGCGGTGAACACGAGGGTGAGAGGGCCCGCGAAGCCGAAGAGATGCACGATGCGCTGTGTACTGGAACGGTGGGAGACAGTGGTAGACGGTGACCGGTGAACGCAAAATGCTAGCACGCAGCACGCGCCTCCTGGCCCTTCCTCCGAGACGGGTGGGCGGCCCTGCGATCGCCGAATTCCAGGCGTGCGCGCCGGCTGGGGTAGAGACTCAGCGCCATGCCGAGCGCCGTTCGATGTCCGCCACGATCTTGAGGTGGTGGCGTTCGTGGATCTCGATGAAGCGCAACCAGCCGACAGCGTCGAGCGGGCCGAAACGAGGGTGGGGAGGGCGGACCGGTAGAGCGAGGAGCCGGTCGAGCTGGCGGCCGACATCCTCGAGAACCTGGCGGTAGGCGTCGAGGTGGGCGCGCACCGCCGCTGGCTCGGGACGGTCGGCCGGCCGGGTGGGCGGCGGTGCCTTGCCGACCCCGCGCGGAATGAAACCGGTCAGGAGCACCAGCCGGCCCATCAAGCTGGGGCGACCCTGGTCGGCGGGCCGCCTGGCGTCGGGCGGCGCGGCCAGAAGCCGGGCGTAGACCTCGAGGATCAAGCGATGGGCGATCGCCAGGTGGTCGACGTGTTGGGCGATGCTCCAGGCCGACACGGCCGGCGCCAGCAACAGGCTCCGGGCCTCGTCAGCGGCCAGCAGGGTGAGCTCGTCGAGGTGGCCGAGCAAGGTGGCGTGGTGACGGACGATGCGGGTAGGGGGCAAGCGGACTCCGGCGAGGGGCGTGGCCGACCACGAAGCGATGTCGGAACGGCAAGGTGACGGCGGCTTTGAGGAACCGCGCAAAGGCTACTACGCTCACCGCTCGTGATTGGACGACGTCTGCAGCACTATGAGATCCGTGGTGAGCTCGGTCGCGGCGGCATGGGCGTGGTGTTTCGGGCGCTCGACCTGCACCTCGATCGCGAGGTGGCGATCAAGGTGCTGCCCGAGGGTGTGCTCGCCGACGAGAGCGCGCGGCGGCGTTTCCGTCGGGAGGCACGAGCCCTGTCGCGTCTGTCGCACCCGAACATTGCCACCGTGCATCACTTCGACCATGTCGAGGGCGTCGACTTTCTGGTCATGGAGCTGGTGCAGGGTGTCACCCTCGAAGAGGTGCTGCTGGCCGGCCCCTTGCCGGAGGCCGAGGCGCTGCGTATCGCCATCCAGATCGCGCAGGGGCTCTGCGCGGCGCACGAACAGGGCGTTCTCCACCGCGACATCAAGCCGTCGAACCTCTTGCTGCTGCCCGACGGGCTGGTGAAGATCGTCGACTTCGGCCTCGCCCGGCTCCTCGAATCGGCGACTGCCGGTGGCGATGAGAGTCGGGGCAACCGCGTGGCCGGCACGCTCGCCTACCTGGCGCCGGAGACCGTCCGCGGCGGCCAGTCTGACGTTGCGGCCGAGCTCTGGGCCACCGGCGTCGTGCTGTACGAGATGCTCGCCGGGCAGCGCCCGTTCCCCCAGCGCGAAGCGCCGCTGCTGGTGCGCGCCATTGCCCACGAGGCGCCGCCGTCGCCGCGGACCCTGGAGCCGGCTCTGTCGACCGCCGCCGAGAGGCTGGCTCTCCGCCTGCTGGCCAAGGATCCGCATCAGCGTCCGGCGAGCGCGGCGGCGCTGTTGGCGGAGCTCGAGGCAGTCGCCGGCGCCACCCCTGGGCCGCCGCCGAAGGACGAGTCTGCCGGACCCTGGCGCTGGCTGGCAGTGCTGTCGGCTGGCCTGGCCCTGGCCTGCGGGGTGTTGTGGTGGAACGCGCGGTCGCGGCCGCGCATCGAGCTGGCGCCCGACGACTGGGTGCTGCTCGCCGATCTGGAGAACGCCAGCGGCGAGATGCGCTTCGACCACAGTCTCGGAGTCGCGCTGGCGGTCAGCCTGGCGGAGGACCCGGACCTCCATCTGCTGCCTCCGCCGCGGGTGCGCGCGGCCCTCGACCGGATGGAGCACGCGTCGCCCGGGCTCGACGCCGTCACCGCGCGCGAGCTCTGCCGACGCGAGGGGGTGCGTCTGCTGGTGGTCCCCAGCCTCTCGCGCCTCGGCGACTCCTATCTCCTCGGAGCGCGCGTCGAGGCGCCGGGGAGCGGCCTGACCTTGACCTCGCGGCGCGTCACGGCGCGCAACGAGGACGAGCTGTTGGACGGCCTCGACCGTTTGGCCGCGGCCCTGCGGCAGGACCTCGGGCAGGGTGCGCGGGGGCTGGCCGCCGAGACTGCGCCGCTGCCGGCCGTCACCACCGCGTCGCTGCGCGCGCTCGAGCAGTTCGCAGACGGCGTCGAGCTGTGGCAGGACCAGCGCTACTCGGAGGCGGTGACGGCTTGGGCGGCGGCGGTGGCGATCGACCCCGGCTTTGCGATGGCGCACGCCGAGCTGGGGTCGGCCTACGCGGGCCCGGCCTTCAACGACCGGCCGCGCGCCAAGACGCACTTCACCGCGGCGTTGGCCAACGCCGCACGCATCAGCGATCGCGAGCGGCTGCGGGTGCGGGCCCTGGCGGAGGATCCGTTGGGCCATACCCAACGGGCGGGGGAGCTCTATGAGCTGTACCTTCGCGCCTATCCCGCCGACACCGAGACGCGCTCCGACTACGCGCACCTGCTGATGCTCGCCGGCGAGCCGCAGGGGGCCATCGAGCAGCTCGCACGGGTGCGGCTTCTGCAGCCGCGCGACGCCGCGGCACTCATCAACCTGGCGACCTGCCACGTCCTGCTTGGCGAGGCGGCGGCGGCGCTGCCGTTCTACGGCGAGGCCTTCGCCCTCGAGCCGGAGTGGGTCAAGCGTGGGGCTTTCAATCACGAGTATGGGTTCGCGCTGGCGGTGGCGGGCGACCTGGACCGCGCCCGAGAGGCCTTCAGCCTCGCCCTGAGCGACCCGGCGACGGAGGCGCGCGCACGGCGGGACCTCGGCCTCCTCGAGCTGCTCGAGGGCAGGCCGCGGGCGGCGATGGCCGCGTTGGCCGCTGCCGTCGACCTCGACACGGGTCGTGGACAGGCGCTCCCGGCAGTGCGTAGCCGCCTGTTCCTGGCCCAGGCGCGCCTGGCTGCCGGCGAGGCGGAAGGGGCGCGTCGCGAGCTCGCTGCGGCCTTCGCCGCGATGCCGGCCGGGGCGCCGGCATGGCTGCGGGCGCGCGTCGCGGTCGAGATGGCCCGCCTGGGCCAGACCCGCGAGGCGAGTCGAACGCTCGTCGCGCTCGAGCGCGAGGCCGATCCAGCCGATCGCGTGGCGGCGAGCGAGCTCTTGCGTCTGCGCGCGGAGCTTGCCCTCGCCAGGGGGTACTCGGCCCGCGGGCAGGTGGCTGGGTTGTTGTCGGAGCTCGAGCAGGCGCTGGCGGTGCCGGCCACGCCGCAGCGCCTGCTCCTGCTCGAGACAACCGCGCGCTGCGCCGAAGCGAGCCGTGCCGAGGCGCGGGCGACGGCGGCCTGGCGCGCGCTCCACGACGGTCGCGGGACCGCCCTCGGGTGGGAGGCGCAGGCGGCCTGGCTCGCGAGCCATGAGGCGCTCGCTCGCCGGCTGTTGGCCGCCGGCGAACGCACGGCAGGGCTGGCGCTCCTCGACGAGCTGCTGACGCTGTGGAGCAGCGGTGAGCCGGACGCCCCGGACCGTCGTCGTCTCCTAGTCCTACGGTCGGAGCTGGGGTAGGGTACTCGGTGATCGCCGATGACCACCGAGACCTTCCACGCCCAGTTGGCCGTGTCGCCCCTGCCGCGGGGAACGTTGCTCGCCGCTAGCGAGAAGGAGCACGCCTACGCCGAAGTGGAGGACGCCCTCGCCAGCCTGCTCGACCCCGCCCAGAGCGACGTCGTGGCGGCGATGGCGACCTGCGCATCCCTGCTCCACCATGCGCTGCCTTACGCCAGCTGGACCGGCTTCTATCGCGTCGTCGGCCCCGCGCTGCTTCGCGTCGGCCCCTATCAGGGTCCCGTCGGGTGCCTCGAGATTTCTTTCGCCCACGGCGTCTGCGGTGCGGCTGCGCGAGAGCGCGCGACCCAGGTGGTGCCCGACGTAGATGCCTTCCCGGGTCACATCGCCTGCGACGGCGCCACCCGCTCGGAGATCGTCGTACCGGCGGTGGTCGGCGAACGGCTTCTCGCGGTTCTCGACGTCGACTCCCGTCAGGCCGCGGCCTTCGACCAGATCGACGCCGCTGGTTTGGGGCGTATCGTCGCGTTGCTGATTCGCCGCATCTCGTAGCAACGGTACAATCCGCAGCCGAGCACGGCTCCCGGGTCGCGCCACCCACCCTCGATGGCCTCGCAATCGCCGCTGTTCGCCCTCCTGACCGGCGACAAGATCCGGGCGGCGGACCTTTATTACCAGGCGGGTCGCCTGGACAAGGCGGCCGAGCTGTACGCCAAGGCGGGCAATTTCCGCCAGGCGGCGAAGATCTCGGCGGAGCTCGGGCACAGTGATCGCGCGGTGGAGCTCTACGTCAAGTCCGGGGCGCCGCAGCTTGCCGCCGAGGTGCTAGTGGCAGCGGGCCGGCACAAGGATGCGCTGGCCCTGTTCGAAAACGCCGGCGCCTTCTGGCCCGCGGCGCAGGCTGCCCTGGCCATTGGCCAGACCGGTCGCGCCGCGCGGTACTACGAGCGGGCCAAGGCCTGGGCACCGGCGGCGGCCGCCTTCGAGCGAGCCAACATGCCGGAGGACGCTCTCCGCATGTTCGAGCAGGAGCTCCGACGGCTCGAAGCGGAACCGCCCGAGCGCGCCGACCCGACCGCCCGCGAGGCATTGCGCACTCTTCGCCTGAAGCGCGCCGAGCTGCTCGGCAAGCTCGGGCGAGTGGGCGAAGCCGCGGTGGCCCTGCGTTTGGTTGGGCTCCACGGGCAAGCGGCGCCCCTGTTCGAGCGCGCCCGCGCCTGGCGTGACGCGCTCGAGGCTTTTCTGGCGGCAGGTGATCTCGTCGCCGTGCGCCGCCTCGCGGATCAGGTGCCCGACCTCGAACCGGCGCGGCGGGCGCAGATTCTCCAGCGCTGCGGGGCTTGGCTCGAGGTGGCGCCTCTCCTGCTCTCACTCGGTCAGGTGGGGGAGGCGGCGGAGGCGTTCGACAACGCCAGCGAGTGGGCACAGGCGGCGCCCTTGTGGGAGCAGGCCAACGAGCCTCAGCGGGCCGCCGAGTCTTACCTGCGTGCCGAGCGGCCCGCCGACGCTGCCCGTTGCTTTGCCCTGGTCGGTAGCCACCAAGCGGCGGCCGAGGCCTACGCCAAGGCCGGGCGGCATCGCGAGGCGGCCGAGCTCTACGAGCGCACGGGGCAGTATCTGCGCGCGGCGACGCACTTCCTCGAGGCCGGTGAGAAGGGGCGCGGAATGACGGCGCTGCAGAGCGTCGAGACGGGTGGCGTGGCGTTCGAACGGGCCACCCTGCTGCTGGTGCCGCTGCTGATCGACGAGGGCCTCGCCGAGGCGGCGATGCACCGCCTGCAGATGCTGCCTGGCGACCGCGGTACCGGGCTCGCCGTCTTCGACCGGATGTACTGGGAGGGCAGAGTGCTCGAGGCCCTCGGCCGCACGCGCGAGGCGCACGACACCTACCAGCGACTGCTGGCCCTCCGCCGAGACCACCGTGACCTGGCCAAGCGGGCTGCGGACCTGGCCGCCAAGCTGGAGGCCGAGGCGAAGCAGGCGCCGCCGGGCAGCGGCGGTCACGGCAGCGGTCCGCGCGGAAACCTCAACGGATCGGGTACGCAGCAGTACGGTGGGTCCACCGACAGTGCCGCCAACCTGCAGGTCGGGAGCCAGCTGGCGGATCGTTACGAGATTCAGGGCGAGCTCGGCCGGGGCGGCATGAGCCGGGTCTTTCGCGCCAGGGACCGGGTGCTCGACGAGGTGGTGGCGATCAAGACCCTGCTCCGGCCGAGTGAGGAGAGCTCGGTGGAGGAGGAGCGGCTGTTGCGCGAGGTGCAGATCTGCCGTCGGATCACCCACGCCAACGTGGTGCGGGTCTACGACATCGGGCGTTTCGGCGGCGGCATCTTCATCACCATGGAGCTCATCGACGGCCAGCGGCTGGACGCGCTGATCCACGAGCAGCGCACTCTGCCGCTCTCTCAGGTGCGTCACATCCTGCTGCAGACCGTCGCCGGCCTGGCGGCGGCGCACGAGCTGGGCATCGTGCATCGCGACCTCAAGCCGGGCAACATCATCCTCTCCGCCAAGGGGCTCAAGATCCTCGACTTCGGGATCGCCCGTCAGGAGGGGCAGGACACCCGACTGACGTCAACCGGCGAGGCCATGGGCTCGCCGATGTACATGTCGCCGGAGCAGATCCAGGGTCTGCCTCTGGACGGACGGTCCGACCTCTATGCCTTGGGCGTGATGGCCTTCACCCTGCTCGCCGGGCGCGAGCCATTCCACGGCAAGACGGCGACCGCGGTGGCCGTCCAGCACCTGCACCACCCACCGCCCGACATCGCGAGCCTGCGGCCGGGGCTGCCGAGCGGCTGGGTCGACCTGATCAACCGGCTGCTCGCCAAGAAGGCGAGCGAGCGTCCCGTTGACGCCGCGGCCGTGGCCGCCGAGCTCAACGACCTGCCGGAGTAGCCGTGGGCCGGCTCGGCGTGCTCGCGGTGGCGGCGTTGATCACGACCCCCCTGGCCGCTGCCGCGGCGAGCTCGGGTGGGCTCGGCATGTCGCTCATCGAGTGGCGGATTCGGCGAGCCTTCCCGCGGGTCGCAACGGTGACGACCGCCGAGCTGGCGACGGAGTTGACGGCCGAAGCGCCCCTGCTGCTCCTCGACGTGCGGAGCGCCGACGAGTTCGCCGTCAGCCACCTGGCCGGTGCCGTTCGTCTCGACCCCGCGGCCCTGGCGGCGACGTCCGAGCTGCCCGAGGTGCTCAGAGCCGTGCCGCAGGAGCGCGCCATCGTCGTCTACTGTGCCGTTGGCTATCGTTCGGCGGGTGCGGCGGCGGAGCTCGGGAAGCGCGGTTTCGACCGCGTACGCAATCTGGAAGGGTCGATCTTCGCCTGGGCCAACGAGGGGCGCGCGCTGGTGCGGACCGCCGCTGACGGCCGCGAAGAGCCCGCCGTGACCGTCCATCCCTACGATGCGCTGTGGGGCCGACTGTTGCGGCCGGAGAGTCGCGCCCAGCTGCCGCCCTGAGGGAGCCTCAGGCGGCGAAGGCGGCGAGGGCCTCGCCTTCGCCCTCGTACACCTTGAAGAGCGGCAGGATCTGCGACAGGTGCAAGACCCTGGCGACCCGACCCTGGCCCTGCTGGAGGCGCAGGTCGGCGCCGAAGCGGCGAGCGATCTTCAAGCCAGCCACCAGCTCGCCGATGCCCGACGAGTCGATCGCCTCCACATCCGAGAGACTGATCAGGATTTTCTTCCATTCCTCGGCCAACAGCTCGTTGATGACGTCGCGCAGCACTTCCTGCGCCACCCCGGCAACCAGCTTGCCGCAAAGATCCACGATCACCACGTCATTGGCCCGCCGCACCTTCGTGTCCATGTCGGGGCCGATTGTATGTCGGCCAGCGCCCAGCGCAACGCCGCTCCGCCTGATCTCCGTTTTTCCTGCCGGAGGTGGGGTTGCGGTGGCACAAGGTGGATAGAATCCAAGCGACCCGAACAGTCTCGGGAGGTGGGGGCATCATGACCGTGCTCTGGATCGTGCTGGCCGCTGCGGCGGCTGGCTTCGTCGCGTACCTCGTCGGCAGCAAGCTGGCTGCCGCACGAGGCAACGCCATGCTCGCCGAGCTGCGGGCGGAGCTCGAGGGTCGGAGCGCCGAGCTGGCCCGCGAGCGGGACGAGCACGCGCAGGAGCTGACGCGCAAGGCCGAGGAGATGGCGCAGGTGCGCGCGGCGCTGGAGGAGAAGGTCGCCAGAGTCAGCGGTCTCGAAACTGCGGTGGCCGAGGATCGCCGCTGGGCGGAGGGCCAGTTTCGCGCCGTCCTCGATGACTTCCGCAACCTGTGGCTCGCCAACAGCCTGCCGCTCCTGTTTCACGAGCTGCCGGCGGACGGGATCGGCGAACCAGCGCGGACCCAGCTCGGCGGCTACGCCAACCGGCTGCATGCCTGGATCGAGCGGTTCGGGTTCGGCGGCTCGGACCTCGTCTATCAGCTCGGGCTGTGGGCGGCGCTCAAGGGCGAGCTCAAGGAGGCGTCCGACCTCTTCCAGGACGCCGCGCTCAAGGGCTATGGCGTCACCGCCTGGCTGTCGCTCGGCGACTGCCTGTGGCAGCTCGACCGCACCGAGCGCGCGCGGGTGGCCTACAAGAACTGCCTGGATTTCGAGGCGACGCCGCCGCATGTCTTTCGTCGTTTCGCCAAGGCGGCGATCGATCGCCGCGACTTTCGCGACGGTATTTCGGCGCTCGAGCGCATTCTGGAACGCGCCGACAACCCGGTCGAGGTCTACGCCATGGCGAGCGTCGCCTACACGCGGCTCAAGCAGGACGAGAAGGCGGTGCACGTCGCCGAGCGCGGCCTCAAGAAGCACCCCAGGACCGCCGAGCTGATGGCCAAGATGATCGTGCCGCTGCACCGCCTGGGCAAGAAGGACAAGGCCGAGAAGGTCTACAAGGAAGCGCTCGAGCTCGATCCGAAGTGTGCCGAGGCGGCGTTCTCACTTGGCCTGGCCCAGCTCAACGCCGGGGACTTCAAGGGCGCCACCCAGCTCCTGCGCGATGCCGTCGAGCTGAACAAGAAGTACGCCGAGGCCTACTACGGTCTCGGCGTGGTGCACAACAGGCAGCAGCAGTGGAAGCGGGCGCTGCAGTACCTGAACAAGGCGGTCGAGCTCAAGCCCGACTACGCCGAGGCGTACTACGACATGAAGGACGCCTACGAGGGCCTCAAGGACTTCGACCAGGCGGTGGCCGTGCTGCGCAAGGCGACCGCGCTCAATCCCGACTTCCGCTGAGGTCCGCTACTTCTTCTTGAGGCGGAGGGTGCGCAGGGCCTCGATCGGCCGCCGATCGGGAGCCATCAGCTTGATCGCCTTCTGCAAACTGACCTCGGCGTCGTCGAGGTTACCCAGCTCGCGGTGGATCTCGCCGGCGTAGAAGTGCGCCAGGCCGCACCCGGGGTCCACGCGCACCGCCTCGCGAAGGTCCTGGATCGCCTGCCGGCCGCCGCCGAGCGGCGACGCGAGGAACTTGCAGCGGGCCGCCTCGGCCCGGTAGCGACCATTCTGCGGGTCGCAATCGGCGGCGAACTCCAGCAACTGGATGGCCTCCTTGTAGCGCTTCTCCTCGACCAGGAGCATGCCGCGGCGGAACTGGAGCTCGCTGTCGAGGAGGTCCGTCTTGATCGCGAAATCCGGCGGCGGGCGGCGATTGCGCTCTTCGCGCAGGGTCTTGCGCCGGTAGATCAGCGTGTTGCGCTGCTCGGTGTCCGACAGCGTGCCGAAGGCCTTGGCCGCCGCCACGAATAGCTCCTGCGCCTTGTCCGCCACCGCTGCCAGCTCGGCAGGCCAAGTCCACCAGGCGAAGGAGCGCGCGACCTGGAGGTAGCGAGCGGTGATGGTAGTCAGGCTCGCGTCCTCGGTGAGAGCGAGCAGCTCGAACGGGTCCTGGCGACGGTGGGCGAGATAGCTCTGCATCACCTCGTTGCGTCGTCGCTCTGCCGCCATGGCGTCGAGCGAAGGGGGCGTCGGGGCGGCGGTCGGGGCGGCGGACCTCGCCTCGACTGCGGCGGCAGGTGGCAAGGCCGACGGTGGTACGGCTGCAGGCGCGGCAGGGAGGGTGACGACCGGGGGCGGATCC
>CXWL01006555.1_pt1 | contig 22334 bp, 24 predicted proteins | sample 590931 | NCBI WGS metagenome assembly CXWL01 (sample SAMEA3498368, study PRJEB10139) | groundwater metagenome | biome: water well; material: biofilm material | place: Germany | collected 2015-04-27 | reverse complement strand
GTGTTCGGCGGCCACCGGAGCGGGGGAGGACGACTGCTTCGCCAGGTGGTTGAAGAACTGGTCGCGGCGTTCGCGGGCCAGATTGACATCCTTCGTGCCGAGGGAGCGGCGGATGCGCTCCTTGGTGAAGGGGGTCGGATAGACCGTGTAGTGGAGGAACCACGTTCCGTTGTTGTTCCAGAGGTGGTGGTTGGGGTTCGCTTCACTGATGCGAAGCGCGGCGAGGGTGATGACGTTGGTGGACATGATGCGTGAGCGGTTGAGGTTTAGTTAATCGTTCGCGCACCAGGGGTTATTCCTGAAAACGAAAAGCCGCCTGAGGACATCAGGCGGCTTTTCGCTTTTTTGGAGGAGTTTTTTGTTAGAGGGTTTGACCCCTCTCACATCCGGGCGGCTTGCGCCGCTCGAAACCACCGTGATCACTCCTAGACCCGGTTGGCAGAACCGGCTGTTGCCAGCCGATCCTTTCCTGATGCAATGTGAACTGAGCAAGTAAGCGTGTCCTATGCCAGATAAATTTTTATTTCAGCTTGTCTGGAGAAAACACAAGCCGGCAAGCGGCTGGCTTTTGCCCGGTTACAACACAACGGGCGGGGAAATTATTTTTAACGCGGCTCAGCGAAACTGCCAGCGGACGGCGAAGTGCAGCGTGGTGTAGGTCAAATCGCCGAGGCGCGGGATGCCGATCAGGTCGAGGGCCCAGCGGTCCGCCAGCGGGACGGTGACCAGCAGGCCGCCCAGCGGCACGAGGCCGCCGTTGTTGTAATTGTAGCGATGCGTCAGGCCCGCGATGCCCCCGACGCGGACCTTGCCCACCGGCCATTGCTTGCCGAGGTAGGCGTAGCCGGCGGTGCGGGCGAGGCTGTTGCGAAAGATGCCGGCCCCCGCCAGCCAGTGGTCGTCCGTCACGCGCATCACTCCGATCCCCGGCGTGTTGTTGGTCAGGTCGATGGCCGAGGTGTGCTCGTGCAGGCTGTAGGCTTGGAGCGACAGGTGCCACGTCGGCTCGGCCGCAGAAAAGCGGGCGGTGGCGAACAGGACGGCGCCGACGCTGAAGAGAATCTTCATGGCCGGACCCTAAGCGCGCATCATCGATATGCAGCATCAAAAGCCGCGATCGCGGTCCAACCTAACCCCAAACCCCAAAACCAGGCCCCGTCCGCTTGGACTCAATTTCCGCAACCTGAACCTATTTCAGTCCACAGAGTTCAATCAAGGTTGTAGCTTAAGTCTACGTTAGGCGTAACTCCTGCAACACGGCATGCCATGCGGATAACCTTGTCCATCGCGTCGTCAGAAAGATTCGTGGCGACAAACCATTCAGGAGAAAATTCCAGAGAGTGCTTTTCGCAAAAAGAAGGTTCCTTCTGATAAATTTCATACCGATTCCGCGAGATGTAAATACGACTGCGCCCTCGATTATTCTCATCTCGATAACAGCGCTCACAAAACGAAGAATCTCGCGTGGTGAATTCCCTTAGAAGACCTATCATGACTTCCTTTCCTGATCTGCACGCATGCCACTGTCCTCGTATCGTGTATCCCAGAGTTCGTCCGGTATGCTGTGGAGGGGTCGGTTGCGGAGAGACATTGGGACGACGAGGAGGGGCTTCACTTGCACCAGCCGTCTTCAGCTGCTTCAAAAACTTGATGACGTCATCAACAGTTGGACGCACACCACATTTAGCCTCCACTTCACTAGAAAGCCTTTCAGTAATTACTGTATCTTCGTCCTCGACCAAGGCGGCCCATGCCGGGGCCAGCGTTTTGACAGCTAGGCTGCGGCGGCCTCGGTCACGAAGTTCGCGGACGGCTGCTTCTATTGCCGAATCATTCGCTATTCGTGGCTGCTCAAGGTAACGAACAAGGATCTCGGCGGATTCCTCGGCAGTTCGTTCGAGCAAATCAAGCTTATATACACGCCTATCCTCATAGGATCCTTCCTGACCGGGTAAGTAAAAGGACCAAGTATGACCGTCTGTGAGTAAAGCCATGCGGATACCATGACGTAGCGCATACTCGAAGAGCTGCTCATCGGCACCGTCAGCTCTGCCGGGTTGTTTCACCTCTACAAAGACCTTTGGATGTTGAGAGGGAAAGCATAGTGCATAGTCAACACGGCCATTCTTCACGGAATATTCAGGCCAGACACAGTCAGGATTCTTAGTATCCCAACCTAAGTCGGCAAGAATAGGCCCAACTACCATGAATGAAATTGCCTGCTCATTGGGATAGCGACCCTGTCGCAGATTACGAGCGACGGACTCTATTGTTTCCTTGAGCGGCATAGGTGTGAGTTATGCGAGCTTTGCGCCCTTGGCCTGGGCGGCGCGGATGAGGGCGTCGGCCATGTCGCTCGGCGTGACGGCGCACTCGATGCCGCATTCCTTGAAGACGGCGATCTTGGCGGCGGCGGTGTCCTCGGCTCCGCCGACAACGGCGCCGGCGTGGCCCATGCGGCGTCCGGCCGGGGCGGTGGCGCCGGCGATGAAGCCCGCGACGGGCTTCTTGCAGTTGGCCTTCACCCAGCGGGCGGCCTCGACCTCGGCGTTGCCGCCGATCTCGCCGATCATGATGATGCCCCAGGTCTCCGGGTCGTCGTTGAACATCTTGATGACGTCGAGGTGCGACGTGCCGTTGACCGGATCGCCGCCGATGCCGACGGAGGTGGTCTGGCCGAGGCCTTTCGAGGTGAGCTGGAATACGGCCTCGTAGGTGAGGGTGCCGGAGCGCGAGACAACGCCGACGTGGCCCTTCTTGTGAATGTAGCCCGGAGCGATGCCGATGCGGCAGCCGCCGCTGGAGTCCTTGCCGGCGCCGGGGGTGACGATGCCGGGGCAGTTGGGCCCGATGAGGCGCGTCTTGCTGCCGAGCATGGCGCGCTTGGCACGGATCATGTCCTTGATCGGAATGCCTTCGGTGATGGCGACGCAGAGGTCGAGGCCGGCATCGGCGCATTCGAGGATGGCGTCGGCGGCAAAGGGCGGGGGGACGAACACGGCCGAGGCGGTGGCGCCGGTGGCGGCGACGGCGTCGCGCACGGTGTGGAAGATCGGGACGCGGTGCGCGCCATGCTCAAAGAACTGGCCGCCCTTGCCGGGCGTGACGCCGGCGACGATGGCGGAGCCGTAGTCGAGGGAGAGCTTGGTGTGGCGGCCGCCGAACTCGCCGGTGATGCCCTGGACGAGGACCTTGGTCTTTTCAGTGACGATGATGGACATTTTAGGAAGGAGTGAGAAGTGAGGAGCGGGGAGCGAGGAGGTCGGGTGGCGTTTATCTATTCTCGATTCACGCTGCTCGATTCTCGCTCCTTGGTATGTTCAGGCCACCAGCTTGACGATCTTTTGCGCGGCGTCGGCCATGGTGTCGGCGGACTCGATCTTGAGGCCGGACTCGCCGAGCGTCTTCTTGCCCGCCGCGACGTTGTTGCCCTCAAGGCGGACGACGAGGGGGATCTTGAGGCCGAGCTCGCGGGCGGCGGCGACCACGCCGGTGGCGATGGTGTTGCAGTCCATGATGCCGCCAAAAATGTTCACCATGATGCCTTTCACGTTCGGGTCGGTGAGGATGATGCGGAAAGCCGCCTGCACCTGGTCCTTCGAGGCGCCGCCGCCGACGTCGAGGAAGTTGGCCGGGCTGCCGCCGTAGTGCTTGATGATGTCCATCGTGCTCATAGCGAGGCCGGCGCCGTTGACGAGGCAGGCGATGTTGCCGTCGAGGGCGATGTAGGAGAGGTTGAACTTCGAGGCCTCGATTTCCTTGGGATCCTCCTCGTTGAGGTCGCGCAGGGCGGTGATCTCGGGGTGGCGGAAGAGAGCGTTGTCGTCGAACGAGACCTTGGCGTCGAGGGCGAGCACCTTGTTGTCCGGCGTGGTGATGAGGGGGTTGACCTCGACCATGGCGGCGTCGGTTTCCCAGAACATGCGGTAGAGCGAGTCGATCAGCTTGACGGCGTTCTTGAAGACGTCGCCGGTGAAACCGAGCTGGAAGGCCAGCTGGCGGGCCTGGTAGCCCTGCAGGCCGACGGCGGGGTCGACGATGACCTTGAAGATTTTCTCCGGCGTCTCGTGGGCGACCTTCTCGATCTCGACGCCGCCCTCGGTGGAGGCGACGATGACGGGCCGCGAGGTGTTCCGGTCGAGGAGGATGGCGAGGTAGTATTCCTTCCGGATGTCGCTCGCGACGGTGAAGTAGACGGTCTGCACCTTGCGGCCGGCAGGGCCGGTCTGGGCGGTGACGAGCGTGTTGTTGAACATCTTGTTGGCGTAGTCGAGCGCCTCGGCCTTGGTCTGGGCGAACTTGACGCCGCCCTTGAAGCCGTCGGTGAACGTGCCCTTGCCGCGGCCGCCGGCATGGATCTGGGACTTGACGATGAGGGCGCCGTCGTGGCCGAGCGTGGAAAGGGCGGAATCGAACTCGGCCGGCGTGCGGGCGGCGACACCGCGGGGCACGGCGACACCGTATTTCTCGAACAAAGCCTTGGCCTGATACTCGTGGATATTCATGGAGAGAGGGCGTTGTTTTAGCCACAAAGCGCCGCAAAAAGACACAAAAAACCGCGCCACAGGGCGGGATTGCCTTTGGGGCCGCCAGACGCAACATGGCCCCCATGCAATCGCATGAGTTGCTCAAGGAGGTGTTGAAGAAAACCAGCGCGAAACAAATCGCGGCGGACATGGGGCTCTCCCTTTCGCTCATCTACAAGTGGGCCGAGCCGCCCCTCGACGAGACCGGCAGCGGCGCCAACAACCCGCTCGACCGCATCGAGCAGTTGCTGCGCATCACGAATGACGAGCGCATCGCCCAGTGGGTCTGCGAGCGCAGCGGCGGTTTCTTCATCCACAACCCGAAGGCGAGGCCGTATCCCTACCAGCTCATCCCCTCGACCAACAGCATCGTGCAGGAGTTCGCCGACATGCTCGGCGTCATCGCCGTCGCCGCGGCGGACAACCAGATCACGAAGGACGAGGCCAAGGCCATCCGCCGCCGCTGGGAGGATCTCAAGACCGTGACCGAGGGCTTTGTGCGCAACTCGGAAGAAGGCAACTTCACGGTCCTCAAGGAGCAGCTGCAAAAGTCCACCAAAGCCGACGCCTGATCCGCCTTTGCGCGCCGCCTTCGTCCATGCCGGGCGGCCGGGGACGAGCCGGACAGCAGGGTGGTGAGCGCCGCTTACGACAAGTGCCGGGCGAGGAAAGCGGCCTGCGCGGCGGCCAGTTCCGCCAGGCCTTTTTGCGCGAGGCCGAGGAGCTGCTGGAGTTGAGCGTGGGAGAAGGTGGATTCCTCGCCGCTGCTCTGCACCTCGACGAACTGGCCGCGGCCGGTCATGACGATGTTGGCGTCGACCTCGGCGTCCTTGTCCTCGAGGTAATTGAGGTCGAGCAGCGCCTCACCTTGGAACAGGCCGACGCTGACGGCGGCGACCGAGTCGGTGAGCGGATTCTCGGAGATTTTCTTCGCGGCGAGCAGCTGCTGGATGGCGAGGCGGGCGGCGAGATAGGCGCCGGTGATGGCGGCGGTGCGCGTGCCACCATCGGCCTGGAGCACGTCGCAATCGATCCAGAGCGTGTGTTCGCCGAGTTTCCCGAGGTCGAGCACGGCGCGGAGCGAGCGGCCGATAAGGCGCTGGATCTCGACGGTGCGGCCGTCGAGCCTGCCCTTGGTGATGTCGCGTGGCTTCCGGTCGAGCGTGCTGTAGGGCAGCATGGAGTATTCGGCGGTGAGCCAGCCGCCCTTGACGCCCTGTTGCTTCATCCACGAGGGCACCTTGGCCTCGATGGTGGCGGCGCAGATGACGCGGGTGGCGCCGAAACCGACCAGCACGGAACCGGAGGCGTGGGGCGCGATGTTGGCCTCAAGGGTGAGGGGGCGGAGTTGGTCGGCGCGGCGAAGGTCGAGGCGAGGCACAGGCAGGGGGGTTGATTGTTCGGGGACCGACCACGGTGCCGCCGGGAAAAACCGGCGAGGCGGGCGGGTCTGATAATCAGCCGGGATTCCCGGCGGCCTCGTCGTTTTTCTCCGGGACCACAAAGGGCGGCCTGGACGGGACCTTGTGGCTGGTGGCCTTGAGCGCCTGCTGCTCGGCCATGTGGGCGATCAGGCGATCATTGAAGGTTTTGGCGGGATCGTGGCCCATGTTCTTCAGGGCTTGCACGAGGGCGGCGACCTCGATGAGGCGCGCGATGTCGCGACCGGGGCGGACATAGAACTCGATGTGCGGCACCTTGACGCCGAGGATGTCGTAGTAGTTTTCCTCGAGCCCGGTGCGCTCCTCGATCACGTCGGGCGTCCAGTTGCGCAGGGACACGACGAGATCGATGCGCTTCTCCAGGCGGATGCTTTTCACGCCGAACATGTCGGCGATGTTGATGATGCCGATGCCGCGGCACTCCATGTAGCCGCGGTTGAGCGGGCGGGAGCTGGCGGAGAGTTCGCGTTCGTCGAGCAGCCTGATGACCGTGAGATCGTCGGCGACCAGCGAGTGCCCGCGCTCGATGAGGGCGAGGGCGCACTCGGACTTGCCGATGCCGCTGTCGCCGCGGATCATCACGCCGATGCCCTTGATGTCGAGGGTGGTGGCGTGCTCGGTGCCGGAGGGGGCGAACTCGTTGTCGATGCACAGCGTGGCGAGGTTCACGAAGTTCATCGTGATCATCGGCGTGCGGAAGATGGGCAGCTTCATCTCCTGCGAGACGGCGAGCAGCGGGTGGGTGGCGACGTAGTTGCGCGTGAGGACGACGGCCGGGATGCCGCGTTTCACCATCTCGCCGATGGTCTCGAGCTGCTGGCGCTGGGAGAGGGTCTTGAGGTAGGTCATCTCGGCGGCGCCGAAGACCTGCAGGCGTTTGTTCGCGAAATACTTGAAAAAACCGGTCAGGGCGAGCGACGGGCGGTTGATGGAACCCTCCTTGATGAGCCGGTGCAGACCGGCCTCGCCGGTGACGAGTTCCAGCCCGAGCTTCTCCCGGTAAGTCTCGTAGAAGTGGGCGACGGTGATGCCGTGGATGGCTTTGGTGGGCATGGGGGCAGGGAAGCGATAAGCGTTAAGCTGTAAGCTATAGGCGAAGACTGCGAAGGCGGAAGCTAAAAGCTTTCAGCTTATGGCTTACGGCTTTTCTCACATATTAAAATCCTGGCCGAGGTAGAGTTCGCGGGCCTGGGCGTCGTTGATGAGGAAATCGCCGGTGCCCTCGGTCATGACCTTGCCCTTGTGGATGATGTAGCCGCGGTCGACGATGCGCAGGGTCTCGCGGACATTGTGGTCGGTGATGAGCACGCCGATGCCGCGCTGTTTGAGCTGGAGGATGATCTTCTGCACCTCGGCCACGGAGATGGGGTCCACGCCGGCGAAGGGCTCGTCCATCAGCAGGAATTTCGGCCGGGTGACGAGGGCGCGGGCGATTTCGAGGCGCCGGCGCTCGCCCCCGGAGAGGGTGTAGGCCTTCTGCCTGGCCAGATGGCTGAGGCTGAGCTCGGCCAGGTGGTGGGCGACGAGCGCGGGGCGGTCGGCCGGCCTGACCGGCAGGGTCTCAACAATGGCGAGCACGTTTTCCTCGACGTTGAGCTTGCGGAAGACGGACGGCTCCTGGGGCAGATAACCGACGCCGAGCCGGGCGCGGCGGTGCATGCGGAGGTGGGTGGCATCCTGGCCGTTGATAAAAACGCGGCCGGAGGTGGCGGGCACGAGGCCGACCACCATGTAGAATGTGGTGGTCTTGCCCGCGCCGTTGGGCCCGAGGAGGCCGACAATTTCGCCGGCCGACACATGGACATTGACGCCGTTCACGACGGCGCGATGGCCATAGACCTTGACCAACCCCTCGGTGCGGATGGCGGCGGCGGGTTGCTCCATGCTCAGGGTTGTTTCGGCACCTCGGCCGGAGCGGGGGTCTTGGACACGCCGAGATCCTTGATGGGCGGGGCGGTGAGGACGGGCTTCTCGACCTCCACTTTGCGCTGGCCGCGAAGCAGGGTGATCTTTTCGCCGGCGATGCGGGTGTTCTGGTCGCGGTCGACGACCACCGGGTTGCCGGAGAGAACGACTTTTTCCTGTTCCGGCAGCACCTCGGCGCGGCCACAGGCGGCATCGCGGTCGCCTTGGACGATATGCACGTTGCCCGTGGCGAGCAGGGAGCGGAACTTCTCGAGCTGGCCGAGCGTGGCGGCCTTGTCGCCGGTGCGGATCACGACCACCTCAAGGTAGTCGCAGGTCAGTTTCATGTTGGTGCCGGTAACCCGCACGTTGTCGCGGAAGGTGATGGTCGTCTCCTGGTCCGTGCTGACCATTTCACCCGGGCCGTCGCTTTCGATGACGGTGGATTGCAGCGGCGTGTTCTGGGCCGGGGCCAGGACCGGCAACAGGGCCGCGAGGACGAGGAGGGGCAAAGGAGGTTTCATTTCAGGTAATCCTTGAATTCGGCGCGGAAAGTTACGCGCACGTTCCGGCCAATGGAAACTTTTTTGGACTTGTGCTCGTAACGCCAGCGGGAGCCGCTGGCCTCGAACTGGTCGTTGATGACCCGGATGGTGTCGGGGCCGGTGATGACGGCCTCGGCCGGACGCACCTCGGCCGTGGGGCTGAGGATCAGGGTGTCCACCTTCTCGTCCGCCCGGCCGGAGAAGACCGACAGGGTGAGTTCCTTGATGCCGATCTGGTTTTCTCCCGAGAAACGCGCCTCCGATCCGCGCACGAGCCAGGTACGATGGCCCTCGGCGTTGAACGCGGGCAGGCGGAAATTGACGACCGGCTTGTCGGTTGAAATCTGCGTATTCGCCGCCAGCGCAGCGGCGGCGGGCGCCAGGCAGAGGAGGATCATTTTGGCGAGGGGCGGCACGACGGATTCACTGACCGCGACTGGCCAGGATATGTTCACACACTTCGCGCACCGCGCCGCGACCGGCGGGCCGGGCCGGCGCATAACGTGCGGCCTTGAGCGCGGCGGGCATGGAGCCGGCGGGTGCGATCCCGACCCCCGCCCAGGCGATGGCGGGAGCGTCGATGTCGTCGTCCCCCATGTAGCAGACCTGCGGGGCGGCGAGCCGGAGCTGGCTGGCCAGTTCCTGCAGCGCCATGAGTTTGTCGGTGCGGCCCTGGATGACATGCGGCACGCGGAGTTCGGTGGCCCGGATTGCCGTGGCCCCCGAGACGCGGCCGGAAATCCAGGCGACGGCGACGCCGGCCTGGTGCAGCCGCACGATGCCCATGCCGTCGAGAATGGAGAAAGTCTTCGACTCGGCACCGTCATTGGAGATGGTGACCGTGCCGTCGGTCAGCACGCCGTCCACATCCATGGCAAACAGCCGGATGCGGGCCCAGCAGGCCTTTGAAATCCGGGGTTTCGGATGGCGGATGGCGGATCGGGATTTCGGCACGGCAAAACCAGCTTGGGTCGCCAATCCGCAATCGCCAATCAGAAATCCGCAATTCTTCAGCCCAGCCATGCCGCGATGGCGTCGACGATCTTGTCCTTGCTCGGGCGATAGGCGGCCTCGAGCTCCGGGGCGAAGGGGACGGGCAGGTCGAGGGCGGCGATGCGCAGCGGAGCGGCCTTGAGCTCGCCAAAATGTTCCTCGGTCAGACGGGCGACCAGCTCGGCGCCGAAGCCGTGGGTGCGGCGGCCTTCGTGGATGACCACGAGACGGCCGGTGCGGGCGAGGGAGGCCTTGATGGGGTCGAGTTTGAGCGGCGCGAGCGCGCGCAGGTCGAACAGGTCGAAGGTTTTCTCGTATTCCTCCGCAAGGTATTCGCAGGCTTCTCCCGCCAGCAGCACCATTTCGCCATAGGTGACGATGGTGGCGTGATCGCCGGAGCGGAGCCTGGCTGGTGACCAGATGTCGCGGTAGCCGGCGTCGAACTTCACGGGGTGCTTACCGCGGCGGTAGAGACCCTTGTGCTCGAAGAGGATGACGGGGTTGTCGTCTTCGTAGGCGGCGAGCAGGGCGTTGAAGGCGTCCTGCGGATTGGACGGATAGAGGGCTTTGAGGCCCGGAAAGGAGAGGAAGGCCGACTCAAGCTCCTGCGAGTGGAAGGAGCCGAAGGTGAGACCGCCACCGCACGGGAAGCGGAACACCACCGGGCATTTCTGGCCGGCGCGGAAGTGGTAGGTCGCGGCGTTGAGGACGATCTGGGTGGTCGCGTCGGTGGAAAAATCAGCGAATTGAAACTCCTCGATCGGGCGGTGGGCGTTGGTGGCGAGTCCGAGGGCGTAGCCGGTGCTGGCGGATTCGCAGAGCGGGGTGCTCAGGACGCGCGGCCGGCCGAAATCCCCGACGAGACCCTCTGTAACCTTGAACGCGCCGCCGTAGGTGCTGATGTCCTGACCGAGCAGGATGGATTCGGGGCGTTCCGCGAGAATTTTGCGCAGGCCGCGATTGAGCGCTTGGGCCAGGGTGAGGTTCTCGGGAGCGGCGGGCGTGGCCTGCCAAGGGATCGGCGCGGCGTCCGGGGCGAAGACACTTTCCAGCATGCCTTCCGGGCCGGCTGGCGGCAGGGCGAGCGAGGCCTTGATGGTGGCCTCCATGAAACCGCCGATTTCGGCGTCAATGGCATCGAGCTGCGCGCCATGGCCGGCCGCGGCGAGTTTCGCCCGGAATTTCGGCAGAGGATCCTGGGCCAGAATGGCCTCGACCTCACCGGGTTTCATGTAGTCACCCGTGTCATAGGCGGCATGGCCGCGGAGCCGGAACGTATGCGCTTCAATCAGCAGCGGCCGGCCGGTCANNGGCGAACCCCTCGAGGCCGTAGCCCGTGGCGCGCGCGAAGAGGTTGGGTGAGACGAACTGCTCGTTGATCGGGGTCGAGTAGGCGTATTGGTTGTTCTCGATGACAAAGACCACCGGCACGGAGAGCACGGCGGCGAGATTCAGCGATTCATGGATGTCGCCCGTGCTGGACGAGCCGTCGCCAAAGAACGCGAAGCCGACCGCGGGCCGGCCGAGGCGACGCTGCGAGTCGGTGCCGCCGATGACGTTGGAGAGCATGATGCCGAGATGGGAGATCATCGGCAGGCTGCGGTTGGCGGGATCGCCGTGGTGGATGTTGCCCTCGCGGGCCCCGGTGGGGCTGCCGCTGTTGGCGAAATACTGGCAGAGGTGGTCGCCCAAGTGTCCGCTCCAGACCAGGTGGCCGCCGAGGCCGCGATGGGAAAACGAGATTACGTCGACCGCCTTGTCGGCCAGCAGCGCCAGCGGCACGATCAGCGCCTCGTTGCCCTGGCCGCCGGTCACGGTGCCCCGGATGAGACCCTGCCGGAAAAGATCGAGAATCCGGTTGTCCGCCGTCCGCGCGAGCTGCATCCAGGCATAGGTATGCAACAGGCTCCCGGGCTGGCCCAGCCCGGCGGGTCCGAGGTCCCGGCGGGTAAACCGAACCGGGGTGGAGGGGAAATTCATCGGGTTAAAGTTGCGTCCTGTGCCGGTGGCATCGAGGAAAAAGATTGGCCGCCGCCCGGCCTTCCGGGCGATTAATGTCTTTGGACTAATCCGCCACCGGCCGGGAGATATCATCAAGCCGGGTCATGACTTCGGGTGTGAGCCGGGGCAGAATTTCCAGCGCGCCGAGGTTCTCCTGCAGCTGCTCCACGCGGGAGGCACCGAGGATGACCGTGCTGACCCGCGGATTCTTCAGACACCAGGCGAGGGCGAGGCGCGGCAGGGTGGTGCCAAGCTCGGCGGCAACGGCGGCGAACTGTTTCACCGCGGCGAGTTTCCGCTCCGAGCCGGGGCCGGTCATCCGGTCGCGCAGCCACTCCAGCCCGGCGACGTTGAGTCGCGAATCGGCCGGGATGCCATGGTTGTATTTGCCGGTCAGCAGTCCGCTCGCGAGCGGCGACCAGGTGGTGGTGCCCAAGCCATGTTTTTCAAACACAGGGCTCAGTTCCTTCTCAAACCGGGTGCGGTGAAAGAGATTGTAGTGCGGCTGTTCCATCGTCGGGGCGTGAAATCCATGCCGGGTGCAATGGGCGCAGGCTTCGTTCAGTTCGGCGGCCGACCATTCGCTGGTGCCCCAGTAGAGCACCTTGCCTTGGGTGATGAGGTCGTGCATGGCGCGGACGGTTTCAAGGATCGGCGTGCCCGGGTCGGGCCGGTGGCAGAAATAAAGATCGAGGTGGTCCACCTGCAGCCGGCGCAGCGCGGCGTGGCAGGCCTCGATGACGTGCTTGCGGGACAGGCCCATTTCATTGGGGCCGTCGTGCTCGGCGCCGAAGTAAACCTTGCTGGAGACGAGGAAGCTGCCCCGTCGCCAGCCAGATTTTTTCAGGATGTCGCCCATCACCACCTCGGCCTGGCCGTCGGCGTAGCCTTCGGCGTTGTCGAAGAAGTTGACCCCGGCGTCGTAGGCGGCATGCAGCAGGTCACGGGCAACCGGGTTGCCGACCTGGCCGCCAAAAGTGACCCAGGCGCCAAAGGAGAGTGCGGAGACTTGCACGCCGGAGGTGCCGAGGCGGCGGTAGATCATTGTCATGGTCGCTGTAGCATGCGCGGGCCGCGGTGAATGTCTAATCAGATTGGGGAGATTCCCGTTGGCGGGGGAATCCGGATCCGCTTCGCAGCGGCGGCAACAGGGGCAGCCGGCCTGCTCAGCCGAGCTTGGGCAGCGCGGCTTCGATCCCGGCTCGGTGCGGTTCGAGGTGCGGCGGCAGTCCGAGTTTGGTGCCCAGCTGGTCAACCGGCTCGTCGATCGCGAAGCCCGGGCCGTCGGTGGCGATCTCAAAGAGCACACCGCCCGGCTCGCGGTAGTAGATGGACTTGAAGTAGGCGCGGTCGATGACGGGGCTGACGGTCAAACCGCTTTTGCGCAGAATTTCCCGCGCGGTGACTTCCTGCGCGTCGTCCGCCACGCGAAAGGCGACATGATGGATCGTGCCGGCGCCGTCCAGGCCGCGGGGAAGTGCAGGATCCGTGAGCAGATCGACGCAGGTTCTGGGGCTGCCTGTGCCGGGGGCGTAACGGGCGCGATGACCCGCTTGGTTGGTCAAGGTGTAGCCCATGCTTGCAGTGAGGATCCGGGCGGTCGCGGTGGAATCGGTCAGGGCCAGCGTGGAACTGTGGAAGCCGCGGATGGCAAACCCGGCCGGGACATCTTTCGAGGGGGCCGCAAAGCGCGGGTCGGCTTCGCGGGTGGCCACCAGTTCGAGTCGCAGGCCGTCGGGGTCAGTGAAAGGCAGCACCTCATCGGTGAAACGCGTTTCGACGGGTTGATGGGGAACGCCCAGTTTCTTGAGACGTTCCATCCAGTAGGGCAGGGCACCGGCAGGCACGGAGAAAGCGGTGGCCCAAGCCTGTCCGGTGCCCGACCGGCCGCGAGGCAACCCGGCCCACGGGAAGAAGGTCAGAATCGTGCCAGGTGACGCGGCATAATCCCCGTAATAGAGGTGGTAGGTGCCGGGATCATCTTGATTCACCGACTTCTTCACGAAGCGCAGCCCGAGGATGCGGGTGTAGAAATCGAGATTCTGACGCGGCTCAGAAGCGATAGCAGTGATATGGTGAAGGCCGGTGACTTGGGCTGTCATAAACTTTGACATTAAAATATAGGCTTGAAGGAATTATTCAACCTCGGCGCCCGATCTTTTTGCAGAGTCGCCCGAGATCCGACAACTCGGTGCCAGAGAGTGCGGACATTTCCCGCGTTACGTTGGCGACGACTTTGGGAAAAAGGGCGGCGATGAACGTTTGTCCCTTCCCGGTCAGTCGCACCACCACGAAGCGACGGTCGGCCGGATCGCGCTCGCGCCGCACCAAAGCGGCTTTCTCCAGATTATCGACCACCAGAGTGAGATTCCCGCCACTCTTGAGAAGTTTTTCGGCCAGCTCGCTTTGACAAAGCGGACCAATGTGATGGAGCGCTTCAAGCACGCCAAACTGGGTGATGGTCAGTCCGTCCGGCAGGACGGCGTGAACCCGGGCGGAGACCGACTCAGCTGCGCGCTGTAATTTGATGAAAGCGTTGAGTGCGTTGATCTCTTCGATTGGTCCCTGGTGTCGTGTTCCCATGAGGCAGACACATGAAGGCCAATGCTTTCATGTCAAAGCATGAATTGTATTACGGATCAATACTTTGGCAACCTATTGTCAGTTATCAATTTTGCGAATCCTTGCCAGATGGCGCCCGCCTTCGAATTCGGTGGAGAGCCAGACTTTGACGATGCACAAGGCCTCTTCTTCAGTGACGGTGCGTTGTCCGAGCGACAGGCAGTTGCCGTCGTTGTGCGAGCGATTCCAGATGGCGACCTGCTCGTTCCAGCAGAGGCCGCAGCGCACGCCCTTCACGCGGTTCGCGACGATCGCTTCGCCGTTGCCCGAGCCGCCGAGCACGATGCCGCGTTCCACCTCGCCGCGCGCGACGGCCTCGGCCACCGGCCGGATGAAGTCTGGATAATCACACGCCGCCTCCGACGTGGTGCCGCAGTCGCGGACCGTATGCCCCGCGGCGAGCAGCATGGCCTTGATCTTCTCCTTGTAAGCAAAGCCGGCGTGGTCTGAGCCGATGGCGATGGTGAAATTTTTCATGCGAGCGGATTCAAAGTCGGTTTGCCGGTGCCAGGCAAGCGTGGTTACGCCTCGATAACGCGCAGGAAGGCCGCGGTGTCGGCGAAATTGGCGAACACCGCGGTCGGCGCATGCGACTGCAGTTCGGCCAGGCTGTGGCGTCCGGTCGCGACACCGATGGTGCGGGCCCCGATCACCTTGCCGCACTCGATGTCGTGCGGCGTATCGCCGATGATGAAGGTGTTCGCCGGGTCGAATTCCACGGCGTGCCGCTCTTGCGCGCGACGCAGCGCGTGCGGGCCGAGGTCGTTGCGGCGCGGGCTGTCGTCGGCGAAGGCACCGAACTCGAAGTAATGCCAGACCCGGTAGTGGGTCAGCTTGAGTTCCGCGCCCCGCCGCAGGTTGCCCGTCAGCAGTCCCTGCGCGAGATCCTTCCGGTGATGCAGCTGCTCGAGCAATTCAAGCACGCCTGGCAACACGCGTCCCTGCGGACCGGCCTGCAATTCGCCGGGCAGCAGCTCCAGGTAGGTCTCCAGATAATCGTGGGTGTTTTGCGGTGTGTCGGGCAGGCCGACATGGCGGAAAACCTCGCCCGTGATCCAGCTGTCGGTGCGCCCGGCCCAGTCGATCTTCCGCAGGTCGCAGGTCACGCCGAAGCGCTGGCTCAACGCCTTCTCCATGGCCCGCACGCCCGCGCCGTGCGAGACGATCAGGGTGCCGTCGATGTCCCAGAGGATGAGTTTTTTGGCGGAAGTCTTTTTAGCCACAGATGAACACAGATGGACACGGATGCCCGGGCACTCGGCAAGAGAAGAATCTCGAGTTCATTCCGCCTCGGCGTTGGCGGTCGTCGCCGTGCGCATGGCGGTAAAGGCGGTGCCACCGATGATCAGCCCGGCGCCGATCACCTCGTGCAGGGCGAAATGCTCGTTGAAAAACACCATGCCGCCCAGGGCGGTGCCGAGCGGCACGAGCATCTGCATGAGCGAACCCTCGGCCACCGGCAGATCGCGGAACGCGCGGGTCATGGTCAATTGCCCGGCGCCGGCCGTCAGGCCCACGAGCAGCATCACAACCCAGGCGGCGGGGGGCAGCGGTTGGTAGGTCACGACGGCCGGGCCGCCGCAGATGAGCAGGGCGTAGGCGCATTGCGCCGCAAAAATGGTTGAAGTGTGCTCGGTGGCGTGGAGCTGCCGGATGGCAACGACGACCCACGCGGACATGAGGGCTGCGACCATGGCGAGCAAGTCGTAGACTCCCGGCTGGGCGTCAGTGGCAAAGACGTTGGTCAGCAGTCCGATGCCCGCCAATGCCGCCACGCCGCCGATGAGGACGGCCGGACGGAGTTTTTCCCGAAGGACCCAGGCCGCGAGCAGCGCGCCCCAGATGACGTAGGTGTTGCCGATGAAAACCGCCCGGCCGGCGCCGAGCTTCACGACGGTGAGGTAGGTGACGTAGATGCCGATGCCGCCGACCACCCCGCGTTCGATGACTTTGCGCCGGCGCCAGAGGTGGGCGGGCTGAAACTCACGCCAATAAACGGCGCAGATCATGGCCAGCCCCACCAGCCCGCGGCTGCACGCAATCAACCAGACATTGGTCTGGCCAAACTCGCCGAGCGCCCGAACCAGCAGCACATTAACCGTAAAGCTGACGGCAGACAGCAGCATGAGCCAGACGGCGCGACGGTGGGTGAGGTGGGCGGACATGGATGAAAAGACCGCGCCGTGGGCGGCGCGGTCAAGGGAAGTCAGTCTGTATCGGACAAAATCACATGCCGTGCATGGCCGCTTTGCTCACGGCGAGACCGGCTTCCGCCTCCGCCCTCCGCCGTCGCTTCGCCATGGCGAGACAAGAGGCTACGGCGCGACGCGACGCCGGTTTATCACAGGGCATGGATGGCGGATTTATTGACAGCCAATCCAGCTTCCTTGATCGCCTCGCTCATCGTGGGATGGGCGTGGATGGTGCGGCCGAGGTCCTCGGCGCTGCCGCCGTATTCCATGTGCGTGACGACCTCGCTGATGAGCTCGCCGGCGTTGGCGCCCAGAATCTGCGCGCCGAGGATCTTGTCGGTCCGGGCGTCGGCGATGATCTTCACGAAGCCGTCGGTGGCGTCGGCGGCGATGGCCCGGCCGTTGGCGGCAAAGTTGAACTTGCCGACGTTGACCGCACGGCCAGCGGCCTTGGCGGCATCCTCGCCGAGGCCGACGGAGGCGACTTCGGGGTGCGTGTAGACGATGGCGGGAACCAGATCCCAGTTCACATGGCCGGCCTTGCCCGCGATCCATTCCGCGACGGCCACGCCGTCCTCCTCGGCCTTGTGGGCGAGCATCGGGCCGGCGACGACATCGCCGATGGCCCAGATGTTCTTGGCGGTCGTGCGCAGGTGGGCGTCCACCTGCACGCGTTTCTTGTCGTCGAGTTCGACGCCGGCCTGGTCGAGCCCGAGATTGTCGGTGTAAGGGCGGCGGCCGACGGCCACGAGGACCTTGTCGGCCGGGAACTCGAGCACCGTGCCGTCGCGCTCGGCGGTGAGGACGCCCCGGGCGAAGCCCGTGACCTTGGCGCCGGTCTCGATCCTGAGGCCCTGTTTCTGCAGGAGGCGCGTGAAATGGCGGACGATGTCATCGTCGTAGGTTGCGATGATTTTCGGCAGGAACTCGACGACCGCCACCTCGGCGCCGAGGCGCGACCAGACGGAGCCGAGCTCGAGGCCGATCGCCCCGCCGCCGACCACGACGAGTCTTTTCGGCACGGAGTCGAAAGCGATGGCGTGGTCGCTGGAGACCACGGTCGAGCCGTCAAACTTCATGAACGGCAGCTCGACCGGCGCGGAGCCGGTGGCGATGACGATGTGACGCGCCGTGAGGCGTGTCGGATTTTGGATTTTGGATGAGGATGTCGCTTCGCTCGGAACTCGATTTTCGATTGACGAAAGCTCAATCTCCGTGGGGGAAACAAAAGAGGCGGTTCCGGTCAGGACGGTGATCTTGCGGCCCTTGGCGAGGAGCGCGAGGCCGCCGACATTCCTGGCGACGACCTCATCCTTGCGCTTGAGCATCGTTGGCAAGTCGATCTCGACCGAGCCGAGTTTGATGCCATGGGCGGCGGCGTGCGTCCGGGTGAAGGCGACGTGCTCGGAGGAGTGGAGCAGAGCTTTGCTCGGGATGCAGCCGACGTTAAGGCAGGTGCCGCCGAGGGTGGCGCGCTTCTCGATGAGACCGACCTTGAGGCCGAGCTGCGCGGCGCGGAAGGCGCATACGTAGCCGCCGGGGCCGGCGCCGATGACAATGACGTCGTAAGAGTCCATGGCGAATCAGACTCCGACGATGAGGCGGGCGGGGTCTTCGAGGGCGTTCTTCACCGCCATGAGGAAGGTGACCGATTCCTTGCCGTCGACGAGGCGGTGGTCGTAACTGAGGGCGAGATACATCATCGGGCGGATGACGACCTGACCATTTAGGGCGACAGGACGCTCCTTGATGGTGTGCATGCCGAGGATGGCGCTCTGCGGGGCGTTGATGATCGGGGTGGCGAGGAGCGAACCGAATATACCGCCGTTGGTGATCGTGAAGACGCCGCCTTCCAGGTCGGCGAGCGTGATTTTGCCGTCGCGGGCGCGCTGGGCGGCGTCGGCGATGTCGCGCTCGATGTCGGCCATGCCCTTCTGGTCGCAATGGCGGATGACCGGGACCATGAGGCCCTTGTCGGTGGAGACGGCGACGCCGATGTCGTAATAATGGTTTTGGATGATGTGGTCGCCGTCGATCTGGGCGTTGATGCCCGGGACTTCCTTGAGGGCGTTGACCACGGCCTTCACGAAGAAGGACATGAAACCCAGCTTGACCCCGTGTTTTTTCACGAAGTCTTCCTGGTATTTTTTCCGCAGCTCCAGCACGGCGGACATGTCGGCCTCGTTGAAGGTCGTGAGCATCGCGGCCTCGTGCTGCGCGGTGACCAGGCGGCTGGCGATGGTCTGCCGGAGCTTGGTCATTTTCACGCGGGTCTGCCTCTCCTTCGCTGAAGCTACGGAGGGTGCCACCGCGGGAGCGGTGGCAGCGGTGGCCTCCGGAGTCTTGGCGGAGGAGGCCGCCAGCATATCGCCCTTGGTGACGCGGCCGGCCTTGCCTGAGCCGGCGACGGCCGCGGGATCGAGGCCGGTCTCGGCGGCGAGCCGGCGGACGGCGGGCCCGCCTTCGCCCTGCGGGCTGCGGCGAGGCTCGTCCTGTGGCTTTGCCACAGGCGAGGAGAGCATGGTGTCTGCGGCAGATGCCGTTTCATCGATGGTGGCGACGACCTGGCCGATCTTCACATCGGTGCCAGCCGCCACCCGGAAGGTGATGCGGCCTGCCGCCTCGGCGGTGCCCTCGGAGGTGATCTTGTCCGTCTCCAGTTCGAAGAGCGGCTGGTCTTTTTTGACGAGGGCGCCGTCCGCCACGTGCCATTTGGCGAGGACGCCGGAGGTGATGGATTCGCCCATCGGGGGGATTTTGACTTCAAGGGCCATGGAGAATTCGGGGCTGGAGGTTAAAGAGTGAAGGCTTTCTTCAGGAAGCTGGCGAGCTGCAAGCGGTGGAGAGCCAGCATGCCGACGGCCGGCGAGGCGGCCGGATCGCGCCCGGCGTAGATGGGCTTGCGGCCGAAGATTTCCTCCAACTGCGGCGCGATGAAGGTCCAGGCCCCCATGTTCCGCGGTTCCTCCTGGCACCAGATCAGCCGGGCATCACGGCGGAACGAATCGGCGAGTTTGTCCAGTTGCNNACCTTGCCGGAGCAGAGAATGATGCGTTCGGTCTGCTTCGACGCGGTCGGGTCGGGGATGATTTCCTGAAAGGAGCCGGTGGTGAGTTCTTCGAGGCTTGAGGTGGCGGCCGGGCTGCGGAGAAGCGATTTCGGCGCCATCACAATGAGCGGCTTTTTCACGTCGCGCTTCACCTGGCGGCGCAGGGCGTGGAAATAGTTCGCGGGGGTGGTGATGTTGGCGACCTGGAAGTTGTTCTCGGCGCAAAGCTGGAGGAAGCGCTCGAGGCGCGCGGAGGAATGCTCGGGGCCCTGGCCTTCGTAACCGTGGGGGAGCAGGAGGACGAGGCCGCTGGTGCGCTGCCACTTTGATTCCCCGGCGGCAAGGAATTGGTCGATGACGACCTGGGCGCCGTTCGCAAAATCGCCGAACTGGGCCTCCCACAGGCAGAGCATGTCGGGGAAATCGAGCGAATAGCCGTAGTCGAAGCCGAGCACGGCAGCTTCGGAAAGGTGGGAGTTGTAGACGCAGAAACGGGCCTGTTTCGGGTCGAGATTTTTCAGCGGAGCATAGGTGCGGCCGTTCTCCATGTCATGGAGCACGGCGTGGCGGTGGCTGAAGGTGCCGCGTTCGCAGTCCTGGCCGCTGAGGCGAATCGGCACCCCCTCGACGCAAAGGGTGCCGAACGCGAGAGCCTCGGCAAACCCCCAGTCGATCGGTCCGCCGGCCTGATGCGCGGCCGCGCGTGCNNCGACGCGGTCGAGCAACGTCCGGTCGACCCCGGTGGGAACGGAGCGGAAATGGTAGTCGGGCTGAAAGACGGCCGTCGAACCCTCGAATTTGTTCGCCTCGGCGGCGGCGCGCTTCGCGGACTTGGTGGATTCCCGGGTTTTCGCCTTTGCGAGGTGTTGTTCGAGCGCGGCGGAATATTCGGCGCGGATCGCATCGGACTTCGCCTCGGTAATCGTGCCATCGGCAACGAGCTTCCGGGTGAGCACGGTGGAAATCGGCGGATGCGCGGCGATTTTCCGGTAGAGCAGTGGCTGGGTGAACGCGGGCTCGTCGGTCTCATTGTGGCCGTGCTTGCGGTAGCAGACCAGGTCGATGACGACGTCGCGCCCGAACTTCACCCGGAAGTCGAGCGCGAGCCGGGCCACATGGCAGACGGCCTCGGGGTCGTCGCCGTTGACGTGGAAAACCGGGGCCTCGATCATTTTCGCCACGTCGGTGCAATAGAGGGTGGAGCGCGAATCACGCGGGTCGGTGGTGAAGCCGATCTGGTTGTTGACGACGAGGTGCACGGTGCCGCCGGTCGTATAGCCGGGGAGCTGGCTCATGTTGAGGGTTTCGGCGACGATCCCCTGACCGGCGAACGCCGCGTCGCCGTGGATAAGCAGCGGGAGCACGCGATGGCGCTCATCGATCGCCCCGAGCGCGCGCTGGCGGGCGCGGGCCTTGCCCTCGACCACCGGGTTGACGATCTCGAGGTGCGACGGGTTGGCGGCGAGGCGGACCTCGACTTTATGGCCGGAAGCGGTCTCGAGCACCGCCTCGTAGCCGAGGTGGTATTTCACATCGCCGTCGCCCCCGACAGATTCTGGAATATAATTTTCCGAGAACTGCTCGAAGAGCTGGTCGAAATGCTTGCGCATCACGCTCGTGAGGATGTTGAGCCGGCCGCGGTGCGCCATGCCCATGACAACTTCCGCCACGCCGAGCATCGGGCAGTGCTCGATGATGGCATCGACCGCCGCGATCATCGTCTCGCCGCCCTCAAGGGAGAAACGCTTCTGGCCGACGTATTTCGCATGGAGGAAGCGCTCGAAAAGCTCGGCCTTGTGGATGCGGCGCAGGATGCGGATTTTCTCCGCCGGGGAGAAGTCGGGTTGGTTGCGCGTCGCCTCCATCCTGGCCTGGAGCCAGTGGCGGACATCCACCTCCTGGATGTGGGTATATTCGACTCCGATGTGGCCGCAATAGGTCAGGCGCAGCGCGCCGAGCAGATCCCGCAGTTTCATCTGCCCGCCGCCTTGGTAGGTGCCGGTGTCAAACGTGGTCTCAAGGTCGGAGTCGGCCAGGCGAAAAAGATCCAGCGACAGCTTTGCGTGCGGAGGAGGGGGATCGCTCAGGGGATCGAGGTGCGCCTGATTGTGGCCAAGGGCCCGGTAACTGTTAATGAGATAGTAGACCCCGGCTTGCTGCAGGGTTTCGTGGGGCGCGGGCGGCGCCGGGGACTTCGGGCCATCGCTGCCCAGCGTGAAGCCCTGAAAAAAGGCGGCCCAGGTCGGATCAACCGATGCGGGATTTTCGAGCCAACGCTGGTGGTATTCCTCGATCACGCCGGCATTGGCGCGCTCGGATACGGGGACGGGGATCATGAAGAGGGTGGCGGGAAATATAAAAAAGGATCACGACTTGCCTATCGCACCGGGTGACAGTAATCGTGGAAGGCGAAGGGGAGCAGCGGAGTCCAATCGAGACAAGTTGATTCAGATTCCGAGGCAGCGGATGAACGGGGATTATTCCCGGGGGATTCGCAATGTAAGCTACTTTAATTCCAGACCTTATAATGACCGAAGCCAAAATCAAAGCCGCGCTTATCCGGCTGCACACCGGTATTAAGAACACTGATGGGCCCGCCATTTCCGCCGCCCTGACCGAGATAGAAGCCCTGCAGACGAAACACGGGCCGGAACTGGCCGGCCGGCTCCAGCATTTCCTCGCCGGTCGCAGTTACGCCAAGGCGCTGGCCTGGCTCGGCGGGGGCGAGGAGCTGACCGCCAAACCGGCCTCACCCCCCGGAGGCTGCGGGGGCGGACACGCATGAGTGACTTGGGCAAAATCCCGACCAGCGGCGGACAGGGGCTCGGGCAGAATCCCTTTGGTGTGCTCAGCGGCGCCGGTCTGTCGGTCGCCCCGCAATCTTTGCCGGTGAATCCGGCGACCGCACGGAGTTCACAGGACAAATCCCGGGCTGGCAGCAGCCGGCAACGGGACAAAATCGAACCCCCCAAGTCCCGGGGTCGCGTCGATCTCAGGCGCACCACAGCCGGGCGCGGCGGCAAGACCGTGACGCTCGTCACGGGATTCGTTGGCATCGG
>CXWL01000976.1_pt1 | contig 22343 bp, 24 predicted proteins | sample 590931 | NCBI WGS metagenome assembly CXWL01 (sample SAMEA3498368, study PRJEB10139) | groundwater metagenome | biome: water well; material: biofilm material | place: Germany | collected 2015-04-27 | reverse complement strand
CAACGCCGGTGACCTGGCACTGAGAGCGGGGCGGGTGGCAAGGCTGCCCGCCCCGCCATTTTCATCAAGCAAAGGAGGCCATCATGAAGATCGATCCACACCACACCGACCTCCCCTGCTTTCGAGCGGACGTCTAAACGCCGTAAAGGCTATCCATCGGAAACGAACGTCAAACGCGGCCTGTGCTTTGTGCGCGGCGGCCCAGATGACGATCAGAGCGTGGAATTGCTCGAAAAGCTCGGCCGCAAAGACCCTTGCCCCTGCCGCTCGGGCCTAAGCTTTCAAACGCTGCTGCCTGCAATCCGGCCGGTTTCGACGGGGCGGAGCGGGGGGAGTATTGGCGGGATTAGGGGGTGGCTGAGGGGTGCGGTGGCAGTTTGGGGGTTAAGCGCACTGCCGCCGTAATTGCCGCACCGTAATTGCCACCGTAATTGCGATGCAGCCCGCGTGGGGAGCATTGCGAATGAAGTCGTGCGGGCGGCGCATTAACAGCACGGTCTTGCATGGTCTTCTGACTTGTGCTTTTTCGCCTTCAACACTTGGGGGAGAAGGACACATGATCGGCAAGACTTGGGGTGCGGCGGCGATGGCCGCTTTTTTTCTGGGCGCCTCGCCCGCGCTGGCGCAGGAAGCGGCAACGTCCGCCACGGAACCTCAAGCACCGACAGCCGTTGTGGAACCGGCGGCCGCCGCCCCGGCCGCGCAATGCGAACTCCATGTCTGGCCAACGGAGAATTACCTCGGCATCAACATGGGGCTCCTCTCCGGCTTCGGCATTGTCGGCGCGGTTGCGGACATAGAGGCGCACAAGGGGCGGGTGAAAACCGTCAAGGACCTGATGCGCGACTATCTGGGCCCCGATGTCCAGATGGCCGAACTGAACCGGCTCGGCATCGAAAAGACGCTGAAGCTCAGCGGCTACGCGATCGTCCTGGAAAAGCCGACGCCCTTCAACGAGGACCTGAAGAACAACCCCGAACTGAAGGCGAGCGTCAAAGCGATGAACGCGCGGATCAAGGCGGGCAAGCGCCTCTCCGATTCGGCGCATCCCTGCTATGCCGAGCTGATCACGACCCACATCTTCTACCACAAGGCGATGATGTATGGCTCCAACCTGTTCACCGGCTGGATCTATCGCGAATTTGGCGACAAGCCGATCGCCACCAAGACATCGACCGGCCAGGTGAAGAACCCGCTCGAGGTCTTCCCGCCCAAGGTTGAAGACGGGATCGAAGCGGCCAAGGCCGAACTGCGCGATGCCTATTCGCGGGATTTCGTGGAGTATGTGGCGAAGAAGGTGGCGCCCTAGCAACGCCTTAGGCCGCCTGCTTCCTCGGCCTGCCGCCTCTGGCTCCATTGGTGCGGGCGGCCTTGGTCAATTCAGTCATGAGTCTCTCTCACGCCGCCTTCGCCGTCAGTTCCAGCCCGAGCGCCTTGAGGGTGCGGATCACTGCACTGATGTCTGTGTCGCTCGACAAGGCCGGATCGCTGGCCATCCCCTTGGCGCGCGCGACGTCGTTAAGTGCAGCCGCAATAAGCGCCGCGTCGCCATCCTCAAAGACAGCCTCAAGATAGCCGAGGATCGCATCCTTGCTGTCGAGATGATCCGCTACATCCCAAAGGGTGGTTTTCGTACTCATCACTCGCCCCTCCAGTCGGCCGCCAGCTGTTGTGCCCTGATAATATCTGCCCGTTGCCGCGATTTGTCACCCCCTGTCAGAAGCAGGACGATCTCCGCGCCGCGCCGGGTGAAATAGACGCGGTAGCCGGGGCCATAGTCAATTCGCAATTCGCTGATCCCGCCGCCGACAGGCTTGGCATCGCCTGCATTGCCGAGTGAGAGGCGGCGAATGCGGGCATCGATCCTGTCCTTTGCGCGCTGGTCGCGCAGCGCGGCAAACCAGCGCGCATAGGCTTCGGTCTCACGGATTGTGAAGATGCCGGGCATCTTCTTGATACACTTGTGGGCGCGGAATGGACGCGGGAGTAAATCCCGCGTCGGCGTCGGACGCGGCTTGTGGCCGCGCCGGCCGGTCGCGCCTGAAGCCCGGATTTAGCTGACGCTAAACCCTTGGGCCGGCGCGACTCATTCCGCAGCAATCCCCGCCTGCTCGAACATATCCTTCTCCGGCACGACAGCCTCCGCGCCGGCCCCGTCATTGGCGGCCTTGGCATCTTTGCGGCGGTCGAACGAATCCCAGACTTCGTTCCAGTTGCCCCGCGTCGCGGCCTTGGAATATTCGGTCGCGCGGGTTTCGAAGAAGTTGGCGTGTTCCACTCCGTTGAGGAGCGGGGCGAGCCAGGGCAAGGGGTGATCCTCGATCATGTAGATCGGCTTGAAGCCCAGCTGATCGAGCCGCCAATCGGCGATGTAGCGGATGTAGCGCTTGATTTCCTTCGCCGTCATCCCCGGCACGGGGCCCTGTTCGAAGGCGAGATCGATGAACGCATCTTCCAGCCGCACCGTTTTCTGACAGCAATCGATAATGTCATCGCGGACAGCAGGCGTCAGGCAATCGCGCTCTGCACAGAAAGCGTGGAAGAGGCGGGTGATGCCTTCGCAGTGCAGGCTTTCATCGCGCACCGACCAGGTGACGATCTGGCCCATGCCCTTCATCTTGTTGAAGCGCGGGAAGTTCATCAGCATCGCGAAAGAGGCGAAGAGTTGCAGCCCTTCGGTGAAGCCGCCGAACATGGCGAGGGTGCGGGCCACATCCTCATCGGTATCGACGCCAAAGGTCGCCAGGTAATCGTGCTTGTCCTTCATCTCCTTGTACTGAAGGAACATCCCGTATTCGCTTTCGGGCATGCCGATCGTATCGAGCAGGTGCGAATAGGCCGCGATGTGGATCGTTTCCATGTTGGAAAACGATGCGAGCATCATCTTGATCTCGGTCGGCTTGAAGATGCGGCCATAATGTTCGTGATAGCAATTCTGCACCTCGACATCGGCCTGGGTGAAGAAGCGGAAGATCTGCGTGAGGAGGTTGCGCTCATGATCGGTCAGCTTTTGCGCCCAGTCACGGCAATCCTCGCCCAGCGGCACTTCCTCGGGCATCCAGTGGACCTGTTGCTGGCGTTTCCAGAAATCATAGGCCCAGGGATATTCGAAGGGCTTATACTGGTTGCGGGCTTGGGTGAGGGACATCAATTCAACTCCGGTTCAAATTCTTACCCTCTCCCCTTGCGGGAGAGGGAGCGAGACTTGGTAAGCCACTTCCGGCGAACCTAGTCGCAGCGGGTGAGGGGTATTCTTGTGCGCCGCAGACGCGGCGCGACCCCTCTCCCTACCCTCTCCCGCAAGGGGAGAGGAGCTTTGGTAACGCTCACTGACACGCCAGACATTCGTCATAATCCTTGGCCTCGACCTCGATCTGCTTGAGGTCGATCGTGTTGTCCGCCTCCACGCCGCCGGCAAAGCCTGCGCGCTGGATCGACTTGGAACGGAGGTAATAGAGCGATTTCACCCCCAGTTCCCAGGCCCGGAAGTGGAGCATCAGCAGATCCCATTTCTCGACATCCGCCGGGATGAACAGGTTCAGCGAAGTGGCCTGGTCGATATAGGGGGTGCGGTCCGCGGCGAGTTCGATCAGCCAGCGCTGGTCGATCTCGAAGCTGGTCTTGAATGTGTCCTTTTCCTCGGCCGAGAGGAAATCGAGATGCTGGACGGAGCCGCCCTGCTCAAGGATCGAATTCCAGATCGTGTCGGAGTTCTTCGACTTTTCGGCGAGCAGCTTTTCAAGATGCGGGTTCTTGATCGAAAAGCTGCCCGACAGCGTCTTGTGCGTATAGATGTTCGCCGGGATTGGCTCGATGCAGGCGCTGGTGCCGCCGCAGATGATCGAGATCGAGGCAGTCGGCGCAATCGCCGTCTTGCACGAAAAGCGTTCCATTACGCCGCGTTCTTCCGCATCGGGGCAGGCGCCGCGTTCGGTTGCCAGCAGCATAGAGGCTTCGTTGACGCCCTGTGCGAGGTGCCTGAAGATTTTCATGTTCCACGACTTGGCCATCGCCCCTTCGAACGGCAGCCCGCGCGCCTGGAGGAAGCTGTGGAAGCCCATCACGCCAAGCCCCACCGAACGCTCGCGGCTCGCCGAATAGACCGCGCGCGCCATTTCGGGCGGGGCACGCTCGATATAGTCGGTCAGGACATTGTCGAGGAAGCGCATCACATCCTCGATGAACTGCTTGTCCCCGCTCCACTGATCCCATGTCTCGAGATTCAAGGAGGACAGGCAGCAGACCGCCGTGCGGTCATTCCCCAGATGGTCGCGACCCGTAGGGAGGGTAATCTCGCTGCAAAGATTGGACGTCGATACCTTGAAGCCCAGTTCGCGGTGATGCTTGGGCATCGCCTTGTTCACATGATCCGAAAACACGATATAGGGCTCACCCGTTGCCAGCCGTGTCTCGACCAGCTTCTGGAACAGGCTGCGCGCATCGACGCGGGCGCGCTCCGAATTGTCCTTAGGAGAGCGCAGCACCCATTCATCGCCACTGCGCACCGCTTCCATGAAGGCATCGGTGATGAGCACGCCGTGGTGAAGGTTCAGTGCCTTCCTGTTGAAATCGCCCGAGGGTTTGCGGATTTCGAGGAATTCCTCGATCTCGGGGTGCGAAACGTCGAGATAGACCGCCGCCGATCCGCGCCGCAGCGAGCCTTGCGAGATCGCGAGCGTCAGCGAATCCATCACGCGGACGAAGGGGATGATCCCGCTGGTCTTGCCGTTAAGGCCCACAGGCTCGCCGATGCCGCGCACCGAGCCCCAATAGGTGCCGATGCCGCCGCCACGCGAGGCGAGCCAGACATTCTCGTTCCAGGTGTTGACGATGCCCTCCAGGCTGTCGTCGACCGAATTCAGATAGCAGGAGATGGGCAGGCCGCGCCCGGTGCCGCCGTTCGAGAGCACCGGCGTTGCGGGCATGAACCAGAGTTTGGAGATATAGTCGTAGATCCGCTGGGCATGATCCTGATCGTCGGCATAAGCGCTGGCCACACGCACGAAGAGATCCTGATAGGTCTCACCGGGCAGGAGGTAGCGATCCCGCAGCGTCTCCTTGCCGAAGTCCGTGAGCAGCGCATCACGCGCAGGGTCGGCTTCCAGACTGTAGGGCACCGCGCGGCTCTTGCTGTCCGTCTTGTCACTTGAAACCGGTGCGTCGATTACCGTTGCCACATCTGCATCACCAACACTTTGCGTATCCCGAAAGTCCATTACTCACCCCTAGTCACGTTCCGCATCTGTTCGAATCGGGCACGAACATTCCCCATAGCATTTTTCAGGAGCAGGAGCGCGATGTTTTCGCCTTCTCCCCGCAATCCACAGCACAAGTCTTCCCTGTGGCGCGATTCGCGTCGCGCAGCATCGAAACACAAGCTGTTGGGTTGCCCCCCGATCAAGCCACAAGCCATAGTGCCCTAACCATCGCGCGACGCAAGAGGGTAAATGACAGTTTAGGGACTCGATTCGTCGCAATATCGAGTCGCTTCGTGGCACCTATTCGATGCTGCGGCGCAGCGACGCGTGGACTTTCGGGGCATTCAAAAATGGCAAGGGCAAGGGGCGCTTGAAAGAATATATTTTTGCTCACACCCCATGCGCGGCAAGATCGGGCCGGGTGTCGATATCGGCAAGCAAGGCGGGGTCGGTCGCAACGCATATCGCATCCCGCAAAAGCGCCCGTGCGCCCTGATCGCCCGATAGAGTCGCCAGAGCGGCAAACAGCGACGCCGGAATAATGGCGGGCGACATGCGAATCGCACCATGAAGCGATGCGACGCATGATTCGCGGTTGGTGGCGTCGAAGGCGCACAGGAGCTGTTCAAGATGCGCTGTGGTCACAAAGGGCATGTCGCCGAGACAGACCAGCACGCCCTCCGCGCCGCAGCGTATCGCATACTGCGCAGCGAGGCCAAGCGAGTGCGACAGGCCAGCTTCGGGCGTATCATTGACGATCCGGAGGAAACCCAGCGCGTCGAGTGCGGTGCCAAGCCCCGCTGCGTCGGGGCGGCAAATCGCGACGTTCCAATCGCAGCCACAACCCGCCAGCGCGTGCGCGGCATGTTCGCCGATCATCGTTCCTGCCAGCATTGCTTCGAGTTTGTTGCCGCCAAAGCGCGAGCCGCTTCCAGCCGCCAGCAGAGCCCCGACGATCCTAGCGGCGGCCATGATTGAAGGTCCGCACCATCCCTGCCGCAATCGACAGCGCAATTTCGGACGCGCTGATCGCGTTGATCGTCACGCCCGCCGGCCCCTCGATCCGTGCCCGTTGATCGTCGGTGCAGCCCAGTGCCTTCAATCGCACAAGCCGGGCGGCGTGGGACGATTTCGAACCCAGTGCCGCGACATAGGGTGCCGGGGTTGCCAGCGCAGCGCAAAGAGCCGGGTCATCGATCTTCGTATCGTGGCTGAGCGTGACGATGGCGGTGCGATCGTCGGGGCGCAGCGCAGCAATCGCCTCATCGGGCCAGCGGTCGTCAAGCATGACACCGGGAAAACGCTCGGCCGTCAGGAACCGCGCGCGGGGATCGATCACCGTCACGTCAAAACCGCAATCGCGCGCCAGCCTTGCCAGCGTCCGGGCAATCTCCACCGCGCCGACAATCAGGAGCCGACGGGGCGGGGCATAGATGTTGGTGAATGCGCCATCGCCCGGGGCGCTCGATCCGGTTTCGAGATCGGTCCCGAGCGTGAGCGACTGTCCGGCCCGATTTGCGGCATCGATCTGCACCAACAGGTCAGGCGCGAATCCGCCCGCGCGCACCGGCTGGATCAGGATGACGATGTCGCCGCCGCACGGAAGGCCAACTTCCCACGCCATGCCGTCCGCAACGCCGTAACGCTTCAACTGGTGATGCCCGCCCGCGATGATCCCGGCGGCGGTTTCGAGGACATCGCCTTCCACACAGCCGCCCGAAACCGACCCGATGAAGCGGCCATCCTCGTGGATCAGCATATGGGTGCCGACGGGGCAGGGAGCGGAACGCCACGTCTCGATCACGGTCGCAATGGCAAGACCGCTCCCACGCCATTCCAGCGCCTTTTCAATGACATCGCGGTGATCGGTGACGCCGCTGGCAGTGCGCTTTGGCAGGATCATGGCTCCTTCGGTTAAACAGTAGCGTTATGAAACCCAAGATGATAGGCTTCGTATCGCGTAGCAGGTTTAGTAATGAGGAAGAGGCCGAAATGGTCATCGCAGCACAAGTGAATGGCAAGGATGTTTCCTTTTCCGGCGAACCCGACACACCGCTTCTTTGGGCCCTGCGCGAAGAACTGGGACTGACGGGCACCAAATTCGGCTGCGGCATTTCGGCGTGCGGTGCGTGCAGCGTTCATGTCGATGGCGCGCTGGTGCGATCTTGCGTGGTTCCCGTCAGCGACGTCGCAGGCAAATCGATCACGACCATCGAAGGGTTGGGCAGCGACACCAAGCTTTCCGCACTCCAACAAGCCTGGATCGACCATCAGGTGCCCCAATGCGGCTATTGCCAGTCCGGCCAGATCATGGCGGCAAGCGCACTGCTCAAATCCACTCCGCGGCCGACCGACGCCCAGATCGACGAAGCCATGACCAATATCTGTCGCTGCGGCACTTATCTGCGGATTCGTGCGGCGATCCATGCCGTCGCAGGAGGCCAGTGAAATGGGCGTGAAACGCAGGGCATTCCTGATCGGTGGCGCGGCGCTTGTCGGCGGCGGCCTTTTCGCGGTCAAATGGGCCGACAGTTCGGCGACAAGGCGTGCAGGCGCACTGACTGCAAAGGACGGGGAATCGTCTTTCGCGACCTGGCTCAAGATTGGCGAGGATGACACGGTCACGCTCTATTCGCCGCACATTGATTTCGGGCAGGGGTCGCAGACCGCACTGGCGCAGATGCTTGCCGATGAACTCGATGCCGATTGGGCGAAGGTGCGCGTAGAACACGCCCCGGCTGAAACCGCCTTTGCCAATACCCCGCTGGGCCAGGGCTTCCTTGCGGGCGACATGGCGGTTCCAGGGTTCCTTGCCGGGATTGTGAAGGCCGGTTTCTCGATGGTTGCCCGCAATTATCCGTTGCAGCTGACCGGCGGATCGTCGGCCGTCAGGATGACGGGACAGTTCGGTATGCGCGTCGTGGGCGCCGCCGCGCGCACTGCAATCGTTGCGGTTGCGGCAAAGCGGCTCGGCGTACCGGCGTCCGAACTGGCGACTGCGGACAGCAAGGTGATCCACGCCAAAACCGGCAAGACGCTGCGTTACGGCGAACTGGCGAGCGAAGCCGCAGAAATGTCACTCTCGCTCAAGCCAAAGCTGAAGGAACGCAAGGACTATAAGTTCATCGGAAAGTCGGTGCACCGGTTCGACATTCCGGCCAAAGTCGATGGATCGGCGCAGTACGGGATCGATTTCTCACTGCCCGGCATGCGCGTGGCAACCGTGATGGCGTCGCCGGTGCGCGGTGGAAAGCTCGTCTCGGTCGATCCTGCACCTGCAATGGCGGTGAACGGCGTCGAAAAGGTCGTGAAGCTCGACGATGCTGTTGCCGTGATTGCCAAGGGTTATTGGGCCGCGATCAAGGGATTGCAGGCATTGTCGCCCAAATTCAGCGATGGCGGGCACGGATCCCTCTCCTCAGCATCGGTGTTCGACGCGCAGGACAAGGCACGCACGACGGCCAAGCCCGAGGATCAAGGCGGGGACGGCGATGTCGATGCAGCCTTTGCAGCGCCAGGTGCCAAAGTGCATGAGGCGAGCTTTCGCGTTCCCTTTCTCCACCACGCCATGATGGAACCCTTTGCACTCACGGCGCACCTCAAGGACGGGAAGCTGGATATATGGGGCGGACTCCAGGATCCGCTGGCGGCAAAGATGCTGGCAGCCAAGGCGGCTGGGCTCGACAGCGATGACGTGACCTTCCACCCGATGATCATGGGCGGCGGCTTCGGGCGGCGCTTTCCCGACAATTGCGAAATCATCGCGCAAGTGACCAAACTTGCGATGGAATTCCCCCACCCCGTCAAGCTGATCTGGTCTCGCGAGGAGGAAGTCCGGCAGGGCACCTATCGTCCGCAATCCTCAAGTCATTTGAAGGCGGCGCTTGGCAAGGATGGCAAAATTGCCGGCTGGCTGAATGACTATGTCCAGAGCGAGACGGCCGAAGGCGAAACCAGCTTCATCTACGCCATCCCGGCCGTATCGCGCCGCCGCTTTGCCTATCAGTCGAACCAGAAGGACGGGCCGTGGCGCTCGGTCAACAGCACCCAGCAGGGCTTTTACAACGAATGCTTCATGGATGAGCTGGCCCAAAAGGCTGGCGTCGATCCATACGCGTTTCGCCGCGAGCATTTGAGACCCGGATCGCGGCACCTGGCGGCGCTCGACGCGGTGGCAAAGCGCAGCGGCTGGGGCAGCCCGCTCGAAAACGGCGTCGGGCGCGGGATAGCGATCGTTGAATCGTTCGGCACAATCGTCGCCGAAGTGGTCGAGGCGTCGATGGGCGAAAACGGTCGCCCGAAAGTGCACAAAGTCTTCGCGGTTGTCGATTGCGGCACCACGGTCAATCCATTGAACGGTGCCGCACAGATCGAGGGCGGGATCATCATGGGCCTTTCCGCAACGATCGGCGAAGCGATCACGCTCGACAAAGGCGCGGTCGTCCAGAGCAATTTTTCCGACTATCCGATCCTCAAACTCGCCGAAGCGCCCGCCAGTGTCGATGTCCATTTCATCGAAAGCGATGCGCCGCTGGGCGGCTTGGGCGAACCGGGTGTGCCGCCTGCTGCTCCGGCGCTTGCCAATGCGCTGTTCGCTGCGACGGGCAAGCGTTTTCGCCAGCTACCGATTGTTGCCAACGCATAACCGCGGGGACTAAGGTCGGGGTTGGCCCATTCAAGGGAAACACCATGACCATCATCCGCCCTATAGTTATCAAAGAGGCCGACCTGATCGAGAGCGTCGCCGATGCGCTCCAGTATATCTCATATTATCACCCGATGGATTATATCCGCGCGCTGGGTGTGGCCTATGAAGCGGAAAAGGGCCCGGCGGCGAAGGATGCAATTGCGCAGATCCTGACCAACAGCCGGATGTGTGCGGAGGGACATCGCCCGCTGTGCCAGGATACCGGCATCGTCACAGTCTTCATCAAATGGGGGCAGGGCTGCACGCTGGGATCGGAGCGCTCGTTGCAAGATGTCGTCGATGAAGGCGTTCGCCGCGCCTATCTCCACCCCGACAACAAGCTGCGTGCCTCGATCCTTGCCGATCCGGCCTTCACGCGGGTCAATACCAAGGACAACACGCCCTGCGTGCTGAATGTGGAAATGGTGCCCGGCCATCATGTCGATGTGCAGGTTGCGGCCAAGGGCGGGGGCAGCGAGAACAAGTCGAAGTTCAAGATGCTCAACCCTTCTGATTCGATCGTTGACTGGATCCTTGAGATGCTGCCGCAAATGGGAGCGGGCTGGTGTCCGCCGGGGATGCTTGGCATCGGCATTGGCGGGACGGCGGAAAAGGCGATGACGCTCGCCAAGGAATCGCTGATGGGCGATATCGACATGGCGCAATTGAAAGAGCGCGGGGCGCAAAACGACCTCGAACGGCTGCGGATCGAGATTTTCGACAAGGTCAACGCGCTGGGCATCGGTGCGCAGGGGCTGGGCGGCCTGGCGACAATCCTCGACGTCAAGATCATGGACTATCCGACCCACGCCGCCTCCAAGCCCGTCGCAATGATCCCCAATTGCGCCGCGACCCGCCACGCGCATTTCCACCTCGACGGATCTGGCCCGGCCTATCTCGAGCCGCCCAAACTGTCCGACTGGCCCGACGTGAACTGGACGCCCGACAAGGCGGCGATCCGTGTCGATCTTGATACGCTGACGCCGGAAATTGTCGCGAGCTGGAAACCGGGCGACCGGTTGCTCCTCAACGGCAGGATGCTCACCGGCCGCGATGCCGCACACAAGCGGATTGCCGATATGCTGGCCAAGGGAGAAGCACTGCCGGTCAGCTTCAAGGGCCGCGTCATCTATTATGTCGGCCCGGTCGATCCGGTGCGCGACGAGGTTGTCGGCCCCGCTGGCCCGACCACCGCGACGCGGATGGACAAGTTCATGGACATGATGCTCGATCAAGGCCTGCTCGCCTGCGTCGGCAAGGCCGAACGCGGCCCGGTCGCCACGAAGAGCATCGCCAATCACAAATCGGCCTATCTGATGGCGGTCGGCGGGGCGGCCTATCTCGTCGCCCGCGCAATCAAGGCGTCGAAGGTTGTCGGTTTCGAAGATCTCGGCATGGAAGCAATCTACGAATTCACCGTGCAGGACATGCCTGTGACCGTCGCCGTCGACAGCCAGGGCGAGAATGTCCATGTGACCGCACCGCTCGTCTGGCGGAAGAAAATTGCCGAGGAAGGGTTGCTGCAACCTGCCTGATCGGGAACGCCTGACGCACCCATATTCGCCGCGACCGGGTATGTATCTTGAACGATGCATGACGGGTGGAGCGGAGGCGAGAAATGAAGTTGATGCGCGCATGCACTCCGGCGCGGCTTTTCCAGTATGAAAAGGAGCTGAAGGAAGCGATCCGGCTTCAACTGGCGCTGGTCGAGCCGGGGCTGGTCGAGGCCGATGGCGGGCGCGAGCGTTGTGTGGCGACGGGCAAGATCGACATCACCGCGCGTGACTGCGACGGCAATTTCGTCGTCATCGAACTGAAGGTCGGCCCCTGCCCGCATGGGGCGTTGGAACAGGTGCTCGCCTATTCAAGCGACCTGGAGGATGAGACGGGGATACGGTGCCGGGCCGTGCTGGTCGCGGCGCAATTTTCCGAGCGACTGCGCGCGGCGGCCAAGCGCGCGCATGACGTTTCGCTCGTCACATATGAAGTCGATCCGATGCAGTTCGAGGCAGCGTCTCTCCGACCATAGGAGAAGCGGAACCGGCATGGAAGTTGCCTGAAATTTGGGCAGAAAGTCATAAATGCCCGGGATTCGGGCGCCCAGCTTCCCCAATATTGCGCGTTCCCAAGCAATTTTGCGGTGCAGCAATCTGGCACGAGCCTTGCACCGTAATCCCCGAACACAAAAAAGGGGGTTAGCTTTGAAATTCATCATTGCCATCATCAAGCCGTTCAAGCTCGATGACGTCCGGGACGCACTCAGCGAACTTGGCATTTCGGGCATGACCGTTTCCGAGGTCAAGGGCTTCGGTCGCCAGAAGGGCCAGACCGAAATCTATCGCGGTGCCGAATACAGCACCAACATGGTGCCCAAGATCAAGATCGAGGTCGCCTGTGCCGCCGATATTGCCGAACGGGTCGTCGAGGCGATCCAGCAAACCGCCAACACCGGCGCCATTGGCGACGGCAAGATTTTCGTCCTCGACCTCGGCCAGGCGGTGCGCATTCGCACCGGTGAAACCGACAGCGTCGCACTCTAGAAAAACAGGGGGAAGCATGACTTCCAGGAAGACTCTATTTGGGCTGGCAGGCGGGCTTGGATCCGCGCTGACCGCCCTGCCCGCATGGGCGCAGGCGGCGGCGGCCAATACGACCGCCGCTGTCACCGAAGCTGCTCCGGCCGCCGTAGCCGCATTCACACCAACCGCCGATATGGTCAACAAGGGCGATACAGCGTGGATGCTTGTGTCATCTGTGCTTGTGCTGATGATGTCGGTTCCGGCACTCGCGCTCTTTTATGGCGGCCTGGTGCGCACCAAGAACATGCTTTCGGTGCTGATGCAGGTCTTCATGATCGTCAGCGTTGCCGCACTCGTCTGGGTTGCCTGGGGCTATTCAATGGCCTTCACCAGCGGTAATCCCTATATTGGCGGCTTCGACAAGATGTTCCTCAAGGGCGTCGATGCGACCACATTGGCCGCAACCTTTTCCAACGGCGTCTATCTGCCCGAATATGTGTTCATCATTTTCCAGATGACCTTTGCCTGCATCACGCCCGCGCTCATCGTCGGGGCATTTGCCGAACGCGTGAAATTCTCGTCTCTTATGGTGTTCTGCGTCGCATGGCTGACGATCGTCTACTTCCCGATCGCGCATATGGTGTGGTACTGGGCCGGACCGGACTTCCTGGCGCCGACCGTCGTCAAGGATGCTGCTGGCGCGATCCTCTCGCAGGACGCGGGATATCTCTGGGGCATGGGCGCGCTCGATTTCGCTGGCGGCACGGTTGTCCATATCAATGCTGGCATTGCCGGGCTTGTGGGCTGTCTCATGATCGGCAAGCGTGTCGGCTTTGGCAAAGAAGCCACCCCGCCGCATTCGCTGACGATGACCATGATCGGGGCATCATTGCTCTGGGTTGGCTGGTTCGGTTTCAACGCCGGTTCCAACCTTGAAGCCAATGGCGTGACGGCTGTGGCCTTTATCAACACCTTCGTTGCCACTGCGGCTGCGGCTGTCAGCTGGGCGCTGGTCGAACAGGTCAAGCATGGCCGTCCGTCGCTGCTCGGTGCGGTTACGGGGGCAGTCGCTGGCCTGGTCGCCATCACCCCGGCTTCGGGCTTTGCCCATCCGGGAACTGCCATCATCCTTGGCTTCGTCGTCTCGCCGGTGTGCTTCTTCTTCGTCTCCTATGTGAAGAACAAGTTCAAATATGACGATACGCTCGACGTTTTCGGTGTGCATTGCATCGGCGGCATCATCGGCGCGGTCGGCACCGGCATCGTTGCCGACCCGGCACTGGGCGGCCAGGGCTGGATCGACTATACGGCGGTCGTTGCCAAGGCTGGCGAATACAGCATGTCGGGGCAGGTCATCACCCAGCTTTGGGCGGTGGGCGTGACCCTGCTCTGGTCGGGCATCGGTTCGGCCATCCTCTATTTCATCATCGACAAGACTTTGGGCCTGCGGCCTTCCGAAGAAGCCGAGCGCGAAGGGCTCGACCTCTCGAGCCATGGGGAGCGTGCCTACAACTATTGACGAGCTTGGGGGCGGACACTCTCTCCTCCAAAGTCCGTCCCCTTCCAAGGTTCCTCCTGCGAACCACGCAGGGCCGGTGCAGCGATGTGCCGGCCCTATTTTTGCGCCTGCATGAAGATGGCTAATAGGTTGTGAACCGGAAATCTTTGTGACCCCGCCATACCCGGCGGCTATGCCGAGCCCGATGACATCTTTCTCGCTTCACTTTGCCAGAGCTCTCCAGTCCGGCAGGCGCATGCCCAAGCCGGTCGAAACGCGCGCGGCGCTTCTCGTCTCGCTGCTCAACAAGCGGGCGGTGGCGCGCAATCTCGGCGCGGATGAGCTTGAGAACATGCTCCGCCAACAGATCCTCTGGGCGCTGCCAACGCTCGACGCCCCTGAACACGTCCCCGAAGAGATTCAGGAACGCAAAGCCGCTTGAGCCTATTTCCGTGGCTTCACGAACTTGAAGACAAAGCGGTCGGTTTTCCCGCGCACCGAAGGATCGAACACCAGCTTGGTGTGATCGTCGCCGGCCGCACGCAGATGCTGGCTTTCGGCAACAAGTTTGAAACCCCCACGCAGGAAATCTGCCTTCACGACGGCCGGGTCGATCCGGTGCAGCTTGTCGACGGTCGCGCGTGTATCGCCCGCTGCGCCAACATGGTCGATCACGCCGACAATCCCGCCGGGCTTCATAGCGGTATAGAGTTTCCCGACGAGCAGGTTCGGATCCTGCTCCTTCACCTTATACTTCGCCGAAACCCAATAGGTATCGTGATAGACGAGGTGAAACAGTGCAAAACTGTAGCTGTTGGCAGGTGCCTGGAATTCCTCGAACGGCTGTTCGACGACGCTCACATTCGGCGTCCGCGAAAGGATTCCGGCCCATTTGGCCTTGACCTTCTCATCGCTTGCAAACTGGGTCGGTTCCCAGGCCGTCACATGGCCCTTGAGGCCAACCGCGCGGGCCATGATCTCCGCATAATAGCCGCCGCCCGACACATAATCGAGCGCGGTATCGCCTTTCCTGATGCCAAGGAAGGTGAGCGTCTCGACAGGTTTTCGCCCTTCATCGAGCTTGATATCGCTTTCCGCCCGCTCAGGGATGGCGAGCCAGTCGGGTGCCACTGTTTTGGCCAAAACCGGCGCGGCAATCAGCGCGGCGATCAAAAGCGCCTTCTTCATGGTTCATCCCCTCCGGAATATGTGGAGGCGGGGAAACTGCGCCGCATCGCCGATGAACGCAACCGGCTTCGTCGAAATCTGGCCTGCCTTGGTCGAAGGCGACAGGGGCAAGAAAAAGGGCGGCGCCTCTCGGCACCGCCCTTCTCAAAATTGATCGTCGGAAAGAACTATTTGAGTTCGACCGTCGCACCAGCGGCTTCGAGCTGGGCCTTGACCTTGGCGGCCTCGTCCTTCGAAACGCCTTCCTTGATCGCTTTCGGCGCGGCTTCCACAGCAGCCTTGGCTTCGGTAAGGCCGAGACCAGTGATGGCGCGGACTTCCTTGATGACGGCGATCTTGTTGCCGCCGTCGCCGGTCAGGATGACGTCGAATTCGGTCTGCTCTTCAGCGGCCGGAGCAGCAGCGGCAGCAGCAGCAGGTGCGGCAACCGCAGCAGCAGCCGAAACGCCCCACTTTTCTTCAAGCAGCTTCGAAAGCTCAGCCGCTTCGAGAACGGTCAAAGCGGAAAGGGAATCAACAATTTTGTTCAAATCAGCCATTTTAAGTCTCCAATAGGGCCATCGGGCCCGAAGTTTATGTTCAACAGGTCAAAAACGGGTCACGCAGCTTCTTTGGTGGCATACGCCCCAAAGACGCGGGCCAACTGGCCAGCGGGTGCCTGAACGATCTGGACGATCTTGGTTGCGGGTGCCTGTACAAGCCCCACAATCTTCGCGCGCAGTTCATCCAGCGAAGGCATTGTTGCCAGCGCCTTCACGCCATCCACATCAAGGACAGTGCTCCCCATTGCGCCGCCGACGATTTCGAGCCTGTCGTTCGTCTTGGCAAACTCGACGACAATCTTTGCGGCTGCCACCGGGTCAATGGAGGAGGCCAGCGCGACAGGACCGGTCAGCAAATCGCTGATCGATTCATACACTGTGCCCTTGGTTGCGATCTTGGCGAGACTGTTCTTCGTAACCTTGAAGGTCGCTCCAGCTTCGCGCATCTTGAGCCTGAGAGCGGTTGACTGCGCAACGCTCAGGCCGAGGTTGCGGGTGACAACCACCACATTGACCTCGTTGAAGACGCGGTTCAGCTCTTCGACCACTATCGGTTTTTGAGCACGATCCATGCCATTCTCCTCAACAAGCGCTCACGGACCATCCGTGAACGCAGCTTTGCCGCAGGGCAAAAGCCCATTGGCGCAGGTGTGCCGCAGGGCAAAAGCCCTTTGGCTGTCCGTGGGGAATGGTCAGAAACGGCGCGCCCACTTGCTTGGAGCCCGCACGATAAATCTCTTCCCCGTCTCGGCTGGAAATTAAGCCCCCGACAGGATCAGGGGCACCAACTGTCTCGGACGGCGACCGGAATGCAAGAGCACCCAGTCGAAGGGGGCGCCTATAACGGGATTCGGCGCAGGGTCAAGGAAAAGGGCCGGAGCGTTTCCACCCCGACCCGTTCGCATTCACAAATCTCGACCGAACGAGTCAGGATGCGCTCAATTCCGCGACGTCGAGCTTCACGCCTGGCCCCATCGAGGAGCTGAGTGCAGCTTTCTTGAGATACTTGCCCTTGGCGCCCGACGGCTTGGCCTTGACCACGGCATCGACCAGCGCATCGAAATTGGCGCGCAGGTCGCTGGCGGGGAAGCTTGCCTTGCCGATGCCGGAATGGATGATCCCGGCCTTTTCGACGCGATATTCAACCTGGCCGCCCTTGGCAGCCTTCACCGCCGCACCGACGTTCGGGGTCACCGTGCCGAGCTTCGGGTTCGGCATCAGACCCTTGGGGCCCAGCACCTTGCCCAGACGGCCGACAAGACCCATCATGTCCGGGGTCGCGATGCAGCGATCGAACTCGATCTTGCCCGACTGGCAGATTTCGAGAAGGTCTTCGGCGCCGACAATGTCTGCACCCGCCGCCTTGGCTTCCTCAGCTTTGTCGCCGCGTGCGAACACGCCGACGCGGACGGTCTTGCCGGTGCCCTTGGGCAGTGTCACGACGCCGCGGACCATCTGGTCGGCATGGCGCGGATCGACACCCAGCGCGATCGCGACTTCGATGGTTTCGTCGAACTTCGCCGTTGCGTTGGCCTTGATGAGCGCAATCGCTTCATCGACGCCGTGCAGCTTTTCGCGATCGATCGTGCCAGCGAGCTGCTTTGCCTTCTTGCTCTGGAATGTCATGTTCAGCCCTCCACCACTTCGAGGCCCATCGCGCGGGCCGACCCGGCGATGATCTGCGTTGCCGCATCGATGTCGTTGGCGTTGAGATCCTTCATCTTGATCTGGGCAATATCAGCAAGCTGCGACATTTTGATCTTTCCGGCCGTTACCTTGCCCGGCTCCTTCGAGCCCGATTTCAGGTTCAGCGCCTTCTTGATGAGGAAGGACGCGGGCGGGCTCTTGGTAACGAACGAAAAGCTCTTGTCCGCATAGACGGTGATGATCGTCGGGATCGGCATGCTCTTTTCGAGATCGCTCGTCGCCGCGTTGAACGCCTTGCAGAATTCCATGATGTTCACGCCGCGCTGACCCAAGGCGGGGCCGATCGGCGGAGACGGGTTTGCAGCACCCGCAGGCACCTGGAGCTTGATATAGCCCGTGATTTTCTTAGCCATTTTACCTTCTCACTCTTTCTCAAGTTTAGCGGTCCGAACGACAGTGGCCTGCCTCCCGCACATATTTCGGGGGTTCCCCCGGAATTCTATTTCGCCCGTTCCACCTGCTCGAATTCGAGCTCGACCGGCGTTGCACGGCCAAAGATGGAAACAGAAACCTTGACGCGGTTCTTGTCGAAATCGATTTCTTCGACCAGTCCGTTGAAGCTCGCAAACGGACCGTCGAGCACCTTGACCTGATCGCCAATCTCGTAATCGACCGAGATCCGCGTCTTGGGTGCGGCGGCGGCTGCCTCCTTGGTGTTGAGGATGCGCGCGGCTTCGGCTTCGCTGATCGGCTGGGGCTTGCCCATCGATCCGAGGAAGCCCGTCACCTTGGGCTGGTTCTTGACGAGGTGGTACACATCGTCATTCATGTTGAGCTTGGCCAGCACATAGCCGGGAAAAAACTTCCGCTCCGCCTGGATCTTCTTGCCGCGGCGCACTTCGGTGACGGTTTCGGTCGGCACTTCGACTGCATCGACCAGTGCCTCAAGCCCCAGGCGCGAAGCGTCCGCCATGATCGCATCGCGAACCTTGTTCTCGAAGCCTGAATAGGCGTGAATGATGTACCAGCGTGACATATGTGTTCTGTTCAATCCTGTTCGCGCGTCAGATCAGGGTCAGGAGCGATTTGACAATCCAGCTGAAAAAGCTGTCGAGCCCGAAAAAGAACAGGCCGAGAATCGTCGTCATGATGATGACCATGACGGTCGTCATCACGGTTTCGCGGCCTGCCGGCCAGACGACCCGCGCCGTCTCTGCCCGAACCTGCCGGATAAACTCACCTGGATTGACCCTGGCCATTCCCGCAAAAATCCTTGTTTCGACCAACACAGTCCCGCGTCCGGAGCCTTCCGGTAAGCGCGATCCTGATGTCGGGATTGCGGCCCTTTAGAGCCGATTCCCTGCAGGCGCAAGCCCGGTGGCAGGAGTGGAGGGGCTCGAACCCCCGGCCCTCGGTTTTGGAGACCGATGCTCTACCAGCTGAGCTACACTCCTAAGCGCCGGAGCGCGAGCCTCTAGCGTTGCTGCAGGGTCTGTGCAAGCCTCACGGCTTGCGCCCCCGCCGCAATACTTTGCGTACCAGCGGTGCCCGCCTGATTGGCACGACCATCGGCACGGCATCAATCGAAGGCCTTGCAATATCGGGGCTGAAGACACAGTTTTTTTCCGCCCCCATGCACAGTCGCACCGAAAGCGCGTTCCCAGAATCGATCAGTGCGCGCGGCAGCCTGAACGACATTGAAAAGGGCGATCCCGGTTGCCAGCTCCCAGTCAATTCCTGCTTTGCGCCGGCGATCTGCGCCGTATCCGCAGTCGAAAGATCACGGACCTGAACGCGGATATAGCTGGCCAGCGGCATCAGCTTCCCGGTCAGGCGCTTGGCGGGATAGAGGCCCGACACTTCAAATGCATAGTCAGTGCCATCGGCCGAACGGATGACCGAAAGCTGCGACATCGCCAGATCGGATTGGCGCGCAATCCAACTCAGCGGCGGGTCTCGCGGTGACGAACGGGATGCCGGCGGCGCAGGGGCAGGGGTGGTAGCGGTCGTAGAAACCCTGGCACCCGACATGTCATATCCGCCCCGTGCTGCGCCGCCCGAGCCATCATGTGCCGCAGCACCCGATGCAGTTGACATCGTCGCGCCCGAAATGCCCCCCGCCCATTCCGGCGGCGAAGTGTCAGCGCTTGCCATCGTGATTTCGGGAAGCGGCGCTTGCTTCATTTGGGGCGCGGGCTGCTGTGCGGGCACGAGATAATAGGCCGTGCCGGTAATGCTCGCACTGATAAAGGGCCGCTGCGCGCCATCGGTCGCTGCGAGGACATCGTCGCGCACCACGCCGCCGAGCAGCTGGATGGGAAGGCCCGGCTCGGGCAAATGCCGCGCCAGCGAAGCCGCGAAGGGGCTGTTGCCCTCATCGCCGTCGGCAGCGGTTTGCCCAGGTGCAGCCGCAAAGATCACCAGCACATCGTCCACTTCGAGGCCCGTAAGGCCGCGTGTTACCGCGCGCGTTCCCGTGCGCCAGTTCTGGCCGAAGGGATTGTTGCGGCAGGCATCGAGAATCGCAACACGCAGCTTGGCCCCGCCTATCGTCTGCATGACAAGATCAAGATCGATCGCCTCGAAAGCAAGATCGCGGTCGGCAGCCAGCCTTGCGTCGGTGGGGATGAGCCAGTTCTTGCCCTGCCCTTCAATGCCATGGCCGGCATAATAAACCAGTGCCACATCGGCACCGTCTGCCTTTGCACGGAACTCGCGCAGGGCCTGCTGAAAGGCAATCAGGCCCTGGTCGGCCTTAAGGTCAACGGTGGCAAATCCGGCGCGCTTGAGCGCTTCGGCAACAATCCGGCCGTCATTGCCCGGATTTCCTAACTTTGTGGTGTTCGCATAACTGCCATTGGCAACAATCAGTGCAACACGCCTGCCGCCCTGCTGTGCCAAGGCGGGGGCCGCAATGCAGAACAGGGCCACAACAATGAGGCACAGCCTAGCCAGCATTTTTTCCACCCTCCCATGCAATGAACTTCGTTCTGCCCGAGCCAGCATGAAAGCGAAAGGCCGGAACGCAAATCGGGCGCATGATCATTTTGCGAAGATCATGCGCCCGAAGTTGCCTTGCCTTTGCGGGCAATGCTCCGGCCCGGTTTCGGGGTCGTCGACCGGGCCGGTTTGGGGAGATTCGGACCAAGCGCGGTTCAGACCCTAATTGCCGGCGGCATTCGCTCGACGACGGCGTTCATGACTGCGCTCGGGACGTTCCGGGCGGTGTGGAGGGCGAAACCCTTCTGCGCGCGTCACATCGACCGAGCGGGTCACCTGTCCATCCACGCGCGTGGCAGTGACATCGCGGTTGAACACGGTCGCGCCCGTGCTGTCCTTGATGTTCTGGTTGGCCGTAAAGCCGGTATCTGTGCGGGTGCGATTGCCCGACACGTCATAGGTTTCACCGCCCCGTGTCGTGTAGCTGCCACTGGTCGCAGACCCGGTGTCGGTACGAGTGCGAGTGCGTTCAAAACTGCGGGTTTGACCTTCGAAATTCGTGGCCGAGCCCGAGGCGGTGAATCCGTCTTCCGTGCGCGCACGTTCATAGTGGCGCGTGGCAGTCGCACCATCGCTGGCGCGTGTGACTTCTGTGTCGCGTGTAAGTGTTCCGGCCTCCCGGTCACGCACAATTGTCCGTGTGCCATCGACATTGGGGCGATCAATCGTAATCGTTTTCGTGACCGGCTCGGCAAAGGCAGGGCCAGCAAGAATCGCGACAAGCGCTGGAACAAGCAGGAATTTTTTCATGTCATTCTCCGTTCGTTGGATTGAGGAGCCGACCCCGCTCACATCCTCTCAACGGACAATGAAGAAAAACCCTTCGCCCTATTGCTGCTGGCGCTGGCGTCGCATCTCGGCCCGACGCTGCTGAAGCTCCCGCAGGGCACGTAAACGGCGAAGTTGTTCAAGCCGGTCCGGGCTGCGGAGCAACTCTCCTGCCGACCGTTCGGGCAAGGTCGGGGCTGGAAGATCAATTACCGGGCCGGTTGCAAGGTCGGGCGGTGGCGCGACCGGCTGTACCCTTTCGGGCATGGCAAGCGAGCTATCCGGCACTATGGGATTGGCGGCACGCTGCTCCTGGCGAATTTCGCGGACGCGCTCGATGATCGCCGCGCGCTCGACCGGAGGTACGCGCCGCAGCACAGGTGCAATCTGGAAGGGTCGAGGCGCGTGTGATGGCAAACCAAGTTCTTCACGGCGCTCGGCCCGGCGCTCGATGCGATCGACAATCCGTTGCGCTACAATTTCACGACGTACTTCGCGCGGCGCTGGCAGCACGGGCCCGACCTCGATTGGCGGCACGTCCGCGAAAACCGGTGTCAATGGCACAACGGCATCGGCAAGAGGGGGCTTTGCCAAAGCGGCTTTCTTGATCCGGTGTTCGGGCGGGGCAGGCGCCACACTGGCGATCAGCGTGCCGATCATCGGTACATTGCGAGCAACGTCGCCCAACAGGCCGGTGGCGGCGGCAGCCGCGCTCATCAGGCCCAAAGCAACTACACCGACAATCACCCGGTGACCGCGCACCCAATCGCCACGCCGGTCACGGCGCGGCAGCTGTCGCGCGGGAGGCGGCTGGGGAGCAGCCGCAGCCGCAACCACACGATCCGCAAAACCTGCGGAAAGCGACGGCACGGTGAAGCGGTCGAGCGCGTCTCGCGTCATCGGATCAAGCCGGGGATCGTTCATGCCGAACCTCCTTCGCCCGCGGCGCGCAGGTCTCCCAGCGCCGACTTCAAGGCCTGCCGGGCGCGCAACAGCAACGATTCGAACGCCTTGATGTTCATATCTAGCACCTCTGCAGCGGCCATGTTCGAACAGTCCTCATAATAGGTCAGGATGATCGCCGCGCGTTGCCGATCCGGCAAGGCGTGCACCGCCGCCATCGCACGGACGCGCATCCGTTCTTCGTCCATCTGCACATCCGCCAATGGCGCTTCGTCTGCGCGTTCGGGTACATCTTCATCGCTGGCGAAACGACGGCGACGCAGCCGATCGAGGCAGAGATTGGTGGCGACACGGTTGAGCCAGGCGCCAACGCCGGCACCGCCCGCTTGCCAT
>CXWL01006004.1_pt1 | contig 22349 bp, 23 predicted proteins | sample 590931 | NCBI WGS metagenome assembly CXWL01 (sample SAMEA3498368, study PRJEB10139) | groundwater metagenome | biome: water well; material: biofilm material | place: Germany | collected 2015-04-27 | reverse complement strand
TAATCGGCGATCAGCCGGGTCTCGCGGTCGTCGGCGAGCCTGCGCTCGCCGATCAAAGCCGCCTGGTATTGCGCCTCCAGCCCCCGCGCCACCACTTCGCCGGCGGCCTGGCTCGCGGTCGCGGTTTGTTGCGCCTGCGCCGGGGTCGCCAGCGCCAGCGCCACCGCGATCACCAATCCCCGCATGCCAGCCCTCCCAAACCGGGGCCTTTGTGCACCGACAGCGCCCAGCCGGCCAGCGCCGGGCGCCGCGTGGGCTTTCCTTCGGGAGGCGGGGCGTTTATCGATGACGAGCGCACAGAAGTGGGGAGCGACGCGAATGGAACTCGGGTTCACTTGGTTTGACTTCGCGGCCTTGGCCATTTTGGGACTTTCCGGGGTTATGGCGTTTGCGCGCGGGCTGATCCGCGAGGTCTTCTCCATCATCGCCTTCATCGGCGCGGCTATTGCCGCTGTGTTCTTCTCCGGCCTGGTCAGCCCCTTCGTCGAGAGCGCTACCCCGCTGTCGGGCGCGCTGGCCTCGCTCGCGGCTGGCTTGCTGATTTTCCTGGTAGTGTTCATCGCCATCACCGTCGTCACCTCAACCCTGGCTAAAACCGCCCACCAGTCGACCGAGATCGGCAGCTTTGACCGTGCCGCCGGCCTGGCGTTTGGCATTCTGCGCGGCGTGCTGGTGGTGTCGTTGTTCGTATTGTTCATGCGTCAGACCCAGCCGACCGACACAATTACGCCGACAGACCCCATGCAGGACGCCATCCGCGGCGCGCGCACCTATCCGATCTATGACGGCGTCGCCAAGGCGCTGGAGGCGATCCTGCCGCAGGCCGGGCAGCGCGCCCGTGATATACTGGATCGGCAGAAGGGCGAATCGGCGCCGATTCCCCCGACCGCCGCACCCGAAGAGGCGGCGCCACCGCCAAGCTGAGGACCAATGCCGCCGAGCCCCGCCCTCCTTCGCTTCCAAGCAGAACCGGCGGGAGACAGGTGGGCCGACGACGATAAGCCGCGCGAAGAGTGCGGCGTGTTTGGCGTGTTCGGCAGCGAAGACGCCTCGGTGCTCACCGCGCTCGGCCTGCACGGGCTGCAGCATCGCGGCCAGGAAGGCTGCGGCATCGTCAGCTTCGACGGGCGCTTCAACCACGAACGCTACCGGGGCTTGGTCGGCGAGCATTTTTCCGGCGCCGACGTGCCTCAGCGCCTGCCGGGCGCCTCCGCCATCGGCCACACCCGCTACGCCACCCAAGGCGGCGCATCGCTTCGCAACGTTCAGCCGCTGTTCGCCGACCTCGCGCTTGGCGGTTTCGCCATCGCCCATAACGGCAACCTCACCAACGCGCGGGACCTGCGCGAGCGGCTGGTCGAAGACGGCGCCATTTTCCAATCCACCTCCGACACCGAGTGCATCTTACAGCTGATCGCCCGCTCGCGCCGCGCCAAGGTGGTGGATCGCTTCGTTGAAGCGCTGCATGACATCCAGGGCGCCTATGCGCTGGTCTGCCTTACCAACACCGCGCTGATCGGCGCGCGCGACCCGATCGGCATCCGCCCGCTCGTGCTGGGCGACCGCGCCGGCGCACCGATCCTCGCTTCGGAAACTTGCGCGCTCGATATGATTGGCGCCAGCTTCGTGCGCGCCATCGAGCCGGGCGAAGTGGTCGTCGCCAGCCGCGCCAAGAGCGGCGAAATCAAAATCGAGAGCCACTTCCCATTCGCGCGCCGCAAGGCAAGGCCCTGCATCTTCGAGTTCGTGTATTTCGCGCGACCAGATTCCGTCGTCGATGGCCGCTCCGTATACGATATCCGCAAGCGCATGGGGGTGCGCCTGGCGCAAGAAACCCGCGTCGAAGCCGACGTTGTCGTGCCGGTGCCCGATTCGGGGGTTCCCGCCGCCATGGGATTTGCCGCTGAAAGCGGGCTGCCCTACGAACTCGGCATCATCCGCAACCATTATGTCGGGCGCACCTTCATTCAGCCGAAGCAGGAAATCCGCGCCCTCGGCGTGCGCCTCAAGCACGCCGCCAATCGCGGCGTCCTCAAAGGCAAACGCGTGGTGCTGGTGGACGATTCCATCGTCCGCGGCACCACCTCGCAAAAAATCGTGCAAATGGTGCGCGAGGCCGGCGCCAGGGAAGTCCACTTCCGCAGCGCCTCGCCGCCGATCAAACACCCGGACTTTTATGGCATCGACATGCCTACACTCGACCAACTCATGGCCGCGCAAATGACGCTCGAAGAAATGCGCACAACGCTTGGCGTCGACTCGCTAGGCTTTCTCTCTATCCCCGGCCTCTATTGGGCGATGGGCGAAGTGCGCAACGACGCCGATCCGCAATTCACCGACCATTGCTTCACTGGCGACTACCCCACCGATTTGTTGGACCACGCCTCCGACCGCGCCGCCAAGGATTTCCAACTCTCGCTGCTCGCCGAGAGCGCGGCCGAATGAGCGAGGCTGGGCGGCGCACAGCGCTGGTCACGGGCGCCTCACGCGGGATTGGCCGCGCCGTCGCGCTAGAGCTTGCGCGCACCGGGTGGCGCGTCGTCTGCACCGCGCGCAGCCAAAAGGCGCTCGAAACGCTGGACGATAAAATCAAGACGGTGGGCGGGGAGGCAACGCTCGTCCCGCTCGACCTGCGCGACTATGACGGCATCGACCGGCTAGGCGGGGCGCTCTTCGACCGCTTCGGGATGCTTGACGCACTCGCCGCGTGCGCTGGAACACTCGGCTCTCTAACGCCGGCGCATCAAGCAAGCCCCACGCTGATGGACGAAGTGATGGGCGTGAATTTCAGCGCCAACCAGCGGCTCATCCGCGCCATGCACCCGCTGCTGCGCGCGGCGGACGCTGGGCGCGCCGTGTTCATCAGCTCTGGCGCCGCGCGCGACCCGAAAGCCTATTGGGGTCCCTACGCCGCCAGCAAAGCCGCACTCGAAGCCTTGGTGCGCTGCTACGCCGCCGAATGCGCGGTCACACCGATCAAAGCCAATTTGTTCAACCCCGGCCCCGTTCGCACCGCCATGCGCGCAAAAGCCTTCCCCGGCGAAGACCCGATGACGCTGCCGACGCCAGATGATGTGGCGCCACAAATTGTGAAGTTGTTGCGCGCCGATTGCGCGTTGAACGGTGAGCTCATCCGGTTCCAAACCTAACACACCGTCATCCCGGGCGAGCGAAGCGAGACCCGGGACCCAGGGGATCGCAGAGCGCCGCGCAATGGCCCCTGGGTCCCGGATCACGCGCTCCGCGTGTCCGGGATGACGGAAGGAGTGAGTGTGACGAGTTCATACGACACCGTCATCATCGGCGCGGGCGCCGCTGGGCTGTACGCGGCGCTGCATGCGGGCAAGCGCGGGCGGCGGGTGTTGGTGCTGGAGCACAATGCGGAACCCGGCGCGAAAATACTGATCTCAGGCGGCGGGCGCTGCAATTTCACCAATCTGCATTGCGCGCCAGATCGTTTCCTCTCGGCCAATCCCCATTTCGCGCGCTCGGCGCTGGCGCGGCATACGCAACACGATGCCATCGCCTTGGTGAAAAAGCACGGCATCGCCACTTACGAAAAGACGCTGGGACAATTGTTCTGCGAGGGCGCGCGCTCTTCGGCGAAGATCGTGCGTATGCTGCTCGACGAGTGCGCGGCGGGCGGGGTGGAGATTCGCTGCAACTGGCGCGTCAACGCGGTGCGACGCGGCGAACGCTTCGTGGTCGAGACGATGTTGGGCGTGTTCGAGAGCGAGACGTTGGTGATCGCCACGGGAGGCCTCTCCATTCCACAACTTGGCGCTAGCGCCTTCGGTTACGACATCGCCAAGCAGTTCAACGTACCGATCATCCCCACACGCCCCGGCCTTGTGCCGCTCACCTTCGCCGAAGCCGATCTCGCTTGGATGCGTCCGCTGAGCGGCGTTTCCGCCAACATCTCAGTTAGCGCCGGCGGCGCGACATTTCGCGAAGCGGCGTTGTTCACGCATCGAGGCCTTTCCGGGCCGGCGATCCTGCAAGCGTCATCGTATTGGCGCGCGGGCGAGAAGATCATCATCGACTGGCTCCCAGATTCCGCGCCGGATGCATTGGTGGAGTGCAAGCGCGCACGACCAAAGGCGTTGGTGAAGACGGCGCTTGCGGAACTGTTTCCGGCCCGGCTTGCCGATCAGCTAAGTGAGCAACTTCCGCAAGGCGTGCTCGGCGACATGAAGGACGCGGCGCTGATCGACGCTGGACATCGTCTCAAGCATTGGCCACTGACGCCCATCGGCACCGAGGGCTATCTCAAAGCCGAAGTCACCGTCGGCGGCATCGATACCGGCGGGCTGTCACAACAAACCATGGAATGCCGCGCCGTTCCTGGACTCTTCTTTATCGGCGAAGCCGTGGACGTCACCGGTTGGCTTGGCGGCTACAATTTCCAATGGGCATGGTCGAGCAGCTCAGCCGCGGGTCAGGCTTGTTGAGACGTAAACCGCCTCGCGATCAGCGCGATGGGAACGCCAACAAGAAATGTGTGCGTGAGCAGCGTGCCCCAGATCATCCAGGGATAGGTGTCGTCGGCCTTAATGCGGCTGAAAGAGCGCTGAAGGCGCTCGCCAGCGTCAGCGAGATCGGCCGGAAAATGTCCGCCAGCGCCCGCAGCAGAGAGCGGAACGACAATGTAGTTCATGACGACATACAGCACGAGACCGAAGAGGAAGCCCCAGAGGATCGCTTTGCGCGTCAAGGCGCCGATGCGGGAGGCGGCGAGCACGAAGACCGCCGCCATGATCGTCGCGATCGCAAAATGCGCCGCTAGGCCAAGCAAAGCTGTGTCCATGCCGCCCGCGCGCGAGGCCGCTCGCCCCACCAAGCCAGCCGCCACAGATTGCAGCACCTGCACCGGCGTGAGGCCGTAGCTCAGCGGTCCATAGACGATGAAGGCGTAAATGATATCGAGCGCGCCAGCGACCAAGCCGCCCAACAGGATCGCAATGAGAATTCGGGCCATGCGCTATCCTCCCTTGCCGCACTGAACCCGCCAGCAACGCACGCGGCTACAGCTTTGCGACGAGCGGGCCTGGAATTCCTTCACGTTCCTGCTCCTCCCCTTGCGGGGGGGAGAAAGCAGGTAGCGTGTCAGCCGCCTTCGTCGAACGGATTTTTGCCCGACGCGCGCACAATCAATCGCACCGGCGCGGCGTGGAGGTTGAACGCTTCGCGGATGCCGTTGACGAGGTAGCGTTTGTAACTTTCCGGCATGTCCTCGGCGCGCGAGCACAGCATCACGAATGTCGGCGGGCGGGCTTTGATTTGCACGATGTAGCGCGGCTTGATGCGCTTGCCTTGCACGGCGGGCGGGGGATGGCGGCCCATGGTGTCGTGTAGCCAAGCGTTGAGATCGCTGGTCTTCACGCGCGCGGTCCAATCGGCGTGCGCTTCTTCCACGGCATTCATCAGCCGCTCCAGGCCGACGCCGGAGAGCGCCGCCACCGTCACCAGCGGCGCGCCGCGCGCTTGCGGCAAGCTTTCCTTGGCGACGAGTTTCAGTTCCTCGAACGCCGCGCGTGGGTCCTCGACTTTGTCCCACTTCGCCAACACGAACACGAGCGCGCGGCCTTCACGAACAACGAGATCGGCGATGGTGAGATCCTGCTTCTCGAACGCCTCCGACGCATCCATCACCAGGATGCAGACGTCGGCGAAGCGGATGGCGTGCGTCGTTTCGCCGACCGACAGGCGTTCGAGCTTGGCCTGCACTTTCGCCTTCTTGCGCATGCCCGCAGTATCAACGAGGCGATAAGGCTTGCCGCGCCAAGTCCATTCAATGGCGATGGCGTCGCGGGTGATGCCCGCTTCCGGCCCCACCAGCAGACGATCCTCGCCGAGCAGCGCGTTCACCAAGGTGGACTTGCCGGCGTTGGGCCGGCCAATGATGGCGAGCTTGATCACGCGCGCGGACGCGGGCGCCGGCGGCTCGTCAGGGTTCACGGGCGGTGCGGCGCTGCGTTCCTCGGCGCGCGCGGACACGCGTTTTCTGGTTGTGGGTTCCACCAGTGCGGGAGCGGGGCAATGACGCGCGATCGCGGCGTAGAGATCGCCCAAGCCTTCGCCGTGTTCAGCCGAGAGCGGCACGGGTTGGCCGAGACCGAGCGCGAAGGCTTCATTGACGCCGGTTTCGCCGGCCCTGCCCTCGGCTTTGTTGGCCGCGAGCACGACCGGCTTGTCAGAGCGACGCAGCAGCGCGGCAAAGGTTTTATCGAGCGGCGTCACCCCGACGCGCGCATCGATCATGAACAAGATGATGTCAGCTTCGGCGATGGCGATTTCGGTTTGCGCGCGCATGCGCGATTCGAGCGAGGCGTCCGTGGTGTCCTCGAACCCCGCGGTGTCGATCAGCGTGAAATCGAGATCGCCAAGACGCCCTTGCGCCTCGCGCCGATCGCGCGTGACGCCGGGCGTATCATCGACTATCGCGAGATTCTTGCCCGCGAGCCTATTGAAGAGCGTCGACTTGCCGACATTCGGCCGCCCGACGATCGCGAGCTTGATCGTCATGGTCGGTCAAACATCAACGTAGGACGACCAGCCGCGCGTTGTCGGTGACGATGTAGATTTGATCGTTGGCGGCAACCGGCGGAATGAACACTGGTTGGCCGACATCCGCGCGCGCGACCGTCTCTCCTGACTCCGCCGACACCGCCACTACATCGCCAACCGAGTTGGCGAGAACGAGCCGCCCCCCGATCATCACCGGGCCGGTCCACGCCACACGCCCCTCGCGACTGTTTTCGTTCTCGAAGCGTCGCAGCTGCGCCAGCCAGTGAACGCCGCCGGTCGCACGGCTCAGGGCCACCAGTTCGCCGTCGACGCTAACGGCGTACAGCACATCGCCAGCAATCCATGGTGTTTGCGTCGAGGCGAAAGCCCGCGCCCACACCCGTTCGCCGGAGCGTAGATCGATCGCCGCCAGCACGCCCGAATGGCTCGCCGCAAACGCCACGCCATTGTCGATGACGGGGCGCCCGGCGATGTCGTTGATCGCCGAGAGCGAGGTCAGGCGCCCAGACCGCGAAAGTGAATCCGACCAAAGCCGTCTGCCATTCGCGGCCAGGAGCGCGACCACTTCGCCCGATGCGAACGGCGCCACGATGGTCTCCCCGTCGACAGCAACGCTGGAGGCGGACAGAATTCGCGCCGGCTCAGCGATCGCCTGGTGGGTCCAGGCGACCTCGCCGGTACCGGCGTCCATAGCCATGAGTTCACTGTCATTGGTGGTCGCGTAGACGCGCGCGCCCGATACGGTTGGGGCCGATTGAAACGGCGCCCCGCCCTCCACGCGCCAGACTTCATCTCCGCTGGCCGCGTCGAGCGCGACAATGAAGCCAAAACCGGTGGTGACAAAAACACGACCGCCAGAGGTCGCGACGCCGCCGCCGCGCGCCGCGCGGTCACGGCCTTCGTGGGGGCGCAGCGACTGCGTCCATATCCGCGCACCATCGCGCGCGCTCACCGCATGCACGCGGTGATTGGCGTCGAGAAAGTAGAGCGCTCCGTCGGCGATCACCGGCGGCGCCGCGATTTGAACCCGGCTGTTGGACCCCTCACCGAGATTGGTGCGCCAGCCACGCGCCAGCACCGCGGGCCCGGAAGAATGAGGCGGCGAGTTATCGGCGGTTCCGCCCGGTTGGCTCCAATCGGTCACCGCCACCATCGGCGGCGTCACGATGTGCTGCGCGGCCAACGCCGGATCTGGCGTTAATTGCTGCTCGATCGCCAGGATCGAAACGCGCCCGTCTTCCGGTGAGGCTTCCGACTGGGCATCGCCATTGCCATTACCATTGAACGGCCAAACCGCATCGCCGACGCGCGCCACTGTCGAACACGCCGACACGGCGGCGACCGCAGCCAACGCCGCGACCTTACCCAAACGACTCATTTAGTTTCTCCTTCGGAGGGCGCGGGCGTGTTCGGTGCGCCGGCCGCAGGGGTTTCCGGCGCAGGGCCGAGGACTGAAAGGGCAAGCTGCGCGCGCGCGCGCACAGCTTCGGGCGCCGCAAATGCGAGCGTCAAATTTTCAAGGTTGTCGCGCGCGACATCAAGTTCGCCCGCTTCCCACGCTTCGATGGCGAGCAGCTCGCGGGCGAGATAGGCAAAACGGCTGTCGGAATCGACCAGCGGCTGCAGGCGATTTTGCATGGCCGCAAAATCCTGCGTCTCGGCGGCGATATAGGCGGCGCGGATTTGCGCGGTCTCGCGCATGATCGGGTCGCGCGCCGCTTCCGCCGCCGCATCGAATTCGCCGAGCGCGCCTTCAAGGTCGCCTTGCGCTTCGAGCACGGCTGCGTGTTCCATGCGCGCCATCGCGCGATAGGCAGCCGGGCCCTCGCTGGTCAGACCTTCAAACGCGGTCTTGGCCTCGTCGAGATTTCCCGCGCGCGCCAATTCTTGCGCGGCGCCGTACACGTCCGCATGCGCGCGCGCAGAGTTGGTTTGATAGGACCGCCATTGTTGCCAACCGAACAGGCCGGCGATCAGAACAGCAAAGACGCCGAGGAACAGAGGGCCGTAACGCTTGACGATGCCCAACATGCGATCCTGGCGCAGGCTCTCATCGACTTCCTGGACAAAAGTATCGGTCTCATTGCTCACGCGCGCAAAATCCTCGTTTTCGACTGGTCGGCGCCGCCAAGGCGGGCCGGGCCCCCAAAATCGCCGGCAAGCTAGCCGCGCTTGTCGCCCCGGGCAACGCGCGGCTGCTGCGACTTTCCCGCAGCCAGGGCATAGGTCTCGGCTGCGGCAGGAAAACGGCGGGCCCGGACGTCAGCTGCGTAGGCGGCGACTGCCTGGTCGATGACCCCCTTCAAATCCGCATAGCGCCGGACGAATTTGGGGGTCCACTCGAAAAGCCCCAAAAGGTCATCGGTGACCAATATCTGGCCGTCGCACAGGACAGAGGCGCCGATGCCTATCGTTGGCGCGGCGACGGCGGCGGAGATTTCAGGCGCCAGACTTTCATCCACCCCCTCCACAACGATAGCGAAAGCGCCAGCCACGTCGGTCGCCCGTGCCTCCGCCAGCACCTGGGCCCGCTCTTGGTCGGTGCGGCCCTTGGCGCGGAACTTCCCGTCCACGTTGATGGCTTGGGGGCGGAGGCCAACGTGCCCCATCACCGGAATGCCGCGTTCGACCAGAAAAGCGACCGTCGCCGCGATAGAGGGGCCAGATTCAACTTTCACCGCTTGCGCGCCGGTCTCTTTGAGCACCCGGGCGGCGTTGACATAGGCGATTTCGGGGCCCGCCTCGTAAGAGCCAAATGGCATGTCGATGACCACCATCGCCCGCTCAGCCCCGCGCATCACAGCTTGGCCGTGCATGATCATCATCTCAAGTGTGACGCCCACAGTGTTGGGGAGGCCATGCATCACCATGCCCACGGAATCGCCCACCAGCAGCAGGTCGCAATGAGGATCGAGCAACTTGGCCATGGGCGCGGAATAGGCGGTCAGGCAGACGATCGGATCGCCGCCCTTGCGGGCGCGAATGTCAGGCGCTGTGGTCCGCCGGGTTTCGGTATGACGCGACATGCACCCGGCTTAGCCGGTTGCACCATGCTGCACCAGCACAGTCGCCATTGGAGCGTCGCCGAACTTCAGTCCTGCGCCGCGCGGTATGCCACCGCACCGCCCGTCAGGGCCGCCGCCGCCAGCATGATTTGGGTGAGACCGATGCCGAGCGATTGCATCATGCCTTGCGCCTGGTAGGTGACCGAGCTGGTCACAAGCGGCACTTCGCTATTCAAAGCGCCCTGGGCGCGCGCAAACTCGATCCCGAACGACGCCAGCACATCCTGCCCGAAACCCCATACCAACGGATAAAAAGCGTAGAGCAAAGTCGCGCCGGCTAAGCACAGGCCAAGCGCCTGGATGGCGGTGCGCACCTCAACCATGCGTTCACGGCGCGCGACCGCTTGCCCGATCCGAACGGCAAATCCGTCATCGATCGGCTCATGGGCTTCGGCGAACGCCCGCTTCAGGATCGTGTCAAACTCGGTCATGGCGCCGGCTCCAACATACGGCGAAGTTTATCTGTGCCACGTAATACGTGGGATTTCACGGTTCCCAGGGGAAGGCCTGTCATGTCGCCAATTTCGGAATGGCTGAGGCCCTCTCCATGGTTCAAGGTCACGCATAGTCTCTCAGCATCCGATAATCTTGCAAGCGCCTTCTCCAGGTCGATCTTGGCGCCAGCGGCGGCTTCCGGGGTCGAGTCTTCGGAAGCAATTGGAGAGGCGTCGTCGATCACTTCGAACACGGCTCTCTGGCGTCTTTTGGCCATCAGAAACGTGGTCACCGCAATCCTCCTAAACCAGCCCGGAAAAGCTCCCGGGTTTTCCAAATTCCGAATATGATCCCATGCCTTGATGAACGCCTCTTGAGCCAAATCGTCAGCTTCCGCGTGGTTGTTGCACATCCTTCGCAGCAGGGCCCTCGCCCAGCCTTGCCGGCGCTTCACAAGCTCGCCGAAGGCGCCTTGGTCTCTAGCCTGGGCCGCGAGGATCAACGTAGCCTCCGCAGCCTGACCGAGATTGAGGAGCCCCCGCGCCGCCACGTCTCACTCACGCGTCCTTCTTCTTGGAGAGATAGTCCACGATCGCCAACAGGACGAAGGCGCTGCCGAGGGCGCCAAGAATGACTGCCGGGACCATCATGCCGTTATGGGCATAGCCCGACGGGTCGAAGCCATCCATCACAAAGCTTGCCGCCACAAAACCGCCGGCCAGGGCCAACAGCACGATGCCGCTGCCCAAGGTTTTTCTGGCCTTGTCGCCGCTTTCTTGGCGGACGCCCTCGGTGAGCTGGCGCATCAAGACCGGATCGAGCGTCTGGCCTTTTTCGAGAGCCTGAGAAATCAACTGGTGGGCGGAGCGCTTGGTACGCTCTTTCAACCAGATCGGCACCAGGATAACCGCCCCCAGGAAGCCGAAAAAAACGAACGGAATCAAAACACTTTCATCCATGACATGCTCTCCATGAGCCCTTCGGGGTTTGCCCCATTGCTGACATAGATGCACGGAGTCTACGAAATGGATGCAAAGCGGCCCGGACTGCCCAGCTGCGGTATCATGTACCGCCGGAAGTCGGCCCACCCGAACGAAACACCGCTTCATAGGCGGCAGGCTTGAACCCAATTAACAGGTGTTTGCCGACCTCCAGCACCGGCCGTTTTATCATGGATGGCTGGTGGAGCATCAGCGCTATGGCCTTGCTGGCGTCGAGACCTTCCTTGGCCTCCTCCGGCAATTTTCGAAAAGTCGTGCCGGCGCGGTTGAGCAGCAGCTCCCAGCCGACCTCGCGCTCCCAGCGAGCGAGCTGAGCCTGGTCGATTCCGGCGCTCTTGTAGTCATGAAAGGCATAGACGACGCTGCGGTCATCAAGCCAAGCACGCGCCTTCTTCATCGTGTCGCAGGCCTTAATGCCATAAATGACGACAACTGGGTTCATACCGTTTCGATCATAGCCCCCTTGCGCCGCCAGGACGTCCACGCAAATCTCAACCCTCCACATTTGTTGGGAGCGTTGCAGTTCCAACTGGACGCGCCAAGCAGGGATGCCGCATGAACCCGCTCGATTTTGCGCCTCACCACTTTGTGTGGAGTTTCACTGAGGGCGTTGGCCGCATCACGCTCAATCGCCCGGAACGCAAGAACCCGCTCACGTTCGGCTCCTATGCCGAGTTACGCGATACGTTCCGAGATCTCGTCTACGCCAAGGAGGTCAAAGCGATCGTCTTCGCCAGCAACGGCGGAAATTTCTGCTCCGGCGGAGACGTGCATGAGATCATAGCCCCGCTCACCAAGATGTCAGCGCCGGACTTGCTGGCGTTCACACGCATGACCGGCGACCTCGTGAAGGCGATGCGCGCTTGCCCACAACCCATCATCGCCGCCGTCGACGGCGTCAGCGTCGGCGCGGGCGCGATCATCGCCATGGCCGCCGATATCCGTTACGCAACCCCGGAAGCCAAAACCGCTTTCCTGTTCAACCGCGTTGGGCTCGCGGGCTGCGACATGGGTGCATGCGCGATGCTGCCGCGCATCATCGGCCAAGGGCGCGCCAGCGAATTATTGTTGTTCGGCCGCAGCTTCAGCGCCGAGGAAGGCAAGGCCTGGGGCTACTTTAACGACGTTCTCGCAGCCGACCAACTCGACACACACGCCATGGAAGCCGCACGGCGCCTGGCGACAGGGCCGACCTTTGCCAACGCAATCACCAAGAACCAACTCAACATCGAATGGGACATGAGCCTCGACACCGCCATCGAAGCGGAAGCGCAAGCGCAGGCGCTGTGCATGCAGACCAAGGATTTCGAGCGCGCCTACAAAGCGTTCGTCGCCAAGGAAAAGCCTGTGTTCGAGGGCGACTGAAGATGGACCTGACTTTTCTCGGCTGGCCCTTTTGTGTTGCCGCCGCGTTTGGAGGCGCCGCCGAAAACCTGGGTGTTCGCCGCGGAGTCGTCGAATGAGCAAAACCATATTGCAACCCGCCGCCTGGCCGCGCCCAAAGGGGTACTCCAACGGCATCTCCGCTAGCGGTCGCCTCGTGTTCACCGCCGGAATCATCGGTTGGAATGCGCGGGAAGCGTTTGAACACGCCACCCTCGCGGGTCAATTCCGCCAAGCCTTGCTCAACACGCGCGCAATTTTGGCGGAAGCGGGGGCAACCCCGGCCGACCTCGTGCGGCTCACCTGCTATGTGACCGACAAGCGTGAATACCTCGCCCAGCGCGCCGAGATCGGCGCCGCTTGGCGCGAGGTTTTTGGCAAGGCGTTCCCTTGCATGGCCGTCATCGAGGTGGTGGGCTTAATCGAGGACGCCGCCAAAATCGAGATGGAAGCAACCGCCGTTATCGCCGAGCAGCCCGCATGAAGGTCGCGGTGGTTGGCGGGGGGCCGGGAGGACTCTATTTTGCGCTTCTTACAAAGAAGCGCCTGCCCGATTGCGTCATCGACGTCTACGAACAGAACCGCGCCGATGACACGTTCGGCTTCGGCGTCGTGTTCTCCGATGAAACGCTCGACGAATTTCTCAACGCCGACCCCGAATCCTACGACATGGTGCGCGCGCAATTTGCTTATTGGAGCGATATCGTCGTTGAGCACGCGGGGCAACGCACGCTGATCGGCGGCAATGGCTTCGCGGGCTGCTCGCGGACCAGGCTGTTGGGGCTGTTGCAGCAACGCTGCGCCGCACTCGGCGTAAACCTCCACTTCTCCGCCGCCGTCGATCACGACACGCTCGAAGAGCGCTTTGCGGATTGTGATCTCGTCGTCGTCGCTCAAGGCGTCAACAGCCCAATCCGCGCGTACTACGCACACGTTTTCGGCGCGCGCGTTATCGAAACGCGCAACAAATTTTCCTGGCTAGGCTCAACGCGCCCGCTCGATGCCTTCACCTTCTTCTTTGTCAGGACTGACCACGGCCACTTTTGCGCACACACTTATCAGTATGAGGCCGGCCTTTCGACCTGGGTGATCGAAACCACGCCAGAATGCTGGGCTGCGTCGGGCTTTGCGGCGATGAGCGAAGCCGAAAGCGCCAGATATCTGGAACGGGTATTCGCCGACGCGCTGCAGGGCCATGCATTCAGCACCAATCGTTCGATCTGGCGCAACTTTCCAACGATCACGTGCGCCTCTTGGCGTCATGGGAAGATAGCGTTGCTGGGGGATGCTAAGGCCACCGCACACTGGTCAATCGGTTCGGGGACCAAGCTCGCGATGGAATGCGCCGCCGCCCTTTCCGATGCAATTGTCGCCCATGATCATGATGTCGACGCGGCGCTGGGGGCCTATGAGGCGGCGCGGCGCACGCCGGTCGAGGTGACCCAGCACAATGCCCAAGTCTCGCTGCGTTGGTTTGAGGACATGGAGAAACATTGGAGCAAAGAGCGCTATGAATTCGCCTTCTCGCTCATGTCGCGCGCGAAATCGCTGACCTGGGACAATATCGCGATGCGCGACGCTGCGTTTCTCGATAGCACGGAGACGGAATTTTACCAGCGCTACCGACGCTCCACGGGTCGCAATCCCGCGCGTGATCGGCCAACGCCGATGTTTACGCCGTACGACTTGCGCGCGATTGAGTTTCCCAATCGTGTGGCCATGGCGCCAATGGCGCAGTATTGCGCACAAGACGGCGACATCACGCCGTGGCACGCCACCCATTACGCCGCGCGCGCGTTGGGCGGAGCGGGTCTGATCTTCACGGAAATGACCTGCCCCACTCCCGATGCGCGCATAACGACGGGGTGCACCGGTTTGTGGAGCGACAAGCAGGAGCACGATTGGAAAGAACTCGTGAATTTCATTCACGGGGCGACACCAGCGAAGGTGGCGCTGCAACTTGGTCATGCCGGACGCAAAGGGTCGACCAAAACACCCGCAGGCGGCGTCGATATGCCCATGGATTCGGGCAATTGGCCGCTCTACTCGGCCTCTCCCATCCCGTATCTCGCCGGCATCTCCGACACGCCCATCGCGCTTGACCGCGCCGCAATGGACCTTATCCGGGACGCGTTTGTCGCCGCGACACAGTGCGCCGCGCGCGCTGGCTTTGACATGCTGGAGCTGCATTGCGCGCACGGCTATTTGCTGGCGAGCTTTCTTTCACCACTAACGAACACACGCACGGATAGCTTTGGCGGCGACGCTGTCGGCCGCGCGCGCTTTCCCCTGGACGTATTCACCGCGATGCGCGAGGTGTGGCCCCATGATCGCCCCATGTCGGTTCGCCTCTCCTGCAGTGATTGGGCCGATGGCGGCCTGACCTGGGAGGACCTCGCAATCATTGCGCGCGGCTTCGGGGCGGCAGGCGTCGACATCATTCACGCCTCGTCCGGTCAAACAGTGCCGTGGCAAAAGCCAATCTACGGGCGCATGTGGCAAACCCCGTTCGCGGAGTTTATCCGTCAAGCCGCAGCGCTCCCCACGATTGCTGTGGGCGACATCACCGTGCCAGAACAGATCAACACCATCATCGCTGCCGGGCGCGCCGACCTATGCGCCTTGGCGCGGCCGTTTCTCAACGATCCATTCTTCACCCGCCACGCCGCCGCCCATTATGGCGTGCGCTCAGCCTGTGGCGCGCCGTTGAACTGGCCGGAGCAGTTGCGTTCCGGCGAGCAGCAACTCTACCGAGAAGCAGAGAAGAACAACGCGAAGAGTGCGGAACTTATTTCCAAGGCGAGGCCCAACCGGCGCCATTATCAGCGCGCCGACAGCTAGAAGGAATCGCCCATGGCGTTTTCGCCGCACCTCCTGCCCGACGCTTTCAACATGGCGGACTATTTTGTCTTCGCCAACATCGAAGCCGGTCGCGCCGAAAAAACCGCGATCCTCTTTGAAGGACGCTCGATCACTTATGGGGAAGTGGCGCGCAACGTGATGCGCGTCGCCGAGAACCTGGTCAGCGATGGCCTGCTGCCCGAGCAACGCGTGTTGGTTTGCATGCGCGATTGCCCCGAGTTCGTTTACGCTTGGTTCGGCGCGCTAAAGGCGGGCGCGGTGGTCACCCAGATCAATCCGCTGCTGCCCGCAAGCGATTACGAATACTACCTCGCCTATGTGAAGCCCCAGTTCGCATTCGTCGACGAAGCCGGTCTGTCGGCGTTCGAGCAAGCGCTGAGCGGCTCGCGCCATTGCGGTGCGGGGAGCGCCCCAGGCAATCTCATCGTCGTCGGCGGTGACTGCGGCGTTCACCACAGCTTCGACGCCTGGCTCGCGCGCGCGCCGAAACGCGGCGCTGCGCCCTGGCCCACGCGCAGGGATGACCCGGCGGTTTGGCTCTTTACCAGCGGCAGCACCGGAAAGAGCAAGGGCGCAGTCCACACCCACGCCCATTTCGCTTTCAACACCGAGGTTTACGCCAAGAATTTTATCGGCGTACGCGAAGACGACGTGACGCTTTCCGGGCCGCGCCTTTTCTTTGGCTACGCCACCGGCACAAATCTAATGTTCCCGTTCGCTGTGGGGGCCGCGACCGTCCTGTTTCGCGAGCAACCCAGCGCCAACATGCTGTTCGATCTGATCGCTGCGCACAAACCCACAATCCTCACCAACGTACCCACTTTGATCAACAAGATGCTGGAGGCCCCGCCAGCAGAGCGGCGCGATCTTTCCAGCTTGCGCTTCATGTGGAGCGCCGGCGAGGCCCTCCCACGCGACCTGCATGAACGATGGGAGCGCGCGTTCGGCGTGCCCATCATTGACGGCATTGGCAGCGCCGAGAGCTTTCACATCTATATTAGCAATCGCCCCGGTGATGTTCGCCCAGGCAGCTTGGGCAAGTTGGTCCCCGGTTACGAGGCCAAGCTGCTCGATGATGCAGGCGCCCCGGTCGCGCAAGGCGACGTTGGCACGCTTTGGCTTCACGGCCCATCCGCCGCGCTCTACTATCATGGCGCCTACGAGAAATCCGCCGAGCACCTGCGCGGTGGGTGGATCGTAGGCGGCGACAAGTTCCGCCAAGATTCCGAGGGCTATTGGTACTTCGAGGGCCGCGGCGACGACTTGATCAAAAGCGGTGGAATTTACGTGAGCCCGCTCGAAGTCGAAAATTGCTTAATCCAGCACGAGGCGGTCGGCGAGTGCTGCGTGATCGCTCGGAAAGATAGCGCCGGGCTCGACAAGCCACTCGCCATCATCGTGCTGAAGGCTGGCGACGCAGGCGCCGCCACACTTGAAGCCGAACTCATCGCGTTTGCGAAGGCGCGCCTGGCCCGGTACAAAGCGCCCCACTGGGTCGAGTTTCATGAAGGCGCGCTGCCGCGCAATGACCGTGACAAGATCGATCGAAAGGCGCTGAGAGCCCAATTCGCATGCAGGCGCACACATGATACTGGCTGAACAGCCTTGGTGCGCCGTACGCGACGCGCTGGCGAGCGGCAAGCCAGTCGTCGCCATTCTCCCCTGCGGCGCCACCGAAGCACACGGCCCGCACTTGCCGCTCAACACCGATGTCATCATCAGCGAGGGCATGGCGCAGCGCGCGTTGCTGCAACTCAACGCGCTTGGTTACGCAACTTGGGTTTTGCCACCACTGGCCTACGCACCTGCTGAATATGCGGCAGCGTTTTCCGGCACAATCAACATCGCAGCGCCGGTTGCAAAAGCGCTGCTCCTGGAAATCGCGCGCGGCCTTCAAGCGCAGGGGTTTGCTTGCCTTGCGCTCGCCAACAGCCATTTTGATCCCGCCAATGTCGCCATGTTGCGCGACGCCGCCGACGAGATCCGCGCGCTTGGCCTTCCCGTCGCTTTTCCAGATTTCACGCGGCGCATACTGGCGCAATCGTTGACGGCAGAATTCGTATCGGGCGCATGCCATGCGGGACAGTTTGAAACCAGCCTCGTGCTCGCCGCCCGCCCAGATCTCGTGGATGCCGCCGCCATGCGGGCGCTGGCGGAGAACCCCGTCAGCCTGGTGGCGGCGTTCGCCGCCGGGGCCAAAACTTTCGCGGAGGCAGGCGGTCCGGAGGCCTATTTCGGCGCGCCGCACAATGCGAGCGCTGCGGAGGGCGAGCGCAGTTTCGCCGCCTTGGCCGCCGCTTTGACAGGGTCCATTCAAGAAGCGATCCCCCTACGCGCTGCGCCCTAAAGCGTCTGGCCTTAAATGCGACCCACGGCTTGGATTGATCTGGTTGTCGCATCTAAGGCCTAGAAGACGCTTTAGATTCAAAAGTTTCTAAAGCAACTCAGGGACTTTAAATTCGCTCCGCACTCGCCATCAAACTGAGACGAATTTAAAGTCCGTTGCTTTAGACGCGGGCCTTCATTTCCGACATCACGCGCTGCGCGTAGGCGCGGCTGATAGGCACTTCCTCGCCGCCAAGAAGCACGGCAGTCAGCCGCCCATTAGAGTCGCGCCGTACAGATTTGAGACGCTTCCAATTTACAAACGCGGAACGATGAACACGCAGCATGATTTCGGGGTCGAGCTTTTCCTCAAGGTGCGCCATCGTCACCCTGTGCAGCAATGTGCGCCCATCCCAATAGAGACGCACATAATCGCGTTCCGCCTCGATGCGCTCGACCTCCGCGACCGGAACGCGCAAGAAACGCCCGCGATCGCGAATCCAAAACTCGCGCTCGTAACGCGGTCCGTCACGGTCGTCGGCCTCTCGCTTTAGCGCTTCGAGCACGGCCGCAAGCTCGGTGGCGCGGCGCCCTGCGTCCTTGTCGGCCCGGCGCTCGCGGGCGCGGCCAAGCGCGGACGCAAGCCGGTCGAACTCTACGGGCTTTACCAAATAGTCCACCGCCGACGCCTCGAAGGCTTGCAGCGCGTATGAATCGAAAGCGGACACGAAGATGACCGCTGGACCGCCGGCATCCTCGATGGCGTTGGCGACCTCAAAGCCGTTTGCGAGCGGCATCCTGATGTCCAAGAGCACGACATCAGGGCGCAATTCGCGCATAGCAATGATCGCCTGGGCGCCGTCGCTTGCAGCGCCCACGATTTCGACGTCCGGCATCGCCCGCAGCGCCAGCCGAATGCGGCGCAATGCGAGCGGCTCGTCGTCAGCTAAGAGCAGGCGCAGCGGTTCGGCCAACACTCACTCCCTCTAAAGGCAACCAGAGCTCAACACGGCAGCCTCGCGGCTCGCGGTTGCACGCGGTGAGACCCGCGCGCTCGCCGTAAATCAGTTCCAAGCGCTCCCGCGCATTCGCCAGCCCCACGCCCAGCCGTCGACGCGGGCTGGCGGTCAGCGGGAGCCCTGGACCGTCGTCGTCGATCCGAATGCGCAAGAGGTCATTGTCGCGAACCGCCGACACCTCTATAACGCCCCCTTCCACCCGTGGCGTAACGGCGTACTTGATTGCGTTTTCGAGGATCGGCTGCAGGATCAGACTCGGCAGGCGGGCGTTTTCCAACCCCGGCTCGATTGCAAAACGGACCTTAAGCTTATCCTCGAACCGGGTCTGTTCGATTTCCAGATACTTGCGCTGCGCCTCCAGTTCGGCGGAGAGCGCCGCAAGTTCGGTGGGCTGGCGGTCGAGCGAATAACGCAGAAATCCAGCGAGCCGCAGCAGCATGTTCTCGGCTTGGCCATTGCGATTTTCCAGAACCAGCGTGGAGATGGCGTTCAGCGTGTTGAACAGAAAATGCGGATTGATCTGGTAGTGCAGCATCTTGAGCTGCGCGTCATAAGCAAGCGCTTGCGCCCGCGCGACGGCGCGCGCCTGCGCCATCGTGTCGAAATGATAGCCGAGCAGAGCTTGGGTCAAACCCCAAAGCGGCAGCGCCCATCCGAACTGGAACAAATAACTGACGAGCGGGTACGGCTCTGGTGAAACGCTGCCGAGAACACGCGGCCAGATTTCTTCACTCCATTGCGTGAGCGGCGCCAGCGCCACCGCGCCCAGGACCAGCCCAAGGTTTCGCGCCCAACCCGAGCCTCGCGCCATCGGGCCGACAAGCACGACGAGCAACGCGCCCGTCATGACTGAGTAACTCGCCACGACCAGGATGCGGTTGGTCAGGTATGGAAAGTCCTCGGGGTCCGTCGGCGGCATCGCGGAGGCGGCCGCCGTCCGCACCACAAAATACATAAGCCAAAAGCCGATGTGTGCACCCCACCGCACCCATGCGGGATGCTCAAGCCTCGGCGTTTCCGCCGGCCGCTCGCGCTTATTGTCCCGTTCCGTCATCGCGTCAGCCTAGCGAGTTCCACGGTGAAATGAGCGCACCTTTCCCCCGAAACACACTTCGTTCGTCGTTGTTTTTAGCCGCTTCGTCGCGCGCGCGATCTGACATCGCAGATCCCAAGCGCCGATCAGCATCACAAGCGAAGGCGAACCGCTTTCCGGATCGACTGCAAGCTCAAAAGCGATCTGGGTGAACACTTCTCCGCGAGCGGGTACCGCGTAAACTTCGACACCGGCAAACACGCACCAAGGCAACGACGAGTTTCCCCCCTTGGGATTGCTTCGAGAGGCGCCGCCGGGCAATCAAAGGCGCGCCAACAGCCCCGCATAGGATTCATGTCACCCCTCAAAGCCCTCTGGAAAGACATCAAGGCTACGCGCCGATTGGGCGTAGGCATTTTGTGGCGCCACCCCATGGGTTGGCTTGGCCAACCCGTCACACGCGTGATGGTGCAAGGCGTGGGCCCGATTTGGCTTCGCTATCAAGGCAGCGACGCCTCAGTGCTCAATCAGGTGTTCGCCGGCAGAGAATACGACCTCGCGCGATTTCCCCAAAAGTCGAGGATCGACGAGGCGCTCCGGCGAATCCTGGTCAGCGGCAAACGCCCCACCATCATTGATGCCGGCGCGAACATTGGCGTGAGCTCGATATGGTTTGCCCTCCGATATCCGTCAGCCACGATCGTAGCGGTGGAGCCTGATTCCAACAACCTCGACGTCGCGCGGCGGAATGTGACGAACTTTCCAAGCATCATCCTCGCCCCTGCCGCGATTGGTTGTCGCGCTGGAACGGCCAACGCCGTCGCGAAAGGCGAGACGGGGTATTCCACGCGCACTGAGCGCACCGACACTGGCGACGTGGCCGTCATCACCATCGCCGACGCTAGGGCGCTGGCGGGCCAAGACGCCGAATTGTTGATCGTCAAAGTCGACATCGAAGGGTTCGAGGCGGACCTTTTCTCCGAGAACCTGGACTGGCTGGACGAGACAACGGCGTTGCTTGTGGAAACGCACGACTGGATGCTGCCCGGACAGCATAGCAGCCGCGCGCTGCAACGCGCTGTGTGGGGACGCGATTTTGAGGTGCTAGTGCGTGGTGAGAGCTTGTTTTTTGTTCGCTAGTAGGGAGCATTCGCTAACGCGCGCCAGCCGGCAAACGTGAGGTGACCTAGTCTTGTCCGTCATTCCAGCCGCGATGGTCATCAACATGGACCGTGACGTCGCACGGTTGAGGCATATGGAGCTGGAGCTTGCCCGCATCGGGCTCCGGTTCGAACGGTTTCCGGCGCTGTCAGGGGCCGATCTGCCGTCAGATTTGCGCGCCTATTTCGCCGACGATGCATCGCTCTCGCCGGGCGAAGTCGGCTGCTATGCAAGCCATCTGCGGCTCTGCCAACTCATGGTCGCTGGAACCCTTTCATCGCCCGCGCTCATTCTCGAAGATGATCTTTCGTTTCCCGACAACTTCACCGAACTGCTCGCGGCCATCCTGGGCGCCCTTCCCGATCGTTGGGACATGGTGCGGCTCACAAATGTGGCGAAGCATGCGGTCCTGGAGGTGGCGCCGCTGATCGGCGGGCTTAGCCTCGTGCGTTATGCGAGCGTGCCAGGAAGCACGGGCGCCTCGCTCCTCAACCGAAGCGGCGCGGAGAAATTCCTCGCTCGGGCGCCGCGCAATTTGCCCATCGACCAGGATCTGCGGCGCGTGTGGAGATGGGACCTCGACGTCTACGGCGTGCACCCCATGCCGCTGATGCGCGATGTGTTCGACAGCTCCACAATCGATGCAATGGCCGCGCCGGGCTTGCGCAACGATCAACACCGTAGGCGGCGCATGCGCCAGCAGCGCTTTCAAGAGACGGCTTCGCGCATCGGCTTTGCGCTGCGCCAATTTGGCGTTCGCGACTTTGCGCGCTTGGAATTCACCAACGCTATGATTGCAGCGACACCCAAACCATTCCGGGGCTCGCTCTTGCTCAAAGCGACGCCGCGCTCGGCAGGACCACAATGACCTAGCCTGCAAACGGCCCCGCTGTCTCCAGCGGGGCCGTCGCATGATCTGAGCAATTGGGTGCGGGAGTAGGATTTGAACCTACGACCTTCAGGTTATGAGCCTGACGAGCTACCGGGCTGCTCCATCCCGCGTCAGCTCAGATCAAATCCGGCATCGTGAATGAGGGTTCTATGGACTTTTTGTTTTCGAGAACTCACGCGCGCCGTGCAGACCCGGCAGCGACCTACTCTCCCATGCCTTAAGACATAGTACCATCGGCCCTGGGGGACTTAACGACTGAGTTCGGGATGGGATCAGGTGGGGACCCCCCGGCATAGCCGCCAGGTCGGCGCGGCGCGCGCATTCTTCTCGCTCGATCGACGCACAGCCAAGCCTTGCGGGCAACAGCATACGCTCAAGCAAGATACACTCTTGTACAAATTGACATCGTCTTTTGCGTTCAGATTTTAGCATTGCGTTTCTGGCGACGCAGTCGTCGCCGTGCATGAACAATGATCGTTCAAGCCGATTGAGCGATTAGTACCAGTCAGCTTCAAGCCTCGCGGCTCTTCCACACCTGGCCTATCAACGTCGTGGTCTACGACGGCTCTCAAGGGAAACCTAGTTTTGAGGGGGGTTTCACGCTTAGATGCTTTCAGCGTTTATCCCGTCCGCACTTAGCTACCC